>Ga0265323_10000616_pt1 | contig 19467 bp, 16 predicted proteins | sample 41225metaG_FD_193580 | JGI IMG/M metagenome (GOLD analysis project Ga0265323, IMG submission 193580) | Rhizosphere microbial communities from Carex aquatilis grown in University of Washington, Seatle, WA, United States - 4-12-25 metaG | ecosystem: Host-associated > Plants > Roots > Rhizosphere...
GGTGAAACTGTTCAGACCGGGATCCTCCAGAAAGCCGATGAGTTCGGGGACGGCTTCCTGGCGGAGTTCGTGGGGCAGCAATCCGGAGTCGGCCAGATTGCAGGCGGCGCGATCCCGCAGGTCGGTGGACGGATCGCGGCGCAGGATTTCGAGCAGCAGGGGCACGGTGTCCTCGCTTCCCAGCAGCCCCAGGCCGTTGATGGCGGCGGCGCGCGTGGGCGCGGAGGGATCGCGTGCGTAGAAGGCCAGCGTGTCGAAAACCCGGCGCGGCTCGACGCCGCGATTGCCCAGAATCCCCAGCGTGGAGAGCTGGAAATAGCGGCGGTCTTCGGTGGAGGCCGCGTCGCGGATCAACTCGTCCACCTGGGCGGAGGTTTTGGGGATGTTATCGCGGATCAGCCAGATTTCGAGCGTGGCGGCGCGGACGCGGAGATCGCTCGAGAAGTATGCGGTGTTGGTCAGTTGTTCCAGCCGCGGCGTGGAATGGATCTGGCCCTTCCAGCTCTCCAGCCGTTTGGCGATTTCCTCGCGCGCGCCGCTGTAGTGGTTGACGGACTTCTCCAGCAGAAACGTCACCTGATCCTGAGGCGTCATGGCATTCAACTGCCCGAGGTCGTGCTCGGAGAGCGCGGCCGAGGAGGCCGGCACGGGATCGCCCGAGAGGCTCAGGAGCACGCCCGTCACCAGCCGGATGCCCGCGGCGAGCAAGACAGTCGCCGAGGCAAACACGAGCAGGAACGCCGCGATCTTGAGAACCCGCATGGTGGAATTGTACAACCTGCGCAAGCCGGAGGGAATGGCTCCGCTCCACTCACCGATCCACCTTGGCTTCCAGCTCAGCCCAGCGCGCGTAGAGTTCCTCGACGCGGGTCTGCGACTGCTGCAACTTTTCGTAGACCTCGGTGAGGCGGCGAGGGTCGGTGGCCGACGCCTGCATCTCCTGCTGCCAGAGGTCCACATCGCGCTCGGAAGCCAGGATGCGAGCTTCCATCCCGTCCCACTCGCGCTGTTCCAGGTAGGAGAGCTTCCTGCGGGGGGCGTCGGCCGGGGCAGGCGCGCGCGGTTCCTTCGCGGCGGGTTCTTCGGGCGCGGGCGCGCCGCGCCAGGCCTCCCACTGCGAGTAGTCGGCGAATACGCCGCCCTCGCCGCCATCCAGGCCGACCACCATGGTGGAGACGCGATCCAGCAGGTAGCGGTCGTGGCTCACCAGGACGATGGCGCCGGGGAAATCGAGCAGGCTCTCTTCCAGCACTTCGAGCGTGGGGATATCCAGGTCGTTGGTGGGCTCGTCGAGCAGCAGCACGTCGGCGGTTTCCAGCATCAGGCGGGCGATCATGACGCGCGCGCGTTCGCCGCCGCTGAGCCGGGCGACGGGCATCTCCAATTGCTCTTCGCGGAACAGGAAGCGCTTGGCCCAGCCCATCACGTGGATGGGCCGGCCGCGATAGAGCACCGAGTCGCCCTCGGGGCAGAGCGTGCGGCGCAGGCTGGTTTCGGGGTTCAGATGGGCGCCGCGATCCTGCGCGAACAGCACGATGCGTAGCGCCTCGGCGCGGCGGACGCTGCCTTCGTCCGGGTCGAGCGAGCCGTCGAGGATTTTGAGCAGCGTGGTCTTGCCGCTGCCGTTGGCGCCCACCAGGCCGATGCGCATGCCCGGCGAGAGGGTGAGATTCAGATCGCGGAAGAGCCTGCGCCCGCCGAGGGTTTTGCCGACCGCCCCGGCCTCGATCAGCCGACGGGTCTGGCGGCCGGAGGCGGTGAAATCGATGCGCGCCGTGGAGGAGCGGCCGCGCGCGGCGACCGCCGACAGCTCGCCGATCAGGCGTCCGGCGGCGTCGATGCGCGCCTTGGACTTGGTGGTCCGCGCCTTGGGCCCGCGCCGCAGCCACTCGACCTCGCGCCGCACCTTGGTGGCGAGGGAAGCCTCCAGCTTCTGCTGCGCCTCGAAGAACTCCTCGCGGCGTTCCAGGAACTCGCTGTAATTTCCATTCACCTGGAAGGCGCACTGCGGGTAGGCGCGATTGATTTCGGCCATGCGGGTGGCGGCGTTCTCCAGGAAGTAGCGGTCGTGGGTCACCACCAGGCAGGCGTTGGCGGAGGCGAGCGAGCGCTCCAGCCAGAGGATGCCATCGAGGTCCAGGTGATTGGTCGGCTCATCCAGCAGGAGCACGTCGGGGGAGGCGACCAGCGCCGCGGCGATGGCGAGGCGTTTCGCCCATCCGCCGGAGAGCGAGGCGGCCGGCACGTGGCCGTCCGCAAATCCGGTGCGGGACAGCATCATGCTGGCGCGCGTGGCTTTCTCCTCCTCATCGAGCGGCAGCGGTTCGAGGGCGGCGCGCAGCACCGAAGCGGGGGTGTCGCCGGGGGCGAAGGCCGAATCCTGCGGCACGTAAGCCAGGCGGACGTCGCGGCGCAGCGCCCGCTCTCCGGCATCGGGCCTGTCGCGCCCGGCGAGGATTTCGAGCAAGGTGGTTTTGCCGCTGCCATTGGGCCCGATCAAGCCGGTGCGGTCGCCGTCGGAGAGAGTGAGCGAGAGATCTTCGAACAGGACGCGCGCGCCAAACGATTTGCGCACACCGGTGCAACTGAGCAGAACGGCCATGTGCCTCCAGGATGGCACACCGGGCGGTGCCGGCGTTTTGCGATGCCGGCGGCCTCCCGCCCGGCCGTAATCCGTCCGTAAGCGCTCTGACCCACGACGCGCCGCCGGGCCTGCAAAGCGTCCGCCATTGGCTGCCTCGCACCAGGCCGGTGCAACCGCTCCCTCACGGTCACGGAGCTGGCGGCTGCCGGCTTACGGGCGGATTACGGGCCCGGTTGAGATCCGCAAGGCGAGCCAGCCCCGGCGCAGCCAGTTGCGGGAGGTATGATGGAACGACCGGCCGCAGGCACGTGACGGAGTTCCCGGCCGGGCTGGCGGGAAGCGGTCCGGCGTATCGGCCGGAAACCAGGACAATCCGGGAGTTCTATGCGGAGACCGGCAATGACCGCGGCGCGCGGATGTGCCGTCCCCGGTCCTAGGCTTTTCGGCCTGCTGTTGGCGATTGCAGCGGGATCGCTCCAGTCACAGACCGGACCTGACGCCCGGCCGGCATTCGAGGTGGCGTCTGTCAAGCGCTGCACGGACGACGCGCGCTTCGAGGCAGGCGCCTCCTCTCCCGGACGGGTGAGTGTGACCTGCAGGACGCTTAAGTATCTTATCCAGCAGGCGTACGACGTATACGCGAGCGGGAAGCCCGATCCCATGAACTCGATGATCTCGCGGGTGCCGATCGAGGGCGGCCCGGAGTGGATCGATTCCGAGCTTTACACGATCGACGCGAGACCGCCAGGCAAGTCCACCCAGGAAACGATGCGCGGCCCCATGATGCAGAGACTTCTTGAAAGCCGGTTCAAGCTGGAGATTCGCCGGGTAACCAGAGAGACGGACGTCTATGCGCTGATGGTGGCGAAGGGTGGCGGCAGACTGAAGCCCACGGAGGCAGGAAGCTGCACTCCTCTGGATCTCAACGGGGCGGAGCCGTCCCCGGCAGCGGGGAAGCCCTGGTGCGCCATCAGTAGCAGCGCAAGAAAGGGACCGAATATGACGTGGGAAGTGCGCGGCCTGACTCTGGACGCGTTTGCCCATGCTCTCGGCCTGGATCGCCCTGTCATCAATAGGACCGGGATTGCGGGTGTTTTTGATTTCCGCCTGGAATTCGCTCTCGATCGGACCTCGCCCTCGCCCGGCAGAGACAGCGTCGATTCGGAGGATCCCTTCCGAGGCCCATCGATCTTTGCAGCACTGCAGGAGCAGCTTGGGCTACGGCTGGTAGCAACCAAAGGGCCCGCTGAATCCCTGGTCATCTACCACGTGGAGAAGCCCTCTGAGAACTGAGTCGCAGCATGGCATTTCGGGATCGCATCCGCGGGACACTTCCTGTCCGCGGCCAAGACCCTCTAGCGGAGTGGGTCACGCGGAATGACCCTTATCCTTCGGGCAACCGCCAGGGCCAAATGGAACACGTTGGAGTGGTTTTGGGAAGTTGCCCGGAGACCTCTGCCGTGGGGCGGAATGGGCGGGACTTCGGACGCACTGCCCTAGCTTTTCGGCTTCCTGTGGAAGAACTTGCGCTGGATGTCCGGCCAGAACTCCGACATCAGATTGCCGGTGACGCCGCCGAACAGGCTGGTCTCGACGCGGCCCGCCATGACCGTGCCGGTCCGGCTGGCGGCCGGGTAATACAGATTGGAGGCGGCGATGCCCAGGCTCATCCCCAGCAGATTCGAGCTGTTGAACACGGGCTGGCCCGCATCGTTGCGGCAGACGAACAGGCGCTCGGCCGAATACCATACGCGCCGCGCCACGCCCGCCGGCGGCCCTTTGCGGAAATAGCGCGGGTCCTGATGCAGCAGGGTGGCGAAGAGGCTGGCGCTGAAGAAGCTTTGCGTTCCAAAGTCGGCCACCGCGGCGCCGAATCGCCGGCCGTAATCCGGCCAGCCTTCTCCATACCTGGGTGTCTGATCGCCGCGCTGAGAGAACGCGGCCGTCATGGCGGCGGTTGCGATATTGAAGGGGTCGATGGTCTCCTTCAACCCCAGGTTCCACTTTTCGGAGGCGGTCATGGGCGCCACCGGCTGCGAGGTGTCCCGCACGGTCTGGTAATCGGGAATCACTTTGAAGATACGATCCTCGTTGAGAGGGACGAAGACCGGCGCCGCCACCACCGGCGCCACTTCCAGCACGGGCGGACTGGCAGGCAACGCAGGGGCCGCTTCTCCCGGCGCGGCGAAGCCCATCTCCAACCCGGCCGTCAGCGCCGCCGCAAGGACAAGCAGAACTCTCATGCACTTTGGTAGACGCCTGATGGTGGCGCCGGCGTTACGTGTATTAGCCAGGCTGAAGTTGCAGATCGGGCAGCCTCGCTAGCCCTTTCGAGCCATGGTGGATATCGCCACATGCCTGGCCCTGGCTGGCAACCGTTTGCCGGCTCACGGCATCTACTAACTATCAAAGTACGGAGGAGGTAACTTGTGCGCACTCGTTTCGTTCCGCTGTCTGCCGTACTCCTGTTGGCCGCCGTTCTCGCTCCGCTCCCGCTGCCCGCCGAGGTTCCCGATTCCGATGTCCGCGAATCCGAGCCGCCGGACTTCAATTCGCATTTCAAAATGCTGGAGTACGGCTCCCGCAAGCAGTGGGAGGCCCGCCGGCAGGAGTTGCAGCGGCAGATTCTCTCGGCGGCCGGACTGCTGCCGATGCCGGTGAAGTCCGCCCTGCATCCCAACGTCGTCCGGCATCTGGACTACGGCGATTACGCGATTGAAACCATCCTCCTGGAGACGCTGCCCGGTTACTTTCTGGGCGGCAATCTTTACTTGCCCGTTGGACGGAAGTCGCCGGGCCCCGCTGTGCTGATACCGCATGGCCACTGGAACCGCGGCCGGCTTGAAGACCTGCCCTCGTACTCTGTTCCGGCCCTGGGCATCAACCTGGCCCGGCAAGGCTACATCGCCTTCGCTTACGACATGGTGGGATTCAACGACACCCGCCAGACCCCGCACTCCTTCGGAGACTGGCCGGAGACGCTGTGGGCCTTCAGCCCCATGGGCCTGCAACTCTGGAACTCCATCCGGGCGGTGGACTATCTGCAATCGCTGCACGGAGTGGACGGGCGCCGGATCGCGGTCACGGGCGCCAGCGGCGGAGGATCGCAGACGTTTCTGCTGGCCGCCGTGGATGAGCGGATCGCAGCGGCCGCCCCCGTGAACATGGTCTCCGCTTACATGCAGGGCGGCGACCCGTGCGAGGAAGCCCCCAACCTGCGCGTGGGCACCTTCAACGTCGAGATCGCCGCGCTGATGGCGCCGCGGCCCATGCTGCTGGTATCGTCGACGCACGACTGGACGCGGCACACTCCGGTGGAGGAGTATCCAGAAATCCAGCGGATCTACGGCCTCTACGGGGCCGCGGCGAACGTCCGCAACGCGCACATCGACGCCGAGCACAATTACAACCGGCAGAGCCGCGAGGCGGTGTATAGCTTTCTCGCGCAGCGCCTCATGGGCGGCCGGCCCGCGGCGGAACTGGTGGACCGGGAGGTTTCGCTGCCGCCGGACGAGGACCTGCTGGCGTTTCCCAAATCGGCGCTGCGCGGCGAAGCGGGCTACGACGACGTGTTCCAGGCCTGGAAGGTGGCCGGTTCCCTGCCGGTGCAGAGCCGCGTGGATGCCGGCGCGCAGCGCGAGGCTCTGGGGTACGCTCTGGGCGCGAAGTGGCCCGCGGAGGTGGAAAGCCAGGTCCACGGCAACCGCGTAGTTCTGAGCCGCTCGGGCCAGGGCGACCGGGTAACCGGCTACTGGGCGCCGGGGAAGGGCGCGCCGGTTCTGATTGTGCACCCGGGCGGTTCGGTTGCGGCACTGCGCACGGCCGCGGTAGCCGAGATGCTGCGTTCCGGCCGGCCCACGCTGGTGCTGGATCCCTTCGCGGAGGATTCCGCCCACGCCTTGAAGTTCCAGTTCGACGATTACTTCTTCTCCTATAACCGGTCGGTCTACGCCGAGCGGGTGCAGGATATTCTGACCGCGGCCGCGTATCTGAAGGCGCAAGCCGGAGGGAAGCTGGAGATCGTGGGTCTGGGCGACGCCGGAGTCTGGTGCATCTTCGCCGCCGCCGTGGCGCCTGTCGCCATGGGCGTGGTGGCGGATCTGAACGGGTTCAGCGGCAGCGACGAGGATTTTCACGGCCGCTTTTTCGTGCCCGGCACTCAGCGCGCCGGCGGATTGACCGCGGCCCTGCGATTGGCCGGCGGCGTGCGCGCGTTGCTGCCCTCGACCGGCGAGTCAGGCGAACCCGGCGCTGCCGCGCTGGCCGCCGCGCTGCTTCCGGGCAGCAGCCGGTTCCCGACCCTCGCCCAGCTTCTGGTTGCGCTGCAGCAGATGCAGCAGTCCAAACCGGCCGGATACCGGCAGGTCACTCTGCAAATCGCCGCTAAACTGGAAGGCGCGGCCCAGACTGCCCAGGCGCAGGGCGACAGCGCCGCGGCGGGCCGTTTCAACCGCCTTGCAAAGGACTTTGCGGATGCATCCGAAAGCGGCCGGCTCCCCAACATACAGGATCTGGCGACGCTGTGTTACCAGCAGACCATCTGAAGCTCGCGGCGGGAAACCGGGCCGCTACCGCTCCGGCCCGATCACCACCCCCACCGACGTCTGCTCCACATCCAGGCGCTCGATGCGGTGGCCCAATTCGAATGGCCGCCCCACCGCCGCGTTGGGATACAAGGGCAGCAACACGTACTGAATCAGCAGATCCAGCGTCGCGCCGTCGATCTCCAGCCCTGAGACCTCCACGCGCGTTACCTCCACTGTGGCGCTGCCGCCGCCCGAGCGGACGCGGGCGGTCACCGAGACGGGGCGCTCGCCGCGCAGCAGCATGGAGAACATCCGTCCCCCTTGCAGCTTCTGCGACTGGAACACCCTGGCCAGATCCACCATGGCGGATCCGGTAGCCACACCGCTCGAGTCGATGCGGACCTTGGCATCCCTCACACCATCGGGCACCTGGGACTGCGCCCAGGCGCTCAGCTCCAGCGGGCTCAGCTCCACCCGCGATCCGGCGGGCAGCCGGTCGCTTTGGATGTTGTCGATCTTCTCTGTGGCCGTGCGCAAATAGTCCACCGTGGCGCCGCCCGCCAGGGCCGCCGCCAGGAGCCACACCGGCATGGCAGGGGATCTCACTGGGAGTTTAGACGTTGCGGGGCGCGATGCGTTGCGAGGGATTGTTACAAATGGATGACAACTTAATTACATCTTGCAACACAATCGTAACGCGCCTATCATACTGGCATGGGTTGGGTACTGGCAATCCTGGCGGTGCTGGCGGGTTGGGGCGCTGTTCGAATGGCGCGGATCTGGTTCCGCTATCGCGGGGCCATGGTGGTGTCCTGCCCGGAGAGTCAACGTCCCGCGGGTGTTTCGCTGGACGCCGTGCATGCCTCTCTGACGGCTCCCGGAAAGCCTGCCGCCTTGCGCCTCACGGCCTGCTCCCGCTGGCCGGAGCGCGCCGGATGTGGCCAGGAGTGCCTGGCTCAAGTGGCCGCCTCGCCGGAAGATTGTCTGGTCCGGAACATTCTGGCGAAGTGGTATGCCGGCAAGGTCTGCGCCTCCTGCGGACTGCCGTTCGGGGAAGTCGATTGGTCGGTTCGTAAGCCGGCGTTGTTGTCCGCCGGGAAGGTAACTCTGGATTGGAGCCAGGTTCCTGCCGGGTCGTTGCACGAGGTGCTGGACACGGCCTTGCCCATCTGCTTCGCCTGCCACACGGCGCACACGCTGGTCCGGGAGCATCCCGAACTGGCCATTGAGCGCCCCGCTTCCTGGCAGACGGGAAGCGGACCGGCTAAATGACGGCGCGGCTGTGCGGTCTGCTGCTGGCGGGATTGCCACTGTTGGGCGGCCAGCCGAAAGTTCCTCCGGCCCCGACAGCGCCCATCGCGCTCTACAGCGAGTTTGGCGAGGAGCCTCCCCGTGCGGTGAAGACCGCCCTCTACGACGAATTGGATTCGATCATGACCCCGCTGGGTCTGCGCATCGAGTGGCACGATCTGCACGGGCCGCGGCTGGGGGAGTCCGCCGTGGAACTGGCCGTGGTCTCCTTCAAGGGACGCTGCGACACCGCCGGCCTGGTGCGGCGCGCCGCCACGCCTGGCGCTCTGGGGTGGACGCACATCAGCGACGGCTCCATCCTCCCCTTCAGCGACGTGGATTGCGGCGGCATCCGCGCCTTCCTCCAGAACGATCTGCTGGCGCTTCCCGCCGCCGGCCGCGACGCCCGATTCGGCCGCGCGCTGGCCCGCGTTCTCGCCCACGAGTTGTACCACATCTTCGCCGACACCACCCACCACGGCTCCTGCGGCATCGGCAAGGAAGCCTACAGCGCGCGCGATCTGCTGAGCGACAACTTCCGCTTCGAGAACCGGGAGTCCAGAGCCTTGAGGAATGGCAAGGCCTACGGGGCGCTCGAAAAGGCCTTTGTGGCGCGGCAGTAAGCCGGCGGCGCGCGTCTTCGTTTATAATTCCCCGTGATGGGAACTTCCGAAGTCGATCTCTATCGAGCCCAATTCGAAGCCTGCGCGGAACAGGGCAGGCGACTGGCCGAGGGCGTTGACGACACCCGGTTCAACTGGCGCCCGGCGCCGGACAAGTGGTCGATTCAGGAGTGCCTGACGCACCTGATTCTGACCGGCAAACTGGAACTGCCGGCGATGGAAAAGGGCATCGGGCGGGGCAGGGAACGCGGCTTGACGGGGGACGGGCCGTTCGCCTACGGCCCGCTGGAGCGCTGGTTTCTCCGCTTGACCGAGCCTCCGGTTCGCGTGCGCGCCCCGGCTCCGCGCAGCTTGCGGCCCCAGCGCGAGCAACCGGCCGCCGCCGTGTTGCCGGCCTTTCTGGATTTGCAGCGCCAGTTCAGCGCGCTGGCCGAAGCCGCGCGAGGGCTGGACCTGCGGCGCGTCAAGGTGGCCACTCCCGTCTCGCGCGTCCTGCGGATCAGCCTGGGCATAGCCCTGGCGCAGGCCGCGGCCCACCAGCGCCGGCACCTGGAGCAGGCCCGGCGCGTGGCGGCGTGCCAGGACGGGCAGGCCGTGAAGACGCTCTCTTAGAAGAGGCCCACAAACAAAACCGCGCCCCGGATGGCTCCGGAGCGCGGTCTTGGTAACGCGGCAGGGTCAGGTTGCGGTTAGTAATCCATCTCCGGGCCGTGGCCTGGGCCGCCGGGACCCATGGCCTGCTTCTTTTCCGGGATCTCCGCGATCATGGCTTCGGTGGTGAGCATGAGCGAGGCGATGGAGGAGGCGTTCTGCAGCGCCGAGCGGGTCACCTTGGTGGGATCGATCACGCCGGATTCGACGAGATCCTCATAGGTGTCGGTCTGGGCGTTGAAGCCGAAGTTGGGGTTGGAGTTCTCGCGGATCTTGCCGACCACGATGGCGCCTTCGGTGCCGGAATTGGCCACGATCTGGCGAAGGGGCTCTTCGCAGGCGCGGCGCACGATGTTGACGCCGATCTGCTCGTCGCCTTCCAGCTTCAGGTCCTTGAGGGCTCCCGCGGCGCGCAGCAGGGCGACGCCGCCGCCGGGGACGATGCCTTCCTCAACCGCGGCGCGGGTGGCATGCAGGGCGTCTTCCACGCGAGCCTTCTTTTCCTTCATTTCGGTCTCGGTGGCGGCTCCGACCTGGATCACCGCCACGCCGCCGGCCAACTTCGCCAGGCGCTCCTGGAGTTTCTCGCGGTCGTAATCGGAAGTGGTTTCGTCGATCTGGGCGCGGAGTTGCTTGATGCGGCCTTCGATGCTCTTCTGGTTGCCGGCGCCGTCGACGATGGTGGTGTTGTCCTTGTCGACGGTGATGCGCTTGGCGCGGCCCAGGTCATCCAGCTTCACGCCTTCCAGCTTGATGCCGGTTTCTTCCATGATGGCCTTGCCGCCCGTCAGGATGCCGATGTCCTCGAGCATGGCCTTGCGGCGGTCGCCGAAGCCCGGGGCCTTCACGGCGCAGGCGTTCAGGGTACCGCGGAGTTTGTTCACCACCAGGGTGGCCAGGGCTTCGCCTTCCACTTCCTCGGCGATGATCAGCAGCGGCTTGCCGGCGCGCGCGATCTGCTCGAGGACCGGCAGCAGGTCCTTCATGTTGCCGATTTTCTTTTCGTGGATCAGGATGTAGGGATCTTCCAGAACCACTTCCATCCGCTCGGCGTCGGTGACGAAGTAGGGCGAGAGGTAACCGCGGTCGAACTGCATGCCGTCGACGGTGTCCAGTTCGGTGGACATGGTCTTGGATTCCTCGACCGTGATGACGCCGTCCTTGCCGACTTTGTCCATGGCGTCGGCGATGATGTTGCCGATGGTGGAGTCGCTGTTGGCGGAGATGGTGCCCACCTGGGCGATCATCTCATGGGACTGGGACACGGGCTTGGAGAGCTTCTTGACTTCCTCGGTGGCCAGTTCCACGGCCTTCTCGATGCCGCGCTTGAGGGCCATCGGGTTGGCGCCGGCGGCTACGGCCTTGACGCCTTCACGGTAGATCGCCTGGGCCAGAATGGTGGCCGTGGTGGTGCCGTCACCGGCGACATCCGAGGTCTTGGAAGCGACTTCGCGCACCATCTGGGCGCCCATGTTCTCGAGCGGATCCTTCAGCTCGACTTCCTTGGCCACCGTCACGCCGTCCTTGGTGATGGTGGGGCCGCCGAACTTCTTCTCGAGGACCACATTGCGGCCCTTGGGGCCGAGGGTCACTTTCACGCAGTCGGCCAACTGGTTGACGCCGCGCAGAATCGCCTGGCGGGATGCTTCAGAATAGACAATTTGTTTTGCCATCGTTCATCGACTCCTTAGGAAGCCTTCTTGGCGGCTTCGAGAATTCCGAGGACTTCGTCCTCACGCATAATCAGATACTCTTCGCCATCCAGCTTGATATCGCTGCCGGAGTACTTGCCGAACAGAATCCTGTCGCCGGCAGCCACGTCGAGCGGAACCAGACTGCCGTTCTCCAGCCGCTTGCCTTTTCCCACGGCCACGACCTCGCCCTCCTGGGGCTTCTCTTTGGCCGAATCCGGGATGTACAAGCCGCCGTGCATTTGTTCTTGCTGTTCAACGCGCTTGACCACAATGCGGTCATAGAGCGGACGAATTTTCATGGACGAAACCTCCCTAATTGAAAGTGTGAAATAGTCTGGTCTACGAGTGGGCCCACGCCTCTTGGTATTGCGCGGTTCCAAGGCTATTATTAGCACACTCACCCCGAGAGTGACAAGATCCCGTCGTAAAACGCTGAGTTAAAGGAAGTTATAATACTTGACAAGAACCCGCTCAAGGTTGAGTCACGGAAGCAGTAGGCCATTGCCCGGATTCCGGCTCTCTCCCGCGCTGGCGACCAGCACCGCCGGGGGCCCCTGGATCGCGCATTTGTTCGTGCAGATGCCGCAGCCGATGCAAAGCTCCGGGTCCACGTGCGGCTGCTGGACCGTTACCCTCGACCCGCCCGGCGCCTCCACTTCCACCTCGCTGAGCCAGATGGCCTTCTGCGGCGTGGGACAGTGTTCCTGGCACACCACGCACGGACGCGCGCAGGCGTATGGCAGGCAGCGGTTGCGGTCGATATAGGCGAGACCGATGCGCACGGCCTGCTTGGCGGCCAGGCCGAGCGGCCGGATGGCACCCGTGGGACACACCTGGGAACACAGCGTGCATTCGTATTCGCAGTACCCCACGGTCATGCGTAGCACGGGCGTCCACAGGCCTTCCAGCCCCGCCTCCAGGGCTGCCGGATGAATGGCGCCCGTGGGACACACCTTCATGCACTCGCCGCAGCGAATGCAGCGTGCCAGGAAATTCCTCTCGCCGAGCGCTCCGGGCGGACGCACCAGTTCGGGATTGAATGCCCGCCCGCCGCCCACGGGATGGGTTTCCAGCAGCAGCGCGCCGGCGGCGCCGGTCAACCCGCACGCCAGCAGGCGACGGCGGCCCAGGTCGAGTCGCGGGGCTTTGGGCGCGCGGCCCCACTCGATCCGGATGGCGCCGGCCGGGCAACCGGACTGGCAGTTGAAGCAGTACAGGCACTCCTCGGGATGCCAGTCGCCGGTGCCGGGACTGGCGCCGCCCTGGCAATCCGCCAGGCACAGGCGGCAATCGTTGCAGGCGTCCGCCCTCCTGGCGAGCCGCACCAGAGAGTGTCTCCCGGCCAGGCCGAGCAGCGCCCCCAGCGGGCACAGGTAGCGGCACCAGAATCGCGCCCGCAGGAAATTGAGCGCCACCACCGCCATGAACAAGGCCCCCAGCAGCACGTTGCCGAAGTAGTAGGGCTGTTGGGGGGCCAGAAAATGGCGCCGCAGGAACTCGTAAACCGGTTCGCTCACCGCGGTGACGCCCAGCGGGTTGGCATCGTACAGCCACGTGAATACGGCCACGATGGCATGATTCACCGCGGGAAACGCCGCAGTCGCCAGGGACCGGAAGAAAAACGAAAACGGGTCGAGCCATCCCGCCAGGTTGGCGCCCAGAAGCGCGCCGCACAGCAGCGCGGCCAGGGCGTAATACCTGGCCCGCTGCCAGGGCGTGTAGCCACCGGCTGCCATGCGATCCCTGAGGCCGGCGCGGCGCAGGCTGCCGCAGAAGTGGTGCAGCGTGCCGAACGGGCAGATCCAGCCGCAGAACCAGCGGCCGAACAGCGCCGTAACGGCGAGCGTCACCAGCGACAGCAGCATGCCCGCCGGGATGGCGTGGGAGGCCAGCCAGGAGGCGAGCGCCAGCAGCGGATCGAACTGGAAGAACAGGCGCACGCCCGCGCCGGGCCGGTCGATGGGATGCTCGGCAGACGCGAGAAACAGGTAGAGGAACAGCAGCAGGAAGGCGGTCTGCACGCCGCGCCGCAGCCAGACCATGCTATACCTCCAGCGCCGCGGGCGCGAGCGCCTTGAAGTCCATGGTTCCAAGCCCGCGCGCGTGCGCCTCGGAGACGTAGCCGATCGCCGCCGGAGGCAGCCCCATCAGGGCGGCGCCACAGGCGTCGATGGCCACCTGGTCCACGCCCGCCGCCACCGTATCCTTGCGCCGTACGTCGGAGAGGTTGCCGCCGGTGGGGCCATTGGCCGCCAGCACGCGGACCGCGTCCATCACCACCAGTTGGGGACGCAGGAAGCCGGCCAGGTCAGCCACACAGGCCGCCAGATTCTGGTGGAACCGGTTACGCGCGCCGCCGGCCAGGCCCATCAGGTTCTTCATCCCGAGAGTGGCCCGGGCCAAGTCGTGACTTTTGGGGATGAAGACGTTGATGAGGCGGTCGGCGGCCACGGCTTCGGTATAGATTTCCCATTCCTGGAGCAGGCGCGCGCCGGGGAGCGGCATGCGGCGGAACTTGCGCTCGTCCAGGAAGAAACAGCGCGCCCCGGCCTTCTGCGCCGCCGCCTGAATCCCGCTCCGTGCAAAGCACTTTGCGGGGCTTACGCAGGAGTTGTCGCCGACCGTGACGCGGGCGGCGCCCGCCTGGAAGCACAGTTCGACCACCGCGGCCACCACGAACGGATTCGAGGTCGCTGCCTGTTCCGGCGCGCGGTCCCAGCCGATGTTGGGCTTCACCCAGACCACGTTGCCTTTGGAGACGAAGCGGCCCATGCCGCCGAGCGCGCCGATGGCCGCGCGGGTGAGGCGCCGGGCCTCCTCGGCGATGGCGTCGGGCGCCGCCGCCGGGCTCTTATAATGCGCCACGGCCAGGCTGGGCGCGGCCGCCGCCGGCGAGCCCGCGCCGGATGCCAGTAGGGCCGCCGATTTCAGGAACTCGCGGCGATGAAGTTCGACGCCCATCAGTCCTTGACACTATTGTAGAGTTCCCGCAGAAACGCGTCCGCATCGTGGGGCGGAGACTGGACCACCACCACGTAACGGCCGCGGGCGAAGAAAACCGCTTCGCTTTCCGGCGGGCCGGCGCACCGCCACGCCTCGCCGGGCAAACCCGCCAGGGCGGCGACGGCGCCGGAGCCGGCGAGATCCGCTTTCAATCTGGCGACCCGGCCGGCGGCCTCCCCGGCGGTGGGCGCGCGCGACGCCAGCACGGTGGTGTCGCGGCCGCCGATGCGGTAAATCACGGTAGTGGCGGGCGCGAGGTAATCGCGGCCGAGAGGCGCCTTCACCAGGTACTTTTGCGAAGCCGGCACCTGCGCCCCTTCGGGAAACCAGGCGACCGGCTGGGGCACGGTGCCGGCCGGGCCGATCCGGGCCACAATCCCGTGGGCCGCGGCTTCCAGCACGGACGGCGTGTCGGCTTCCGGACCGAAGGCTTGCAGCTTCACGTAGTAATTGCCCTGGAGGAAGCCAAGGCTGCCCATATCGACGTGACCCTCGGCGCCGACGGGGATGAACAGATAATCGGGCGAGCGCTCGGCGGAATAGATGCCGAAGGCGCGCAGCGGGTCGCCCATATCGTAGACGTCGACGGTCAGGTCCACGGCGCGGTCCTTGAACTCGCGGTGGATGAGGGCAACCAGGCCGTAGTCGAGATAGGCGTCGGCGCCGCCGTCAAGGTAGTGGTAGAGATCGGTGGAGTAGAATTTCGCCGGCGCACCGGCCTTCCCAAAGAACTCGGGCGGAGCGGGCAGCAGCGCGGCGAGCTTGTTCTTTTCGGCGGCGGGGATGGGAGCGGGCCTGGCGGCGTCGCGCTCCCCCTGCTGGGCGGCAAGCGGCGCGGAGAGTGCCAGCATCGAAAGGAGCGCTCGCGCGAAAGCGACGCCATGGAGCATGCCACTCAGTTATAGCCGATTTCGCGCTCGGGAAGGGAGGGAGCCGGCGGGCGGCATGCGCGCCGTTCAGCGCAGCAGCATGTCGCCCGGCTCGACGCCTTTGCGCTGGCACCACTCCAGGTAGAGCCGGCCGTAGCTGGCGGTGACGTAGTCCCGCCCGGTGAAGCCGAGCGCGCGGGCCGAGCGGTCGATCCAGCGCGGCGATCCTTCCAGCTCGATGAACACGCCCACCGGGGTTTCATCCACCGTGGCCACGCCGGAGCTCGGGGGGCGGCGGTATTCGGCGCGATACTTCTCGTAGCGGAAGACCGGGCGGAAATCGATCCGGTCCAGAATGGCGGCCATGGTTTCGGCGCTGGTGACTTCCAGCTCAAGCTCTTCGCGGCTCTTGTGGCGCGCCACCGCGGGCGGTCCTTTGTAAGTCAGGGTGAAGACGCCGCCTGCCTGGCGCACGCGCAGTAAGCGCTGGGATGTGCGCAGGCTCAGATCGGGCGTATCGTAGACCGTGTTGGTCTCGAAGACCCTGCGGCGCGAAACCCGGAAACCGGCGCGCCGCAACAGCTTCCGCGCGGTGGCGGCATTGGCGGCCGGGAGTTTGATTTCGATCTCGCGCGGGCCCGACGCCATGGGAATCTACGTCCCCTGGGCGCCGCGCACGGGGCCGCGGAAATCCCGGCCGATCGGCTTGCGCCCGCGAACGCCTTCGTCCACTCCGTGCCAGAAAGCGACAGCCGGCTCGCCCAGCTTCCAGCACAGGCAGACTTCCACGCCGTGGCGCATGGCCGGAAAATCCACCAGGCCGATGTCGAGGTCCTTAACCTGGCAGCCGGTCTCGGCGACCTGCTCCAGGGCGCGGCGCAACCGCGCGGCCGCCACCTCGCGGCGTCCCCTGGCATCGATGGCGCGGCCGCGGTCCACCCTCACGCCGCCCATCATGGCCACGCGCTCCTGGATCGATTCCAGGATCCCGTCGGCCTGTTCGAACTCCGCCTTCATGGTCACGGCCTCGCCGAGCAGGCGCTCCAGCAGCGGGACCAGGCTCTGAGCTTCGGCGAGCGTGAAACGCTGGGGCATCGGGCGTCCCGATTATATCGCGGGCGCGCTACCCGGGGTAGTGGGTCCGCACGTAGTCGTCCAGGATGCCGATGAACTCCTGGACGATGGCGTCGCCCTTGAGCGTGGTCATGAGCCGTCCGTCGACGTACACGGGAGCTTTGGGCTCTTCGAAAGTGCCGGGCAGGGAGATTCCGATATTGGAGTGCTTGGATTCGCCGGGCCCGTTGACCACGCAGCCCATGACGGCCACCTTCATGGTCTCGACGCCGGGGTGGGCGGCTTTCCAGAGGGGCATCTGCTCGCGCAGATAGGTCTCGATCCGGCCGGCCATATCCTGGAAAAAGGTGCTGGTGGTGCGGCCGCAGCCGGGGCACGCGGTCACCTGCGGGGTGAAACTGCGCAGGCCGAGGGATTGTAAAATCTGCTGCGAAACCGTTACTTCTTCGGTTCGGTCGCCGCCCGGGGGCGGGGTGAGCGAGGCGCGAATGGTATCGCCGATGCCCTCCAGCAGCAGCGGCGCCAGGGCCGCCGTGGTGGCCACGATGCCCTTGGCGCCCAGGCCGGCTTCGGTGAGCCCGAGGTGGAGCGGGTAGTCGCAGGCCAGGGCGAGCGAGCGGTAGACTTCGATGAGATCCTGCACGCCGCTCACCTTGGCGCTGAGGACGATGCGGTCGTGGGGCAGGCCATGGCGCTCGGCGGCGAGGGCGGATTCCACGGCGCTCACCACCATGGCGCGGAGCATCACGGAGCGCGCGTCCATGGGCTGGGGCAGGCGCGAGTTTTCGTCCATCAGGCGCGTCTGCACCACGCTGTCGAGCGATCCCCAGTTGACGCCGATGCGCACAGGCTTGCGGTTCTCGATGGCCACTTCGATCATGGTCCGGAAGTTGTCGTCGGTCTTGCGGCCGATGTCGGAGTTGCCCGGATTGATGCGGTACTTGGCCAGGGCGCGGGCGCATTCGGGGAACTTCCTGAGAAGGATGTGGCCGTTATAGTGAAAGTCGCCGATGATGGGCACCGCCGAGCCGAACTTGTCCAGCGTCTCGACGATTCCGGGCACGGCGGCGGCGGCCTCGGCGGTGTTGACGGTGACCCGCACCATCTCCGAGCCGGCCCGCGCCAGGGCCATGACCTGGTTGACGGTGGAGGCCACGTCGGCGGTATCGGTGTTGGTCATGGACTGCACCGCGACCGGATGGCTGCCGCCGATCCGCACGCCGCCCACGTCCACCACAACCGCCTTTCGGCGAGGTTCGACTGCCATTGGATTCCCCTCCCCTGGAGACAACCATTATAACTGCGGAGGGGTTGCGCGCCCCGTTCACAAGAGTAGCCGCAAGGCCTCCCAGGACCCATTGCGAGCGGCAATTTGCGCTATGATAAGCGGCTTCGGGGTCCAATATTCTATGAGACTGACATCGATCTTCATCGGCCTTTTGTGCGCTTCGCTGGGTTGCGCGCAACAGACCAACCAGACGGGCATTGCACACGTGGCCTTCCGCGTCGCCGATCTGGATGCCGCGCGCGCGTTCTACATCGACAAGCTGGGGTTCGAGGAGTTCTACGCGACCAAGGACAGCGCCGGCCGGATCACGGAGGACTATCTTAAGGTCAATGACCACCAGTTCGTCGAGCTGTATCCGCAGTCGAATCCGCCCCGGCCTCTGGGGCTGATGCACGTGTGCTGGGAATCGAACGACCTGCAGGCGCTGCACGACGACTACGTCAAGCATGGGCTTGAGATTCGCGATGTGCGCAAGGCCGGCGCGGGCAATCTGCTGACGGTCGCGCGGGAACCCGAGGGGCAGACCATCGAGTACACGCAGTACCTGCCCGGATCGCGGCACTCCGAGATCCTCGGCAAGCACCTCGGTCCGAATCGCGTGGCGATTTCGATCGTGGGCGCCATCTCGCCGGCGAAGGACCCGATGGCCACGCGGGCCTTCTACCTGGACAAGCTGGGATTCAGCCTGATCAGCACCAGCATTCCGGCGCGCGTCCGCATGCCGGGGAACTCCGGACAGGAACTCGACATCGTGCAGGCCGGCCCGGACGTCAAGTCCGGCATCATCTTCGGCGTCGCCGATCTGAGAGCCACCCGGGAAATTCTGAACAAGTTTGGCCTTGCCGTCAAGCTCAACCCTGAAGCGACCCCGCCCGATTTGAGGCCCCCGGCCGGTACGCCCGCGCCCGGAGCGGCGCCCGCGCCGGCAGCGATGCCTGGGCCGGCAGGACCGGCGGCGCCCGGGATGCCGCCGCGCGAAAGACCAGTCACCAGGCTGACTGTGACGGATCCGGATGGAGCGGTGATTACGTTCGTTAAGGCGGCTCTACCCGATGTCGCCGCCGGGAATTACTTCGTCAACTGGCCGGCGGGCATGTCGCCGGAGGAAATCGGCAAGCGCGTGGCCGAGCATTTCGTCAAGAGCCCGCACCAGGATATGCGGCGCATCATCTACCCGGAGGTCTGCACCTGGTACGGTGCGCTGACCTTCGCACACCTCACCAAGGACAAGGACCTGACGGATTCCCTGGTGAAGCGCTTCGACCCGCTGTTCGGGCCGGAGGCCAACATGATCGACCGCGCGCCGCACGTGGACCAGTCGGTGTTCGGCTCCCTCCCGCTGCAGATCTACATCGAGAACAAGGACCCCAGGTACCTGGAACTCGGCAAGTGGTTCGCCGACCGCCAGTGGGCCACTCCCCGGCCCGATGGCCTGACGCCGGAGACGCGCTTCTGGATCGACGACATGTACATGGAGACCATCGTGCAGACGCAGGCCTTCCGCGCCACGGGCAATCCGGTGTACCTGGATCGCGCCGCGCTGGAAATGGTTGCCTACCTCGACAAACTGCAACAACCGAACGGGCTGTTCTACCACGAACTCGAGGTGAAGTTCTATTGGGGCCGCGGCAACGGCTGGATGGCGGCGGGCATGGCCGAACTGCTGAGTTCGCTGCCCAAGGACCACCCCAACCGCGCGCGCCTTCTGGAAGGCTACCGGAAGATGATGAAGGGCCTGCTCGACAATCAGGGCTCCGACGGGATGTGGCGCCAGTTGATCGACCGTGGGGATTCCTGGCCGGAGACCTCCGGCACCGGCATGTTCACTTTCGCCTTCGTTACCGGCGTGAAGAACGGCCTGCTGG
>Ga0265323_10000617_pt1 | contig 19459 bp, 19 predicted proteins | sample 41225metaG_FD_193580 | JGI IMG/M metagenome (GOLD analysis project Ga0265323, IMG submission 193580) | Rhizosphere microbial communities from Carex aquatilis grown in University of Washington, Seatle, WA, United States - 4-12-25 metaG | ecosystem: Host-associated > Plants > Roots > Rhizosphere...
GCCCTGTCATATCTTCTCACATACCATGAGCCGAACAACGAGAATGCAGTGATTGCGACTATCCAAAGTATTATCTGCCAGAACATCTTATCTGTTTATTTGATCAATTAATAAATATGTTGATTTGAGAGTCATAGATATTAGCATTTTATTAATGGTCTCGTATTATTCTGAGATTCTAGATATCTATAAAGTGCTTTCATGACATCTATCGTTATCACCAGGAATTGATTGTACTCCTCAATTTTCTTCGAATCATCAGGTTGAAATGATTTCGTCCAATGCAAATCTGTAGAGATGTCTGTAGATATGAAGCCTAGATCATTACCGAATTGCTTAAGATGATCATGATAACCTAAAATATTCTCTTTTAATCTCTCGGAGAATAGGCTGTCTTCCCTGCCAAAACTGTTATAGTCCGCTATTGCGCTATGCGCAGTCTCTTTATGTGTGTATATAAATTTTTCAAAATCACAAATCTTGCTGATGAGTGTAGTCTGCATCTCTGATTGTTTCATAAGGACAGGAACTAAGCATGGTTTAAAAATTTTAATAATATATATAAACCTCTTCCTATTTATCCATCCATGCCATCCGATAATTATTATGATTCGATAGCTTCCGGTTATGATGAACTTCATGGTGCTGAACAGATTGAGAAGCTTGAACTGATAGGAAGAGAACTTAATACTGATCCTGCCCTCAAGGATTTCATAAGGTCAAATCATAAGCTTCTTGATGTAGGCTGCGGTTCAGGCATCAGTACAGGATTCTTTAAAGCGAAAGAGAGATTCGGCATCGACCCTAGTCCGAAACTTGTCAAGATAGCGATAAAGAACTATCCATACTGCGAGTTCAAGATTGCAAGCGCAGAATCAATACCTTACAAGGACCATACATTTAACATCATCCTATCAATTACAGCCATACAGAACTTCTCTGATATGACAAAAGGATTTCTAGAGATGAAGCGTGTAGCCAAAAAAGATGCATATTTCATCCTTACATTCCTCAAGAAAAGCCCTAAACATAAGGATATTGATGAAGCTATAAGATTAAATCTTGATGTGATAAAGAAAGTTGAAGAGAAGAAAGACATGATCTATTTCTGCAGGGCTTGATTGTATCATATCCTGTATAAATTTATCACAGTAAGACCATAAGAACCGCATACTTCGGTGTCTATTTCTGAAAATATTTTCTTAAGATCCTCTTTTATATCAACTGTAGACGGTAATTTGTACCATTGACCTGTATATTTTCCGGAAAAATCTTCTGTCCTTGGTTTTCTCACTTTGTAAAACCAGCTTGCAAGGTCTGCCTTCTTAGGAGATTTTAAGTTTTCCTTCAAAGGAAATTCTAGGAATAATAATTCTGTCAAATCACCATTATTATCTATCATTCCTTTGACTGCCTGTTCTTTAGGATTAGATAGATAGTCTATGATTGAGTTATCGAAGAATTCTTCATGATTTATACCGATGTGAATTATATCAAGCTTTCCAATTAATTTTCCTTTTGTATTATCCCGAAAGGAATGCCCGTCCATAGTATATAATTTCATATTGTCAGTATTCCATAGTGGTTTATTAATTTTTCGACAGTTTCGTTTATGCATTAAGAATAAATTTCTTGCAGAACCTACTCGCTCTTCCTTATGAGCGTCTCTGCGATGACTGCAAATGCAGGCCTTGTGATGAAGACTCCTATGCTTACTCCAAGTATTGTCGTTATAGCAAAGCCTTTCAAGAGCCCAGCTCCAGCAGACAATAATGGGAGCATCGCAACGACCATCGTGAAGTATGATGCCATTATTATGAAGAATGCATTCTTTATCTTATCCTTCCAGCTTGTCGTCGATTCCTGCCTGTGCTTTCCTGCAATCTCATCTATTATGACGACCTGGGAATCTATCCCAGTACCTATGGCGATTATTATCGCTGCAATCGCTATCAGGTCTATATTCCAGCCGATTATCGCGGCAAATCCTAGCAATATAATAAGTTCAGACATCAAGGTTATCGCGACAGGGATCGATACGATAAGTTTCCTATACCTTATCATTATAGCGATTACGACCAATACCATAGCTATAAATCCGACCATTAAAGTGTTCTGTATGAATTCACTTCCAAGAACCGGACTTACTGTACTGCTGTCTTCAATGACAAGCTTTACAGGAAGCGAGCCTGTGACAAGTATAGTCTGCAGTCTTTTCATATTGCTTGAAGCGCTAGTCATAGCATCCTGCTGCGTGAGTCCAGTACCAGTCCCGCTTATGGAGATTTCAGTCTCAGCTCTTCCTTTAAGGCTTTCGCCGATCTGAAGCGAATCAACCTTCTCATCATCCAAGTATAAGTCTAATGGCTCTACCAAGTATCCTTCGCCATTCTCTACCTTAACATCCAAGTTCTTTGTCCTGTCAGCCTGCCTTTGCGCAGATTCAGGGCTTAAAGTTATGGCGAACATGAACTTGCAAAAATAGCTGCCGTCAGGCTGCTTATTGCATCCTTCTATCCTTGAACAGTCAGCAGTCCTGCATACATGCCTTATATCACTGCCGCCTGTGAACATCGTATCATTGCCTATCTTTCCCTCGAATTTTCCCTGCTTTGCAAGCAGGTCCTTCACTTCATCATCAGTCGCTCCTGCAATCTCTACGATAATGAACTCCTTGCCGTCAAGATCTGTTGTAGGCCTTACAGTTATATCTGAGAGGCCATACACATTAAGCCTCTGCTTCATATTCTCTATGAGGCTGTCCATATCATCGCTCGATACAGGAGTCTCTGGACGCAATATCACGCGGCTTCCACCCTGTAGATCAAGGCCCATCCTTATATTTGATTTTGGAGCATTATATACCCTTAGGCCGATGTCTTCAACACCTACAATATTCTGGATAGTCTTATTGACAAGTCTTGTCCTTGTGATATTATTGGTCATATTGGTATTTGGATCCGTGACTTCCTCAGAATAGTTTATCGCTTCAGTCTCATTAAGGACTGTAGTCTCATATAATGGTCTTACAGCGACCTTGTATAGATTCTTGCTCGTCTTTATGATTATGGTAGTATTTAATCTTAAGTTTGATACCGCGGCAGTATAATCATCAAGATTCTTTATAGGAATATTATTCACATAATGTATGACTTCCCTGCTCATAGGAGTCGCTGTAGCTTTAGGATTGGTGAATCCTGCAAGAGCTGCTGCACTGTCTAAACCGACACTTCTTATAGCCACACCATCAGCTAATGGATTAGGCCATATAGAAACTATTGCCATGACTATACAGGCCATGAGCAGCCAAATCTTCCAGCTTTCAAAAATCTTCTTGATATTCATTTTGTGTTCAGTATAAACTTTTTATAAATTTTTGATCATAAATCTATAATCCTATTTTCACTCACTTCCATCCTTTCGTCTTCTCCAGATGCCATCTTAATATCCCAGCATTCTGTATCCAAGTGAATATAATATCTCCTATAAGTCCCCATATCAGTATGAACATTATCTCCTTGATGACTATTGAATTAGTGAAGAAATATGCTGATAATACTGCAATGAGCGCGCATACAGACATGGTTATACCTGTCTTGAGCGCATCCATCACCCTGTCAAATACTGATCCTTCGCGCCTCTTCAATACTCTTACGCTCAGCAGGATATCTGTATCAATACTGTAGCCTACAAGCATCAAGAATGCTGCAACGCCTGCAATGCTTAGCTTATGACCATACAGGTCGAATATCGCAAGCGAGAAGAACAAATCCGAAAACGCGCACAGCACTATACCGAATGCCGGTATGCTGTCCCTAATATATATTATTATAAGTATTATGAATAGTATTGCAGGCATGATATACATCAATAAGGTCTGCGCATAGAACATCATGAATGCCGCGATGGACGTAAGAATCACAGCTATCCATTTATCTCTTGTCGACTCTCCGAAGTACAGGAATATGACTATGCTCATGAACAGGAACGCGATGAATAATGCCTTTAAGGTCTGCGTAAAGAATGATTTTCCGAATGTAGGTCCTATAGTCTGCTTATTCTTCGTGAAATCTTCAGTAGAGAGATTAGGGAATCTAGGCTTCAGACTATCTATAAATTGGGTTTCCTCAACGCCAGAAACCTCTACAGAGAATTTCATGCTTGCGCCGCTGCTGAATGTTCGGACATTCACATCAGCTTTAGGGAATTTAGTCAAAAGGTAAGCCTGCAATTCATCAGGAGTCATCGTGTTATTGTTCGGAGCCTGCAATGTAAGGCTTAGGCCTCCTGTAAGGGATACGCCTCTATTGACGAAGTCTCCAGTATTCGCCAGATGGATCCCTATGACCGTGAATGAGAATATTATGAGCAGCAATGAGAATATCAATAGCGGCTTATAATGCTTCTCGTAAAGGATGGTGAATATATTATCTTTCTTGCCCGAACCATCATGCCCGCTATACGCTTTATGCTCTTTATGCTCTTGATTATCACTCATTAACAAGGATGGATTAAATACATTTTTATAAATCTTACTATTTGCTTGAGGTTTTTGGGCCTGAGCAAATCGCAAACTAAATAAATAGGTGCATCAAGGAACAGTATAGATATATAAGTCGTATTGGTGTGGATCATTATCAAGAGGTGTAATTTTGTCTAAATCTTCCATTAAATCTTTCGGTAGACATTTTGGTAAACGCGCACAGGTATCAACAGAATATCTTATCATCATAGCGATATCTTTTGCCATCCTCGTACCTGGAGGATTCTTCTTCTATAAATATTCGCAGAGTTCCAATGAGGCGAATATACGTTCGCAGATCAGCCAGACAGGAAATAATATATTGACGAGCGCTGAATCTATCTACGGATTGGCTGACGGCTCGCTAGTCACATTGGATCTGCACTATCCGAAAAATGTCCGTGATATATATATCATCGGCAACAGGGAGCTTGTCATCAAATATGAAGTCTCTGGAGGAATCAACGAAGCAGTATTCTTCTCCAAAGTGGATCTTGTAGGGAATTATTCCTATCCAGCCAGAGATCCTTGCTCAATACTTCCAGCCGGAGGATGCGATAATTCTTCAATCACATACAACTTGCCGACGCAAGGGTCGCATCAGCTGAAGTTCGAGTCCAATACGAAAAGTGTATTCATATCGCAAATCGATGATAAAGGCGGTCCTGCAATCACCACGATATTTGTCACGTCATTGACATACAAAGGCAATGGTATAGGAGGACTTGCAGGAGCGGACGCTAAATGCCAAGCTCTCGCGGGCGCTGTAGGATTATCAGGCACATGGAAAGCATGGCTCAGCGATTGCCAAGGCACTAACTGCGCATCTGGAACAACCGCCTCCGGCAGACTTACACATAGTACGGGATCTTACGTTCTTCCAAACGGTGTTGTCGTCGCAAATAATTGGGCGGACTTAACTGACGGGACACTAAATAATCCTATAAATATAGATGAGAATAAGCACAATGTCGGAGTGAGCCTTGTAGCTACAGGAACTTTGTCTAACGGAGATAATTTTCATAATAGCACCAGCTATGACGGTAATGGCGCAGATGACAAAGGAAGATACTGCAATAATTGGGTCGGCGCTGGATGGAGCCATGTAGGATATACTAACCAGACAGACTATCATTGGAGTTCACAAATATCTGCTTCACAAGGGTCATGCGGCGCATCAGGATGCGGCGGCGGCTATTGCACTGTCGCAAATTTGAAATTGTACTGCCTAAGGCAATAATTTATTGAATAATGAAAAAAGCGCAGAGTTCGATGGAATTTGTAATACTTACAAGCTTTATGCTGCTTGCATTCCTGGTATTCTATATAGTCATCCAGTCGAAGATGGTTGAAGCGAACAGGGACAGTACTGACAATGCCGCAAAACAGATAGAGACAATAGTTGTCAATGAACTGGCAGTCGCTGAATCTGTGACTGATGGATATTATAGGGAATTTGAATTGCCTCAAAGCATAAACGGCGTAGATTATAATATACAGGTCATGTCAGGAGTCAATAACACTCCAGAGATAGTCACCAAATACAGCGGACGGGAGAGAGTATATTTCGTCCATCAGGGATATGTCAGCGGAAGTTCAACTGTCGCAAAAGGAAAAAACAATATAACAAAGAGCGATGGGATCATAAAGATAAGCCATATGAGTTGAAGATTGTACTGATTATTTCTTATCCTGATTTCTAAACCAAAACTTTTTTATATAAGCTTGATGGATGAAGTCTTTTTCAGTGTCTGAATGGATTAGCGGCGTCGTTAAATTGTGCATTGAAGCGGTTTTGAGTGTGAGTGTGAATATATGATTACTAAGTTCAAGAATGCCTTTTCGAGATTTTGGGGCGGCATAGACAGATTCTTTAGCGGATCGAATCATTTCAAACTCGGGATATATGGCGCCCCTAACAGTGGTAAGACCACTCTCGCAAACAGGTTATGCAAGGACCTTCTTAATGTGGATGATGAATTCACAGACATATCAAACATCGCCCACGAGACGCGTAAAGTGAATGTCAAGGAGCGTCTTGTGATGAACAAGAACGGCAAAAAGATATCATTTGACCTGATAGACACTCCAGGAATAGCTACAAGGGTGGATTATGAAGTCTTCATGCGTGCAGGAATGTCGCAGAAGGAAGCGAAGCAGCGCGCGATGGAAGCGACAAAGGGTGTGATTGAGAGCATAAAATGGCTTGACAATGTGGATATGGTCGTGATAATGATAGATTCCACAAAGAATCCATACAATCAGGTGAACTTGACTATCGTCGGGAATCTTGAAGCGAGGAAGATACCATTCATAATTGTTGCAAATAAGACAGACCTTAAGAGCGGGAAGCATGAGAAGATACAGAAGGCATTCCCAAAATATAAGGTCATAAGCATAAGCGCGAAATTCTCCCAGAATCTGGAAAAGTTATATGATGAACTTCTGATGATGAGAAAGAAGATAAGGAAGAGATGAACAAATATATATATAGATACTCAGTCGCCTTAAAGTGAATTGCCGCCATATCGTGAGCGATTTAATGAGATTAGAATTAATCAAGCGACGGAGATTGCAAGAGAGGAGTTTGTTTTCGATGAAGAATAGACGAGCGAACTCGCGGCAACTGCGAAGCAGAAGTTTAAGGCGACTCGCAAAATATATAGGTTGAGATAGGTATACAAGATGCTAAATATACAATACCTGCCGTATAGGCAGATCGAATCGTTGAACAGCTCCGGAAGGGTGCAATTGATATTGTCAATAATACGTTCAGGCAGGATTGTCATAATAGACGGCAGGATAAAGACGATTGATGAAGCGGCACTGATCCGCGAGACCATGAACTCAATAAATGAGGAATTCAATGGTATAGAGATAGGCGTCCTAAACGACCATAAACTGCACGGATTGTCGTCGAAAGTAAGGCATGCTCTCGCAAAGATGCTCATAGGAGACCGTACTGGAATCACGATAATCGGTCCTGCAAAGATAATATCGGAACTCAGGCAGCATCCGGAAAATGTCGAGATGCACTTCTCAAAAGAATACCTGCAGGAACATTACATGGATGCAAAGAACAGGAAAATCAGCGACGATGAGGAATAGCAGCTAAACAAAGAGGAAATGAATATGCATCATAAATGTGTCAAGTGCGGAAAATTGTATGAACATGCATCAGAAGAGATACTCAATGGATGCATATGCGGGAGCAAACTATTCTATTTTGTAAAAGGCGACGGCGAACCCTCAAGAAAGAGAGTTGCTGAATCCTTGCCGCAGGATCCTGAGATAGAATATTTCTATGAGCTCGAGGAAGACAATGAGATGATAGCATTCGACATAGAATCCATACGCGTGAAATCATCAGGAAAATATGAATTAGATCTGAACAGCCTGATGAACAATAGCGGCCTCATATATTCGTACGGCGAAGGGAAATACAGTGTGGACATCGATGCGAACATGAAAAGACTCAAGAAGAGGAGATAAGCTGAAGATATTCTCTGGGAAAATTTATAAATATTGATTGCTACTTAATATTATGGTCAAGACAGTCCAATATTCCAAGAAAGGCAATCAAAAAGATGTACGCGAAGAAACAACAACATATTCTCCTGATAGTGATACATCAAGCAATACTGGTAATTCAGTAATATCGAACCAATCGAAAGATCATCCATTATTGAGATTCAAGGGCATTCTTAACAATGTAAAGAGGATGACTGAAAAGGAAAGACAGGAACTTCTCGATGAGTTCATGAAGGATAAATCAGATATTTTCAGGAAATACAATCTGTAATTCTTTGTCGTAGTCAAAATCCTTGACGTTTCTTGTGACGAGATATTTTGCGCCGCCCCTTTTGGCAAGTAATTGATGCAATGCATCCTGAAAGTGCGGTGAAATATGTTTTGCAACTTTCATATCATCGCCAGTATACTTTATATTTATTATCTTGTTCTTCTGCTTATAATCAGAAAAAAATTCAGTCATCTTCTCTTCACTGACATATTTTCCTAATTCGTACAATAACCAGTCGGAAACTATAAGGTCAAATTCACAGTCTAAAGTTCTTTTCAATAACTGATACGCAAATTCTCCAAGGTCTCTGAAATGATCTTTTCTGCTTTCAAACAAGTCAAGATAGATATTGGCATCGCAATATATTCGAGGTTTGGACATGACTATAGAAATTCAGATTTGTTTAAATATTTGCTCCAAACAATCAAACATATAAACCCTTAATTCTAGATAATATCATGAAGATACTTTTCATATGCTTCGGAAATATCGCCAGAAGCCAGATGGCGCAGGGATATTATAATCATTATACGAATTCTTCGGATGCGACGAGCGCTGGCGCAAGCATGAATGCAGGAACAAGATATAAGCATCCTACAGATGATGTGATCAAGGTGATGCGCGAAGAAGGCATTGACGTCTCAAAAAATTCAGTCAGGACCGTGACGAAGGAGATGGTTGATGAAGCGGACAAGATTGTAGTGTTCTGCGATTTGTCTGACTGCCCGAGATATGTGCCTGATTCAGGAAAGACGATACACATCAAAGTCACTGATCCATACTGGATAAGCGAAGAATACACACGGGTATCACGTGATGAAGTCAAGAAGGCGGTGCTGGATCTGCTGCCGAGATGATATTATTCTAAAATTTTTATTAATCTAAAATCCTTATTATCCTAAAACTTTATAAAATCCTCTCCTTTCCATCGAGTATGAATGATATGCTGCTTGTTGATGTGCATGCGCACCTTGATCTTGGAGGATACGAAGTTTATGGAGGAGTAGACAAGGTCATAGATGAATCCATGAAGAATGGAGTGAAAGTCATCGTATCAAACGGGACTGGTATCGAGAGCAACCGCAAAGTCCTTGAGATAGCAAAGAAGCATCCTATAGTCAAAGTCGCTTTAGGGATATATCCGACGCACTGCCTTGAGATGATGCAGGCCGGTGAAGAAGACAAGTTTGCGTCTGAACTTAAATTCATCGAGGAGCAGATAGAGCGCAAGAGATGCATCGCGATAGGAGAAGTCGGCCTCGAATATAAGGAGGTAAAGGACCTTGATGAAGACAAGAAAAATATTGAGAAGGATTGCCTTAAAAGATTCATCGCAATCGCAAAAAAATATGATATTCCGATAATCATACATTCAAGAGGCGCTGAACTTGAAGTCGTGGAATTGCTTGAGGCTGAAGGGATGAAGAAAAGAAAGGTCGTGATGCACTGCTTCTCCGGAAGGAAACATATAATACAGAGGATAAGAGACAATGACTGGTATTTCAGCATACCATGCAACGTCGGAAGATCGCTGCATTTCCAGCAGATAGTCCTTGATACACCGACAGACAGGCTGCTCACCGAGACTGATGCGCCATACTTAAGTCCTACTCAAGGAACGATAAATAGACCGGATAATGTGAAAATAACCATCAATAAGATCGCTGAACTGAAGAAGATAACGCCTGAAGAGGCAAGCAACATGATATACGCAAATTATCAGAGGATATTCTTATAGATGAACATGATTTTGCTTGATCTTCTCTTTTCCGTCAACTTTAAAAACACTTCATGCCAAAATACATGATTATTGCATTAATTGGGTGAATCACTATTAATAACAAGGTTGTAGAATATATCAGATATTACGTTAGTAGAGGATATAGCGTCGATAAAATCAGGCAGTTCCTCATTTCTAAGAATGTACCTCAAAATGAAGTGGATGAAGCGATAAAATTTGTCAATTCATCAGCAAACTTGAATATAACCAATCCGGCGCTGGAATCAAGATTACAGAATTATATCCAGACACAGCTGAATAGTGGATATAGTCTTGAACGCATCAAGGATGCATTGATAAAACAAGGATTTAATCCTGCAATAATCGCCGCAGCATCAAGCAAAACAGCTAATATAAACAAAACAAATGCGGATGTTGGGAAGAGAACCGATAATTCTAAGAGCACAATACCATCTTCAAATCATGATGTTACCGCCAGCCTGAATGAAAACGCAAAACAAGACATAAAATTTTCTATGCATAAAACAGGCTACATCCTGCTCGGGATAATGATGATGATAGGAGTTTTCGCCGTGATGGACCATAATGCATTGCAGGATATTGCATCAAAAGGCTATTCAATGATAAAAGATATAGGCTACCACATGATAAATCTCATTAAAGGAGATACAGGCTCTAACAGGATCAAACCGAATATACAATCGCCATTGAATTGGTCTAATAATGTTACTGGCAATGGAACAGATATCAATGGCGGCGGAACTGCTGAAACGAATGGCACTGGAGAAATGACCAATAATACAAGTGGAAATTATACGAACGTAAGTATCATAGTGACGCCCTCTGGCGGAGGAGGCGGTGGCGGAAGAAGTTCTGGCGGAGGAGGCTCAAGCGGTGGAGGAAGCACTCCTATAACCCCAACATGCAGCGGCGAAACGAACCAATTATGCACAGATATAACAGGTAATGGCTCGCAATCCAGAACATGCAACAGCGGCGTATGGACTGACTGGAGTACGTGCAGCTACGATTCATGCAATGAAAATTATACTTTAATAAACAATACATGCTACTACGGAAACTGTATCGGATCAAATAATCAGTCATGCACCATATCCAACGGGCAGGGTATACAGAACAGGACATGCGATGTCGGAAACTGGACGAACTGGAGCTCGTGCACGGCAATATCGTGCAATCAAGGATACGACCTGATAAACAATACATGCATAGATGATTTCTATCCGCAATTCTCAAACTACCATGACAACAATAATTCCTTGACGAGTTCTGGAATAGGGACATTCAACATAACGGTCCAGAACACTAATGGCACAGTACTGCTTGAAATCAATGGGACGAATGTGACAGCCTCAAATGCAACTTATGGAGATTCAATATACAATGCAACATACACATTCACAAACCATGGAAATTATGTCTACAGATGGTACGCTTATGGTAACGGCGCAACGAATCTATTGAATGTTTCTGCATCAAGGATATACATGGTCGCAAACGACACCACATCTCCAGTATTCACATACATCCCGCCGAATGCCACAATAACATACCTGCAGGGATGGCCAGGAATAAACTTCAATGCGACAGACAATGTAGCAGTGGCAGGATTCTTCGTCAACGACTCGAAATTCACGATAAACAGCACAGGATTCTTGAACAAGACGACAACATTGGCAGTAGGAAACTACACGCTGAACATCTCAGTGAACGATACCGCAGGAAACATCAGGTCAACAATATGGATATTCACAGTGAACAAGAATATAGGAAGCTGCAGCGTCTTATTCAACGAGACTTCTCCACTATCTTATCCTAAGAATTTCACAGTATGGACTAATTGCACTTCTGCATCCATGCTATACAGGAACGGGACCACTATATCGAATAATTCCGTCCAGAGTCTTGCTATCGGAACTTATAATTTCACGGTCCAGAGGAATGACAGCCAGAACTACACGAATGTTGCAGACACGAAGATATTCATAGTCTCTTTAGGGGTTGCTCCAATAATCCAGTCCTCTATTATCAGGCCGAGCCCTGCATATACAAATGATTCCATAAGAGGATACTGCAATGCTACGGATGCTGATGGAGGAAATATAACTTATATCTACGCATGGTACCTGAATGGCATATTGAATGCTAGCGGAACAACTCCAAATTATACTCAAGGGATAGAAATCAATGTTGGAAACATATCCAATTCATCACTTGCAATAGGACAGAACTGGACACTAGAATGCCAGGCAAACGACAGCCAACTTGCAAGCAGCAGATTGAATAGTACAATAACAACAATACAAGACAACAATACACAGACAGGAAATAGCACTATAATGGCATCGGGAATGATGCCAAGCGGAAAATCATACCTGATACACGACCAAGAATTCGTACTGCCGCAGAATGCAGTCAATGGAGACACTCCAGGAGTATTGTCACAATACTGGAACATGTGGTACAATATAACAACAACATATAACATAACGAACAGCGACGGGACATTCACGATAGACAACAGCGGAAAACTGACGTTAGTTAATAGTACAGCAATATCCAATAAAACATCAATAGCCATTACAGTGCTGGCAACAAACAATAATACTCTCGAGAGTGGAACTGCGAACATCACGATAACGATCCTCCCAGCGAACAACACATATTTCATAGACCCGACAGTAGCTTCTAACGGTAATGGTTCAAGGAATAATCCATACAATTCATGGAGCAATGCAACGATAACTGCAGGAAATAATTATCTGCAGAAGCGCGGGACAACAAATAATATCAGTGCTGAAGTAGATATAAGTCTAAAGAATAATATTCTTATAGGAGCATATGGTAATGATTCACAAAGACCTATAGTGATGGGAATGAATATAAGCGGCCACGTATTCAATATACAATCGGACAACATTGTAGTGCGCGACTTAGAAATAAGTGCACCAGCCGCACAGTCAGGAATAAAATTCACAGGATATTACCTGAATTATACTCTAGGATCCTTCAATGCGACAATAGACGATTGCAAGGCAGAGAACAGTAAATGGGGATTTAGGGCCCTTACATTCGACACTGTCGCTACTGGACTCAAGATCGTGAACAACGAAGTATCATATACTGGAGACGACGGAATGTTCATCGAGGACAAGCAAAATGCGGAATTTGCCTATAATTATATCCATGACGTGAACCAGGAATATTTCCAGGATAGCGCTTGGTGCCTAAAAGACCATCCGAACGACACGATAGCATGCACACTCCAGAACTATTCCGCCGGTGACGGCATACAGATCACCCTAAGCACGCAAAACAACAGTGTCGATGGATTCTATATACACCACAACATCATAGACCGCTCGACAACAAGCAACAAATTCTGCGTCATAGTGAATACTGCCTGGAGCAACTTAGGGCATGGAAGAATAGAGAACAATTATCTGAAGCGCATGCCAAACAGCGCAGATGTAGCGATATACATATCACATAATGCGGGCAACATCGTAAGGTATAATACTATCGAGAATGGCGGGATAATGACTGGCGATACAAATCTCACCATAGCATACAATATATTCATAAACGGTTCCACACTATTCCTATCTGCAGATAGCAGAGGAGGAACTTGCAACATTTACAACAATGTATTCTACGGATCATTCCCATCGCACATGAATAGTTATGTCCCTAATGTAACACTATTTTTAGACTATGGCCAGACATATAATATAAAGAATAATATATTCTATGGAATAAATACCACCAGTAATTGGGTTTATGACGGCAACAGCGGCGGAATAAACTATACCAAGAACATATATTATCCTACAATAAAATCAACAGACAACACGCGAGATACAGGAGCGATAATCTCAGACCCATTATTCACGAATATTTCAATCATTAATTTCAGGTTGAAGGCAGGATCTCCAGCGATAAACACAGGAGTATACGTAGGAGAGACTAAAGACTATTATGGAAACGATGTACAGGCAGGGAATGTAAGCATCGGAATATATAATGGAAATACAACAAATAATTCTGGAGGAGACAATTCAAGTAGTAATATATTATTCGCCGGACTATTAAGCGGCAAATCATATCTGATACACAATCAGGAGTTCGTGCTTCCGCAGAATGCAGTCAATGGAGACACGCCAGGGACATTATCACAATACTGGAACAATTGGTACAACATGAGCATGATATACAATATAACGAACAGCGACGGAACATTCACGATAGACAACAGCGGAAAACTGACGTTAGTTAATAGTACAGCGATAGTCAATCAAACATCAATAGTCCTTTCAGTGCTAGCAACAAACAACAACACTCAAGAGAATCAGACGGCAAACATCACAATAACTATCCTTCCAACATCAAACACATATTTCATAGATCCGACAGCAGGTTCAAACGGCGTCGGAACAAGGGCAAGCCCATACAATTCATGGGGCAATGCAACAATAACAGCAGGAAAGAATTATCTGCAGAAGCGCGGGACAACAAACAGTGTAACTACCAAGATAAGCATAGTCCAGAAAGATAATATATTAGTAGGATCATACGGAAATTCTACGCAGAGACCTAAGATAATCGCATTGAATATGAGCGGATCCCATATATTTGATGTGGCATCAGATAATATCGTGATACGTGATATGGACATAAATGCGACATTTGCAGCATCAGGGATAAAGTTTGTAGCATACGACCCTGATCCCACTCAAGGATCGCACAATGATACTATAGATGATTGCAGGATACAGAACAGCGAATGGGGCTTTAGGTCACTTACCAATGACGGACTTAGAATCCTGAACAGCGAAATAGCGCATGTAGGAAATGACGGCATATATATAGAGGACAAGAAAAATGCTGAAATAGCATATAATTATGTCCATGACGTGAACGAGAAGTACCTTCAAAGCGGAATATGGTGCCAGAGAGACCATCCGGACAATACTTCACAGTGCGAATTAGAAACATATTCCGGCGGCGACGGGATACAATTAAGCGGCGAGAATTCTGACGGTGAAAGCATAAACGGCTTTAATATACATCACAATATCGTGGACCATTCCAGTACAGGCAACAAATTTGATATTATAGCCAACGGCGACACGAACGGCAGCGATCATGGAGTGATAGAGAATAATTATCTGAAACGCGCGCCAAACAGCGTGGATGTAGCGATATATACGCACTTCAATACTGGAGACTTGATAAGATACAATACCATCGAGAATGGAGGGATAATGACTCACGGAGTCGGGCTCACCATTTCATACAATATCTTCAAGAACGCTTCAACACTATTCCTGCTATACCCTGACATCGGAGGATACAACTGCAGCATCTACAATAATATATTCTATGGCGCGCACCCATCGCATCCATCCGGCAACCCTAATTCCGAGAATGCATTAATATACTTTGACTATAATCAGCAATATAATATAAAGAACAATATATTCTATTACATAAACACTACAACAACCAATGTTTCCGGAGGGAACAGCGGCGGGATAAATTATACCAAGAATATCTATTACCCGACTATAAATTCACAAGACCATTCGAGAGATACTTTGGCGATAATATCAGATCCGCTATTCACAAACATCTCGATCAGTGATTTCAGGATACAGACAGGTTCGCCGGCGATAAACACAGGAGTATACGTCAATGAAACGAAAGATTATTATGGAAACACAGTACAGGCAGGAAACGTGAGTATAGGCGTGTATAACGGGAATGCGACATCATAGACAATATTGCCACACATAATTAAGTTTTTAAATATATGATTCTTCTGATAAATTATGGGCGAGGATAGGATCTGATTCAGACTATTCAGAGGATATATTATGAACAAAAAATTAATCCCATGCGCGGCGTTCATATTACTGAAGGATAATAAGATATTGGTAGAAAAAAGAAAACTTACTAAGCGCGTAGATCCTGGAAAAATAGGTATTCCTGGCGGCGGAATTTTAGATAATGAATCCAAAGAAGATGCAATGATTAGAGAAGCTAAAGAAGAGTTGGATATTTTAGTCAAGGAGCATACTTATGTAGGAACTCTGCTTCATAAGCATAAGGAAGCCGACTTTTTGGTTGATTATTTCCTGATTAAATCATGGACTGGAAAGATAAGAACTTTAGAAGCATCAAAACTATCATGGATAGATATTAAAGATTATAGAAAGATAAATATTTGGTGGGATAGATTGATGATTCAAGCATTGAGGAAGGCTAAGATATTATGAACAAGACCCCTTACTACTCATGGAAACTGAACGATCTTGCAAAAGGATGCAGGCAATGTGTCTTGGGGCGAAAACTTGTGGTGTTCGTGACGGGAATCTGCCCAAGGAACTGCTTCTATTGCCCTCTATCAGAAGAGAAGAAAAACAAGGATGTAATATATGCCAATGAAAGGGAACTTATGGATGAGAATGATACTGATGCAATCATCCAGGAAGCTAAAGCATGCAGATCAAAGGGCGCAGGATTTACTGGTGGCGATCCGCTCGCAAGAATAGATAGGACGTCAAGATATATCAAGTTATTAAAAAAAGAATTCGGAAAAGATTTCCATATACACCTGTATACTTCACTTGACCTTCTTAGCCCTAAATCCTTGAAGATGCTCGATGATTCTGGTCTTGATGAATTGAGGCTGCATCCGGACTTTTCAAGCGATAGATATTGGAAGAAATTCGATTTATTGTTCTCAGGGAATAAAAGAAGATATTCATTCGACATAGGAGTTGAGATACCATCAATTCCAGGATTCGAGGAGAAGACAAAGAAACTTATTGATTATTTTATCCCACGGATAGATTTCCTCAACATCAATGAGCTAGAGATAAGCGACACCAACAGCTGCGAACTTGTGGACAGAAGCTTCGTTGCGAAGGATAAGCTATCATATGGCGTTGAGGGCTCTGAAGAATTGGCGTTGAAATTATTAAGATATTGCGAGAATAAATATCCTAAGGCGAATGTACATTACTGCACATGCAAATTGAAGGATGGAGTACAACTTAGGGAAAGATTGAAGCTTCGCGCAGCCAATACAAAGAAGATGTTTGATATAGCAACTGATGATGGGACGATAATACGCGGAGTGATATACCTGCATGAATTAAAGCCATCATTCGGATACAAGACGATACTCAAGAACATATTGCCGCACGAGAAGGAGAAACTATTAAAAGAATTGATGATTGCCAAGATTGGACTCATAAAAGAATTCGGCATCCCAAAGAATATGCTTGAGGTCGATTTGCAGAAGCTTCGGATAATAACAAACATCGGTGTCGTAAGAAAGCTGTCGAGACGGCTTCGCGCCAAAGGCCTTGTCCCTGCAATAGTCGAACAGTACCCTACATGGGACCAGATGGAAGTCGACGTGGAGTTCTTATGAAAGAAGAAGATAAAGAAGTAGATACGGAGAAGATTTTTGATTTTCTACACCAGATAGAGAATCTTAAAAATACTCTTAGATGGAACAAGACTTCCAATGGAAGACAAGAATCCACTGCAGAACATTCATGGCGATTGGCAATTATGGCGCTAGTTGTTTCTAAAGAATTAAATTTGAAAATAGATATTAATCATGCTATACAAATAGCATTGGCTCATGATATTGCCGAAGCGATTACGGGAGATATTGATTATAGCAATATAGCCAATGGAAAAATTTTAAAGACGCAGAAAGAGAAACTAGAACTTGATGCCATGCAAAAACTAAAAAAATCCTTGCCTGAAAATATAGGAGTAGAAATTATTGGCTTATGGAAAGAGTATGAGGAATGTAAGACTGAAGAGGCTAAGTTCATCAAGGCTTTGGATAAATTAGAAACAACAACGCAACAAGTAGAAATGGGTTTCAAACATTATGATCAACATAATCTTATTGCAACATATCCTAATAAAGCAATGCAATATTATCCTGCATTAAAACCTGTGTGGAAGATAGTCAAGAAGGAATTAAAGGAAGAATTCAAGAAAGGGAACATCCCATGGAAAGAAGAATACGATAAAATATAAATAAGGCTATATAAAACTCAAATTCAAAAGGATTCGTGGTCTAACGGTATGATGCCGCTCTCACTCAGCGGAGGTACGGAGTTCGACTCTCCGCGGATCCATATATTTTACCACCAACTATTTAAACACGCGACTTCCTTATCTTCTATATCAAGAGGTGTGTTTTGAAGTATATCGATATCCCTAAATATAAGGTTAGACCTATGCCTGAAAGATTCCTGCTCGACAAGATTCTCGTATTGCTCGGTCTTGGAATATTATTATATATAGGCATCTATGTGAATTATTACCTGTTGAATTCTTTAGTTCCATCATATGTCAATTGGTTAGTCATAGTAGGAGTCTTGATAGTATGCGCACTTGAATCCATATTGTCTTATGTAAGGTACGGGAATTATTCCTATGAATTCCATGAACACACGCTTGTGATAGATGCCGGGAAAACGAAGAGCATAGACTATTCTGACATACACAACATACATTACTCGATGAATCTTCTAGACAAGCTTCTCAAGACAGGCTCGATTGTGCTTGAACTCAAGGATAGAAGGAACATCAGACTGAAATACCTGAAGAATCCGAATCAGGCATACTTCCTATTGCAGAAGAGCATAAGCAGGCAATGAACTTTATCAAACATTAATGATTTAATATCGTGAATTTAAAGTGCCACAGTCGCTCATATCTTTAGTTTTTATCGAAGGAAAAAGTTATCACTTGCAATCCTATAACTTTTTTTTGATAGGATATTCAAGAATATTCGCCTTTAGACGGTGGCACTTCATTTAACTAAGTCAGTATCTCAAACGCAATATTTATATACCTGCATATATGGTCTTCTCGAATGGATTTGAAGACGAATTTTTACAAGGTTTTCCGTGCGCTTAACCCTTACAATTATCAGGAACTCTCTCAGGGCAAATTATCTTCTGCCTTCAGCTATTTCATATTCATAATAGTGTTCTGCGTCATGGTCATGTTCATACTGCTGACGCCCGTATGGTATAATGCAGGGACATATATAGATTCAGGCATCGGACACTTCAATACCTTGAATGCAAGCCTTCAATTCGAAGTCAAGGAACCATTCAACCTATTGTCTTCTCCATTGATACGTCTAGACAGGCCAGAAGCGAACATGACAAAAGAGTCTATACTGATAACTCCTGAAAAGATCTCGTATAAGCATTATATCCTTGCAGGTTCAGAGCAAAGCATCCCTATGGTGCGCAGTGTCGATGTGACGACAAGCGAGCGCACGAGAGGACTCATCGGTTTAGGATTGATGTTCATGCTTCCTGCATTA
>Ga0265323_10000618_pt1 | contig 19455 bp, 33 predicted proteins | sample 41225metaG_FD_193580 | JGI IMG/M metagenome (GOLD analysis project Ga0265323, IMG submission 193580) | Rhizosphere microbial communities from Carex aquatilis grown in University of Washington, Seatle, WA, United States - 4-12-25 metaG | ecosystem: Host-associated > Plants > Roots > Rhizosphere...
TTGGTCTTGAGTTAAACTTACTTGGGTTGACTTCATATACTTTCAATGCAGCAAAGAATGACTTAAAATTAAGTTGAACAGTATTAAGCACAGTAGATGATACTTTAGCTGGTAATGCTTTATATTGCTCAGTATTTTTCATTCGATGATGAAGTTCAAACATTATATTCTTTTTATTGTGAATATATTCTTGTCTGATGAGATATAAACAACTATTATATAAATTTTTAGATAGAAAGCATAAATTATCAATTTCTTTATAGTATTGATTATTAGGTTTAACAATATGTTGTTCAACTAATTTCATAAATTTATGTCTTTATAGACGTATATAAATACTAAATAATTTTAGAAAAGTTCAATAATTATATAACTAAACTAAATAATTTAATAAAATTTGTTTGTAGAATAAAATTATTTACCATATCTTTGTCATATTTTAAATAAATAAAAAGGATAAAAAGATATCATTTTCTATCTTTAATTATATTATATTCAAAGACGAATTTTTAAAATTAATAAAAGATATTGAAAATATAAAAAATTAAAAATGATTTTATTATTTTATTAGAAAATATTAAATAAAAATGAGTAATTTAGAAGAATTAGAAAAGAGGAATTTAATTAAAGATTCGTTGAGAATAGTAAACGAACTAGCTAAGTCAAATTTAGATGATATGGAAGGTAAATTTACTATTGATGATTTTGATTATGAAAAATTACAAACATTAATAATAAAAGCAAAAAAAATAAAATCAAATCGTTTTTGGAAATTAACTTAATAAAATTATGAGTATAAGTAAGTGGGATATAAAATTTATAAATCTTGCAACAGAAATTTCCAAATGGAGTAAGGATACCTCTACTAAGGTTGGCTGTGTTATTGTAGATGACACAAATAGAATAATATCTACTGGCTATAATGGTATACCAATTGGCTGTGATGATTCTGTTGAAAGTAGATATGAAAAACATAGGAAACTCTTCTACTTTGAACACAGTGAACGAAACGCTTTGTATTCTTGTGCGTATATGGGAAAGTCAACAAAAAATGCCACAATATATGTTCAATTTTATCCGTGTGCAGATTGTGCTAGAGCTATAATACAATGTGGAATAAAAAGAGTTGTTACATATAAACCAGATTTTAATCATGAAAGATGGGGAGAGAGTTGGAAAGTTGCCGATGAATTATTTAATGAAGTTGGAATTGAAGTTGAATTTATAAATAAATAAAATAATGAATATTAATAGTAAAACATATAAAATTAAAGAGATTAATTATAATAAAACTCAAACAAATAAAACACAAATTTTATTGGCAACAAGTTTGAGAAAAGATAATAATCATATTACTCATTTACAACATAAAGATTTTGGTAAAACAAAAAAATGGAATACATATACTGTTAGTAGGAACGGCATTGTTTATCAACATTATGATAATAAATATTATTCAGAATTTATTGGAATAAAAGAAGCCGATAAACAATCAATTTCAATAGTAATGGAAAATATGGGATGTCTATTTCATACTGTAAATGGAGATTATATTAATTGGATAAATGAAGTTTGTAATGAAAATGATATTGTTGAAAAACAATGGTATGGATATAATTATTGGGAACAAATTCCCGATATACAATTAGAAAACGTGGCAGAACTATGTAATAAAATATGTGAAGAAAATAACATTCCAAAGATTTGTATTGATTTTAATCATTATCATAAAGATATAATTAAATTTAAAGGTATTGTTTTTAGAAGTAATTACGTTGAAGATAGTAGCGATATGAATCCATTATTTAATATCGCTAAATTTAATGATATTTTACATAATCATGAAATTAAATGATATTAATTATGAAAAAAATAATAAATATATTAACAAAATTATCAGAAAATTTAACTATTTGGTGGTGGTTTAACTTTGGTTTTTATTATTATATGCGAAAATCAAGAAAATATGTTAAAAAAAATTCATCTCGTTGGATTAATAAAGTATTTATAATAAAATTTATATGAATAACAATATTAATAATAAAACATCTCCAAATCAAATGCGTATTTTTATGAAAAGAATACGTGAAGGAAATTATGAAGCAAATGAAACAACAAAAGAACCAAAAAAAGATTTGTCAGTTCGAGATATGCTTAAAATTACTCGTAGTATTAATGAGGATACTAATAATGGTGAACAAAAACTATCACAAAATAAAAAAACAGTTTATGACCAAAGCAAAGAAGAAGAAAAGTTTAACGATTTTTTTAGGGATATGAATGTTAGTATTAAATTTATTGATTTAGAAATTTATGATAATCTTGTCTTTTGGGGTGGTACTATTGATGGTGTAATTCAATTTGTATTTAAAGTAACTCCTGATGAAAAAACTTCTGGTGTTGAATTTAATTATTTGGAAGATTTTTCACCAGATAATCCAGAAAATGATGAAATCGTTGGTAGAATTGAATCATATTACGATACATTTTTTAAGTATTGGAGAAATAACATGTTACAATAACAAATAATAATTAAAAATATGAATACAATATTGATAAAAATTTGGAATTTTTTAAAACAAAAAAACAATATGCTAATTGCAATTATTGTTGCAGTATTTTTGTTTTTGGTAATAACCGTCTATTTTCAGAATAAGAAAATACAAGGACTTAAAGATAAGTATCAAACAGAAGTTAAATTAAAAGATGCATTACTTGATACTGTTCACACATATATAAATAAACATGGTGAATTAGTCGCTGAGAAATTGACAATACAAGAAACAATAAAAAATCTTGATAAAATGTATGGTCAGTTAACTGTAAATCAACAAGAGTTAATTAGTAGAGTGAAAGAAATCAATAAGAAAAATGATATTATTGCTGCAGCACTATATCAATCTAATGTTAGAATCGATTCATTATTGAGTAAAAATAAACCCATTATTGATACAATCAACAATAAAATTACATTCACGGAGAAAAATGATACAAATATCAATTATAATTTCGAAGTTAGAAATGTAATTCCATCAATGAAAAATATTGAACCATCATTATTAATTAAAGATTTATCATTATTAAATAAATCGTTCGTTGAGTTTCATTGGGATAAGAAAGCAAAAACTGATTATCCAGTTTCTTTTAGTATTAGTAATTCAAATAAATATATAAAAGCTACTAATATTGATAGTTATGCAATACCTGCAATCAATAAAAATAAAATTAATCCATCAGGCTGGCAAAAATTTGGTACTTGGATACTTAAAAATGGTAAATATATATTAATTTGTGGTGCTGGTTTCGCTGGTGGTATTTATTTAGTGAAATAAAAGATTTTAACTATGTTAAATTATTCTCATGCTATTGTTGGTAAGTATATTAGAATTGGAAGTAAAATATGGTCCAAACATAATAAATATAAAACATTAGAATCTGCAAAACAAGCATTATACGATATGACAAAAGATATTGAAAATCCAGCATTTGAATATAAAATTGTGCCATATTTTAAAGGTTTGTTTCATAGTGAGGAATTTTAATTATACTGAATTCAATACAATTAAATCTTCAATTTTTAATTTCCCATTAAGTATTTATGAATACTAATTAGATATAACATGGATAAATCAGACATTAAAGCAATTGTTAAAGACGAAATAAATAAATTCGTTAATGGTGAATTGGATAAAGAAGTTAAGAAAATACTCAAAAAATCTGGAACTCAAACTAGAGATGAATTGATTAGTACTATCAAAGATGGAATGGAATCGGTATATAAAATATTATGGCAACGCAAAGAGTTCTGGCGTAATTCTATCAAATAATTGATTATTAATGATTTATGAGAACAAAAGAAGAAATCGCACAATATAAAAAAGAATGGGCAATAAAAAATAAAGAAAAATTAAAAAAACGATTATTCAAATATTACCAAGATAATTCAGATATAATAAAAAAACGTAGTTTTAAACGTTATCATGAGTCTAGTGAAAATATCTTATTGAAACAAAGAAAATATTATAATAAGAATAAAGAAAAAATTAATAATAAAAATTTAAAATATTATGAAAATAATAAAAATAAAATTTCAAAATATCTAAAAGAATATAACGAAATTAATAATGAAAAAATTGCAAAGCAAAGGTCCGAAAAATATCAAAATAATAGGGAAGAGTATAGTAAAAAAGCTAAAATAAGTAGAGAAAAAAATCGAGATAAAATTAAGGAATATAATTTAAAACGTAAAGAATGGATAAAAAATTATAATTATAGATATAAAAAAAATAGAAGATTAAACGATGTTTTATATAAATTAACTACTGACATTAGAAGTTTAATCGCAAGCGTAATAAAAAGAAATGGTTATAATAAATTTTCAAAAACACAAGATATTCTTGGTTGCACTTTTGAAGAATTTAAAAAACATTTAGAATCAAAATTTGAACCTTGGATGAGTTGGAATAATCATGGTAATTGGAATGGATCACCAAAAGAAATAAATGTTGCGTGGGATATTGACCATATTATTCCATTATCGACAGCAAAAACAGAAGAAGAGATATTAAAATTAAATCATTATACAAATCTTCAACCGCTTTGTTCATACACAAATAGATATATTAAGTCTGGGAATTATAATATTATAAACAATTGATAAAATTTAAGTATTTATATTGAAAAAGAATAAACTATGGCAACTTTTAAACCAACATTAACTAAACCAATAAGTATACAGTCAAAAAAATATGAAAGTAATTTCAATAAAACTATGCATAATACTGCACCTAACGTTAAGTTAAAAGAAAGTCATACAATGAATGAAGTTGATTCACTATTAAGTGAAACTGATTATGCACTTAAAAAAAAGATATTTTCATTACCTAAAATGGAAGCATTAGTTTTTTCTGACCCGAAATTAAGTGCAGAATATAATAAAATGATGGGTGATGGTAAAGATGATAATACTGGAACAAATCGTTATGGATATCATGCGAACGAAACTGTTCATAATATCCTATTTAACGATTTCGTATTGAATAGTCCAAAATATATTCAAAAATATAAAATGGCCATACCTACCAAAAAATTGAGACGCGATAAATCAGGGATTAACCAATTAAAAAAAGCTGGAGAAGAAAAGATGAAAAAAACCGATAAAACTGGAACTAAATTAGTTAAACCAGAAGTTGATGAAAGTAATGAACCATTAACAAAAGTAATGTTCTTAGTTAATGAAAAAGACCCAAACAATCCTGATTTATTTGCATATTTTCCAGAAGAAAATTATGATAATACGGGTAGATTAAAAAGTGGATATTCACATGTTGGACAGCATACTGGAGTAGACCCAAGATATGCAGATGAAAGTAGACCTGCAACTCCCGAAGAATATAATGACCTTAAAGCTGAACTTGAACTTGAAAATATTGGATATAAACTTGATATACTTAATGCAGCAAATGAGAGTACTGGTGCTGCAGGTGGTTCTGGAGCATTTAGTCCAGTATTAGGTTATGAAAAGAAAACATTGGGAGAAGAAAATGAACTCGATGATGAATCAAGTAATGATAAGCCCGATGATGAAGATTGTTTTATATCATCAAATGGATATAAATATTCAGTTAGTTGTGGAGGAAAATTTATTGGTGAATTTGAAGAAATGGATGATGCATTACTAGCAATAAAAAAATGGAAAACTTCAAATAAATGGTATCCTAATACATGGTTTGTTTCTGACCACGGAAATTATTCATTAATTGATGATGAAGGTAAGATTCTTAATGAAATGACAAGTACTAGTGGTGGTGCAAGTGATGCTGGAAGTAATGCTAGTGGTTCTGGAGCATATGTTGGTCCTTCTGCATGGGGTAGTGGTGATTTAATGAAAGCAAAAGGTAAATCAAAAGCATCAACCAAACCAATGTTTCCCGGTGGTAAGATAATTCAAGAAAATAAAAATTATTTAGTTGACCCAAGTGGTTTTGAAGATTTTATTAAAATATTGAATGAAGAAGACCTTTCATATCAAAATAAATTAGGTAAAGATTACAAACAATCACATACTGGAAGTAATAGTGGATTAGGTGTTAGTGAAGTTCCTCAATCGGCTAAACGTGCTAATTTAAAAAAAGGAATTGATGATAACACCACATTATTTATTGGACAGGATGTAGATAAAATGAGAGATGATGATGTAAAAATTTTACATAATGATATGACAAAAAATAATTCAATGTTTCCACATCCAAATAATCCTAATTTACCTAATGATGGTATTTCTGGAGTTAAAAATGAAAACAAAGGACATGAAGATAATGTAATAATTGATAAAACCAGTGCATTTACTAGTGATACAGTAAAAAAATGGGATAAAAATGATACTAATCTTGAAATGAATACATTAAAAACTGGAGAACCAGACAAACCAAATCTTAAATCTATGGAAGAAAATAATAAAGTTAATGAAGAAGTGAATACGGAAATAGGTAATGATAGAAATTCTAAAGTAGAAGCAATCATTACTATGGACGCAAAATTAAATCCATTAGACCCACCAACTGGTATGGAAGCACTTAATTGGAAAAGATTATTAAACATGGTTGGTGATAATACTGTTAATGAGATTTATAATGGTATGAAAAAATTATATAATAAAAAATTTGGTAGTGTTGATGAAGATGCCACTACAATGGCAAATGCATCAAAAATGCAACCTAAAGAAGATTCAATGTCTAATAAAATGGATAATACTACAATGCCTGTTGGTATGCAACAAAGTAGTGGTATGAATGAAGAATTTAGTTTATTAGAAGAAATAAATAACGAATTGGATGCTTATTCAATTCATCATCAAAAACTATTAAAAATGAGTGAAGATAGAAAACCATCAGCATTGGTCTTGAAAGACCGAGTTAACGCAGAAAACCCTAAAAATTTTAAGAAAGATTTACAACATAGCGGTACTAAAGAAATTATTGACATCGAGAAAAATCTCCAATATCAAGATCAACAAACAACTGTAGGTCAAGACCCACAAAAATTAAGTCAAGATATTGAAGAAAAAGAAATTAAATCAACCGATGCTAAAGGTGATGAATCATTAAAGAACGTGGGCGATAGTACAAATGATAATGGTGATGAAATTCCAAAGCGAAATTTGACTTCAAAAGAACAAGAAGAAATTGATATGTATCGTAATGGTCAACATAGCTTAGTGTATGATAATGAGCCAAGTAAACGCTTTAATGACAGGATGGAGAAAGATATGGGAAAAACCATATACGATATGAGACAAAAACAATTGAAATTCAAAGGAAAGGCTCCTATGTATAACAAGGATAATCAACCAGTTGAGACATCCACAGCAGATAAAGTTCAATTTGATAAAGAACAAACTGGTTGGAATGAAAGAAAAGGTTTAAAAGAATCAATGGTTACTGGCAGGTATATTGATGCATTAAATAAAAGACGTTTAATTGATTTCACCATTAATGAAGTTAAAAATATTAGTGCAGATAAATTAAATGAAAATTTATTTGAGCTTGATTTCACTGGATTAGGTAATACATATAATAGTAAAACTATTGATAATAAAGTAAGTGTTAATGAAAGTGTTGTTAAAGTAATGTCAGAAAACAAATTTTATACTGATGGCAAAGCAATATTTGCAATTAAAAATCCTGTTCAAAAATTAAATGAAAACGTTAGTAAAGAAAAACCAGTTGTTAATGAACAAATGGATAAAATGAAACATTTACTTGGCTATAAACCAGAGTCATTTACAAATACGAATAACGTAAAGAAAAATAGGGGATTTTAATTATGGCAAAAAACATAACAAAAAAACAATTTGATGCTGCGACTAATAATCATTTACCAAATAATTGGATAAAGTTTACATATAAATATTTTTCAAGTGAAACAGAAAAGAAAGATATGAAATTAAATAATACCATAATATTTACATTATTAAGTTTATTTGTTGTTGGATTCGTAAGTACTATTTTAAAATTACCAAAAAGAATAATTATTATTACTGCATTGATATATAGTATTTTATTGGCAATATTAGTTCTTTATTTACTAAGTGCTGTTATTCTAAACAATAATAGAATAAATAAAATTTGTAAAGAACTTGGAATAACTAAGGAAGAATATAATGGTTTTGTTATAAAATTTTATAGCTAATTTAAATATATTTTCTTAACTTTGTTGGGCATTAATTAATGTAATTAATGCCTTTTTTATTTAAAAGTATTTATGAAAAATATTAAACATGGTAACAACAATAAGTAAACAACGATTAGAAAGTTTAGGTGTATTAGGACTTGACTGTTCTAAATATCAAAAAGATATTAGTTGGGATAAAGCAAAAGCTGCTAGTATAGACTTTGCATTTATCAAAATAACTGAAGGAAATTCATATAGTGAGGATAACATTTATAATGTAAAGAATAGAGTTATTGAGGCACAAAAAAATAAAATAAAAATTGGTTATTACCATTTTGCTCGCCCTTCGGATAATATTATTCCTGAAGATGATGCTAAAGCTGAAATTACTAATGTTTTAAATCATCTAAAACTTCTCCCTAAAGTTGAATTACCATTTGTTTTAGATATTGAAGCATATGCAAATAATAACATTTGGGTAGATGCTGATAAAGTAGACCATATGAATAGATTTATCAATACATTTATTAGTGGATTAAAAGAACAAGGTATTTCAGTTATTATTTATTCATATAGAAGTTTTATTGATGCGAATACTAATCATACTTTTGGTTCAAACCCCTTATGGTTAGCAGCATACATCGACAACCCAGAAGTTAATTTACCAAATTTACCATTAGGTTGGACTGACTGGAAAATTTGGCAATTTACTGAAAAGGGGAAGATTGATGGATATGTTGGTGATATTGATTTAAACATAATGAAAAAAGATTTTTATGGTAAATTTTAATGAGCAATAATAGCCAAAAATTTATAATTGTTAAAGATAGGGTTGAAATCTACAAAGATTTTGCCATGAATCTATTATATTATATTTTTAAATATTATATTGACAATGAATGTTTAAGTGATGATAAAGATATTCGTAATCATTTTACTTTTTGTTTTAATAAAGTTTGTGATGAATTTAAATTAGAGAGTATTGATTTTAGTCAAAATAAAGAATTGAAAGAATATTTCTACGTATATTATTATCATCAATTTTATAAAATTAAGAACAATCAAAATAATTTATTAACTGAATATGAAAAATTTTGGAGAAACATATTTGAGATTGATAAACAAAAAAATAAGAATTTGATTAATATTTTGATTGAAATATATTGCATATATGATAAATCAATAAATAATGAAAAAAATGTTTTAAGTATTGCGTAATATGGAAGAAGGAATATTTAAACGAAAAGATTTGGAGATATGTGATTGGCAATATATAATTACACATACAAATGTTAATTCTTTCGTGATTGGAGAAAAAGTTTTTCTTAAATCAAACCCCGAACATTCAATGTCAGTGCACTCTATTAATGAAAATGAAGGCATTATAACTACAATTTGGTATATCAAATCAAATGAAATGCAACTAGGTGAATTTATGCCACATAGCATTTTACAATACAAATATGCGGGACTTTTAACTTACCGAGAAAAATTTTATGTTAGTTTAAATTAATATAATATGTACGGAAAATGTTTAAAATGTAATGAAGATGTTTCTAATTTAATGGATTGGGATTCATGGAATGAAGAAATTGAATGCCCTAAATGTGGTAATAAAATGACTGTTAATTATGATGAAAGCTATGATGAAGAAAGTGGTGAAGAAGATTCATGGTGGTGGTTAGAACAAGTTTAATTTGAAAAATATGGAATCTAAATTAAATAAAATATTTAGTAGTAAATGCCCTAGATGTGATTTTGGTAGAATATATTATAGTCATTCAGAGCTACAGGGATGGACAACCATTGAAGTGCATGAATGCGATAAATGCCACACTGAGTACGTTTAAATAATACTAACTATAATAATTAAATTTAAAATATTTCACATAACTATTTTAAATACGAATAAAATATTATATATTTGTTGGCATAAAATCGAAAGAAATGAATAAACAAAATGAATTATAGTGCAAACTTTTTTACCATATTGTAATTTTGAAGAATCTGCAAAATCTCTTGATAAAAAAAGATGTTGGAAACAAGTTATCGAAGCTAAACAAATAATTGAATGTATTATAGATGAAAATTCTAAATCAAGAAGATTCATTAATCATCCAGCAATACAAATGTGGATAGGATATGGGGAATTACTTAAACATTATTATAATATATTTTTGAAACAGTGTTTGGATTTCCATCACATAAATACAAAATTAGAATTTATATCAAATATATATTCTTGGTATGAATACGATGGACACAACCTTCATTTTTATTTAGAAAAATGGAAAAACATAATATCTATTATAGATGGAATATGTTTTCCTTGGTGGTTAGGAAATGAAAATTTTCATCGATCTCATCGATCTAGATTATTAGAAAAAAATTATGAATTTTATATTGAAAAATTTTCATCTGAAGATATTAAATTTAACGATGGAAAATATTGGTGGCCTGATATGAAAAACAAAAAATTTAAAATTATTTAAACATTTGATGCTAAATTTTATATTGTTAATGATGTATATATAAAGCAATAAAGTTTCAGTTTCACTAAATATTTGTTATTGAATTTTATATTTAATAAAATGGAAGCACAACAGTAATAATTTAAAATATTTATAAAAATCCTTGCAGTTAGTATTTATAATCACTATTTTTACAAGCATAAAAATAATTTTATTTTAAAGATAAAGAATTATGGCAAATTTAAAACTTGATTTAATTAACAGATTAAACAATGACAAGTATTATGAAGAACTTGAATTAGTACGTCTTGCACAAGACCCAAATACTAATTATAGAGAAAAAATAGATAATATGGCTCAAAGACTTAGTAATTTAGCATTACTCAATAGTCAAATTGCATTAGTTGGTCAATATTTTCAAGAACCAGTTCAGGTTCCAGCAGGAGATGTAGCACAACCACAATCAAGTCCTCAAGGACAAGTACATCCGGGTCAGTCACATGGTGAATAATAGCGAAAATATTGGTTATTTATTTTTATTTATATCTTCCATCATCTTTATGATATATATTGTAGGAGATTTAATCATAAAGATGTATGGTAGATTTAAATTATCTACAGAAACACGATTTATAATAACAAATCAAGAAAAAATAATATTATGGATATCATTGGCAATATTTTTTACATATTTAATTAGATGAAGAACATTAATTTATCACTACAAGCAGTAGAAGGTTATTTAATTTCAATAACTCGAAATACTTTAGAAGGTTGGTACGAAATAAAAATTGGTATACCAAATAGTTGGGTTTTTAATGAAAACGATGAAATTAAATGTGAAGTTGTTAATGAAACAACCGCAGGAAAGATAATAAATTTATCACCAAAGAATAGTGATATTATAATCGATGATTTAATTGCTTTTATTGAAATCATTATTATTACTAATGAAAAAATTGCTGAAAAAGAAAAAGAATTCACGCTTCAAATGGAAGACATGAAAAAGGGTCTTGAAAAAAAAGCAAGTGAATTTTTTAAAGAACTTGATGATTTAAAAGAAAATTCATTTAAAAAAGTTAATGAAGGCTTTGTTAAGAATATTCGTAAAAAAGGTGATGAAGAAAAAAAATCAATCAAATCTAAACTATCTAATGAAACACCAACTAATAATGATTTATTAGAAATCGATAAAGAAGTAAAATAATGAATACCTATCTAATAAAAATTGATATTGATTCAATTAAACCGAATAAAGATGCTGGAAGTACAACAACTAATATATGTACAAATAAAACAATTAAATTTGAATGTAAAATTTTACCTAATTACTTTATTGATGGTGAAAATTGTTTGATTTATACTTATCAAGAAAAGAAAGGTAAAAAAATAAATGCTGAAGGAATAATACTTACTGATGAACTTTTTAATAAATGTATTAATGAACTTTTTAGTGAAAATATTAATAAAAGAAGTAACATCAAAATAGAAAAACATTTTAATAATCAACAAATTAATCATGCTCCAAATCCAAGATATTCATTTATTTATGAAAATACTAAAATAATTTGTAGTGAATGTGGTGAAGAAATTATGACCAATGATTTAAAAAGCGAAGAAAGTTGTGATGGTGAATATTATTCAGATAAAATTTGTCCCAAATGTGGTGAGTTTGATTGTTGTTTTTTACAATATGAAAATATTAATGATGCGGTCAAACGAGCAGGTCTTTGAATAAATATTTAAATAAAAATATTATGGAAATTACAATAAAGGTAAGTGTTAGAGATACCAACCCAAGTATATCGGGTTGGTATGACACTAATAAAGATAAACTATATTGGTTTGCCACAATGGAAGCGTGGAGTTGCAGAGAAGATAGGGTAAGTGAAGAATACCCAACGTGGTGGTTAAAACAACTTACGAGTGATAGTGATTCGTTGCCAGAAGTTACCCTAAAGAATTGTAAAAATTTGGGAGATACTTATATTGATTGGAATAAGATAACCCCTGAAGTTCAATGGCAAAGAATAGATTTTATGCTGCACGAGGCTGGATTAAAAGTGGTAAAGCAATTAACTATATCTGATATTAGTAAATCTGTTTGTATTAAAGGTTTTGAAACTAAATCTCATTATTGTTTTGAGTGCGAAAAGGAAAATAATTGTGATGTAACATGCTAAAATACGTACAAATTTTTATATTTAAAATAATGATAGAAACTATAAAAGAAGTTCAGTTTATAACCTGTGATAAATGCGGAATTACTGATTCGGAATTAGAATCAAAAGCTGGGTTAACTTTTTTCAATAATGGATGGCAGATGAATCCTAAAGGAATTAAATACATTCATTTATGCAAAAATTGCCAAACAAAGAAAATGCGTAAAGCACACGATTTAATATATGAAAAATTTAGACGCAATAACACAAAAATATAAAATAATGAAAGAAATTAAAAACACAATTGACGGTGTTGAACTTATTTATCAAAGAAGAGTAGGAAATTCAATCAGACAAATTGATGCAGCAATAAATCATTTATTTAATGGTTTTAAAGTTGAAGTGAAAGATCATTGGGAAAACGGCACAAATAAAAAAGCTAATCGTTGTCTATTTGATGGAATTCTTGGTAGACTCCAATCGGAGCATAGACTAGATGTATTAATCAAAGAAAAGAAAATCAAAATTGATAAAAATAAATTTACTTTGGAATTAATTTAGATTGTACATGGATAGCAACAAAAAAATATTACCTATTGATTCTGACGATAATGATATGAGTATTGTAGCTTTTAATGAATATCTTGAAGCTGATACAATACGAAAAAAAAATCAAAATGCTATTGAAATTGAAAGAATGGGTGATTTTTATTTAAAAGAAATTGATAGAAAAAAATTGAAAAAGGAGAAGATTAAAACAGAATTAATCACGTATATCATAAAACATTCAAATAATAGATATACAATAAATGATACTTGGGATTTAAATACGTATAGTTTCGAAGATGTACGAGATATTTATAATCAACTTAAAATAGAAAATCGGTCAATATTTTCAAAAATTTTTCATTTTATTTTCAACTTTAATTAATTATTGATTATATTTGTGTTTTAATAAATAATAAAAATTAAATAATATGGCAAATCAACTATTTGATTCAGTTTTTAATAAAGCAAGCATTTATGAAATGCTTTTCTTTAATGTAAAATCGGTTCTAATTTATCCTACACTTATTGACCTTCAAGAAAAAAATAAACCATTATTTGATTGTTGGAAGTATCTTTCAAAGACAAAACATGGTTTTGATATAGATACTAAGTATGATTTTGATATAGATACTAAGTATGATAAAATTTCTGCTCAAAGTGTATATGAAACTAATGCCCCTAATTATCCTGAGTTTAGTAAAATCGTTGCAATAACTTATGCAACATTACATCCAGAAAATGGTACATTAAAGAGATTTTTAAAGAAATTTGTTGGAGAAGAGGAGCATCTTGTAATTGCTCAATTCATGGATGTATTATTTCAATTATCAAGTGAAGCAACTCAATCAAATCCACCATATTTTCCAACACTTTGTGGATATGATATCATTAATAATGATATACCATTTTTAATTAAAAGATTTATTGTAAATAAAGATAAATTTGAAAATCGTAAAGAATTACCATTAATATTGAAAGAAGCATTATGTGCTAAACCTTGGGAATCAAATATTATTGATACAATCAATATTTGGAATTTCAAAGGTTTGAGTAATACTCCATTGATGTTAATTGCTGATTTTATGGGTCTTAAAAGGACTATGGATTTATTATCATGTGATGAATTATCAAAATATTATTGGAATAATATAATTGATAAACCAAAAGAAACCCTTGAATTTATCTCATTACAATCAGTCACACAGACAAATTTTGTTGTTCAACTTATGAACGAACTAAGGCAACTATAATTATTTGTAACAAATTTATTATAATTTCGTATAATCAAACATAAATAATTAAAAATAATAATAAATAATAAAAATTATGCAAAACGAATTAAAAATTAATGTACCAGAAGGTTTCGAAATTGATAAGGATAATAGTTCTTATGAACTAATCAAGTTCAAACCCATTAGGAAAAAAGATTTTAAAGAAATTAAGACCTTTAATGATGCTTGTATCGAATTAAGAATTAATCCTAGTAATGTCTTTAACATGGTAGACACCACAGATGAAAAGGCTTACAAAATGCTTAAAATAATTGCAAAAGCAATTAATCAAGGCTGGACTCCAGATTGGAGTAATTTTAATCAACGTAAATATTGGCCTTGGTTCAATCTTTCATCGGGTTTCGGGTTCGTTGGTTCGTATTGCGCCTCCGATCGCACGCTTACGCCTGTCGGCTCTCGCCTTTGCTTTGAAAATGAAGAAAAGTGTAATTATGCTGGAAAACAATTCATTGATATTTATAGGGATTTTTTAAAATAAAAACATGACAATGAAAACAAAGAAAATAACAAAAGAAAAAAACTTTGATTATGCAACAATTAAATCTTTTGAAGATGCATGTCAAAAGCTTGGTATTGATAGTACTTTACTTCCATCTATTCCATTAGATGAATTTACAAAGCCAATTGTTGCTAGTTATAAACTGATGATAATTTATAAAGCAATTAACAATGGATGGAAACCTAATTGGTGCGATTCAAATCAGTACAAATATTATCCTTGGTTCGATCTTTCCTCGGGTTTCGGGTTCGCTGCTTCGTCTTTCGTCTACGATTACTCGATTACGGCTGTCGGCTCTCACCTTTGCACAGATACTTTAGAAAAGGCATTGTATATAGCAAAACAATTTGAAGCTGAGTATAATGATTATTTTTTGTATAGCGAATGAAAAATATGGGTTGTATGCCAGTTATGCTGACAGTTCTTTCATCAGGTTTCAGGTTCGATGATTCGAATTACAACTACGATAACACGAATACGAATGTCAGCTCTCACCTAAACTTATTAAATGGCATAAACCGTGCCCACATGGCAAAAAATAACACAATTAAACGAGTATTGGTAGCGCAAGCGAAGATGATCGGTTAAAAGCAAAGGCATGAAAAGGATTGGTAATTTATATGAACAAATCATCAGCATTGAAAACCTTAAACTGGCTGACTCAATTGCCCGCAAAGGTAAATTGAAACAACCGGGAGTGATAGCACATGATAAAAATCATGAACGTAATATATTAAAGCTTCACGAAATGCTTAAGAATAAAACATACAAAACATCTGAATATACAACGTTTACAATATTCGAACCAAAAGAACGACTTATTTTCAGATTACCATATTTTCCTGATCGTATAACTCATCATGCAGTAATGAATATACTGGAGCCGATATTCGTTTCAACATTTACTGTTAATACATATAGCTGCATCAAAAAGCGTGGCATTCATGCTACAGCAAAAGCGGTTAAACTGGCATTAAATGATGTTAAAAATACTCAGTACTGTCTCAAACTTGACATAAAGAAATTTTATCCAAACATTGACCATGATGTTTTGAAACAGTTATTGAGGCATAAAATTAAAGATAATGATTTATTATGGTTATTGGATGAAATTATAGATAGTACAGATGGTTTACCAATAGGAAATTATTTAAGTCAGTATTTTGCAAATTTCTATTTATCTTATTTCGACCATTGGATCAAAGAAGTAATGAAAGTGAAATATTATTTTAGATATGCTGATGATTTAGTAATACTCTCAGATAATAAACCCTATTTACATCAATTACTATTTGAGATTAAGAACTATATGACCGACATGTTGAAACTTACAATAAAAGATAATTACCAAATATTTCCCATTGAAACAAGGGGAATTGATTTTGTTGGATACGTTTTCAGGCATACTCATACTTTACTACGAAAAACAATTAAACAAAACTTTGCTAGAATGCTTGCTAAGAATAATAACCCACAATCGATAGCATCATATAATGGCTGGGCAAAACATTGTAATAGCAAAAACTTAATAAAGAAATTACTCCATGCATAAATTTAGTCAGTTTAATATACAAACCACAATTACTAAAGGTTTTGAGGGCAACAAGATTAAAATGTTGAAAATATTGAACCGTGAAATAATTGTACATCATTTTAAAATTGAAGATTCAAAATGTTTTAAAGATAAAGGTTCTGGAAAATGTTTACAACTTCAAATATCAATTAATAATGAGAAGCATGTTGTGTTTACTTCATCGATAGGATTGATTGAAGCCATAAAGCAAATACCTGAAAACGGATTTCCTTTTACAGCAACCATTATTGAAGAAAATGAAAGATTTTGGTTTACGTGAAAATATAAATATATTTTTTATAAAAATGAAACTTTAAAATAATAAATAAAATATTTATTTTAATCCATGTAGTTTACATGGATTTTTTCTATTTATATGAAAGTATGTCATAAATTATGGTAGATAAAAAAAGAGCACTTTTATTAAGTGGTGGAGGTTGTTGGGGTGCTTATGGTGGTGGAACACTTGCTAGATTAAATAAGGATTATGATACTGTCATTGGTGTATCAACAGGTAGTTTATTAGCACCACTTGTTGCATTAAAAGAGTGGGAATTACTTAAAGATGGATATACAAATGTTACCAATAAAAATATTTTTGATTTAAAATGGTATAAACCAAATCCTATTTCAAAAACAGGTAAAATAAAAATATTACCAATAATTTTAGCGTTATTATTAAGACAAAAAAGTGTGAGTACATCAAATGCTTTAAGAAAGACAATTGATAAATTTTTTCCTGAACAATATTTTAATGAATTAACAAAACAAAATAAAGAAATTTTAGTTGGAACGCAAAATTTTGCACAAATACCATCAAAAATACATTATTTTAGTTCATTAAAAGAAAATTATGTGGCATTTAAAGATTGGATGTGGTGTAGTGCAAATTTTCCACTTTTTACTTCTTTAGTTAAAAAATGTTGGAATAATGAAACAGGTAGTTTTCATATTGGTTTATGGTGTGATGGTGGTTTAACTGATTTAGTTGGTATTAATCAATTAAAAAATAAAGGATTTGATGAAATTGATATATTGTTACATAGACCTAAATGTATTGATGTTTATGAAGGAAATAAAATTAATACTATTATGGAAAATGCAATAACAAGTATTAATGCGATGAGATATGATATTGAATTTGAAAGTTTTTACGATAATATAAAAAAATTAAATCACCAAGGTTCAAAAGTTACAATTTATTGGTTGCCAAGAAGGTTAAGTTTAAATAGTATGATATTTAATCGAGAAGAAATGCTTTCATGGTGGGAAGAAGGATATGATACAGCATTAGACCCAAAAAGAATTGAGGTTTTTGAACCAATAGTTAATAGAACGTCATTTTAGTCGATTCTGGACCTTAAAATTACTTTAAGCTCTTCTGGTAGATACTTATACTTATAGTTGCATAAACCGCACCAAAAGTTTAAATTTGATAGTAATTTGGTTCTCTCATCCTTCAGCATTTCGTTCCAATAATAACATGCATTAATATCAATTTTAATGTTTACCATTTTAATTATTCCATTTTAAAACTTCAATAAAATTACCTTCAATATATGGGGCATCGTAATAACTATCAAATTCATCTTCATCCATGTAAGCACATTTTACTTTATAAACACCATTAAGTAAATAATTAAACATATCATGCATAGTGTTAAAGAATATATACATCTTTTTCTCATGATTAAATATAAATACTAAACTTTCTTTCCATTTATCAATTTCAGAATCAAAAGAATAATTTAATATAACACCTAATGTTTTACTATTATCAGAATATTGTTCTTCATGTATAGATTTAAGCTTTGTTTTCATTTCGTTTTATTTTTTTCAAATAATATTTAGAATTAGAATGTTTTTTTAATATAAAATTAACATAATTAATAGTTTCTGGGAATGGTGGAACACCACGAAATTTAAATACTTTCCCAATACCAGCATTATACGATGCAAGTGCTAATTTCCATGAATATTTATCATTACTATATTTTTTATGCCAATAATCGTGTAAATTTTTTAGCATTATCAATCCAATATATATATTTTTTCGATTATAATCTAAATTAAGTGTATCAATGTTAAGCATTTTAGCATATGAACTTTCAGTTTCAGGCATAAGTTGAAAAAATCCTTTAGCACCTTCAGATGAAACATTATTATGAATAAAACTGGATTCTTTAAATACTAATCTAAAGACAGTTCTTATTGGTAACTGGAATTCATTTGCTTTATCATACAAATATTCAATATAAATGGTGTCAACATATTTTGGAATTTTTACTTCAGATATAAACTCAATAGTATTAATTATTTTATGTCGTTTTTCTAACATAATTTGTTTTTCTTTTTTCAAATTACACAAATTATTATAAATTATTATTGCACTATAATTACTTCTACCATTAATGTTTGTAGTATTAATAGTAGAAATAAAAAGAAGTGTAAATATAAGTAATATTTTTTTCATAGTTAAATTTTAAATAAATGTTATTATCTTAAAATCAATTAGTTGTTAATTAATAAATTTTAATTATTAAAATAATTTAATGACTTTTTTAGAGCAAAATGCCCGAAAAATATTATTTTTACGGGTATTGCTGTATATATGGAAGAAAAATTACCTGAACTTTCTGTAGAGTCTGCAAATTTATAAATTTCTTTTTGTCGTTTCAAAATTCAATTGTTTTAATTTAAATAAATTTAGGTTTATATAAATACTTCGATGTTATAT
>Ga0265323_10000619_pt1 | contig 19450 bp, 11 predicted proteins | sample 41225metaG_FD_193580 | JGI IMG/M metagenome (GOLD analysis project Ga0265323, IMG submission 193580) | Rhizosphere microbial communities from Carex aquatilis grown in University of Washington, Seatle, WA, United States - 4-12-25 metaG | ecosystem: Host-associated > Plants > Roots > Rhizosphere...
TGCGCCCCACCAACCCGCCCACCAATCCGCAATTGCTGGCATACCTGGAGAAGGAACTGGTGGATAGCCATTACGACTTGCGCCACATCTACCGCCTGGTTCTGAATTCCCGCACCTACCAGCTCTCCTCCCGGCCAAACCAGTGGAACGCCGCCGATACCGCGCACTTCTCCCGGTACTCGGCCCGGCGCCTCTCGGCCGAGCAGATGCTGGACGCCGTTTCGCAGTTCACCGAAACCAATGAGGCCTTCCGGAGCATCATCCCCGAGCCGTTCTCCAACTGGCCGTCCGATACGCGCGCCACGCAGATCTCCGACGGCAACACCGAGTGCGCCTTCCTGGACATGTTCGGCCGCCCGCCGCGCGACACGCCGTATGAAGAGGAGCGCGACAACGCGCTGACCCTGCGCCAGACTCTGTATTTCCTCAACTCCGAGCAATTGGAAGGCAAGCTTTCCAGCAGTCCGCGCCTGAAGCGTCTGCTGGCTTCGAAACAGAGCGACGCGGAAATCGTGGACGAAATCTACCTGGCGGCGCTTTCCCGCTTCCCGTCGGAAGAGGACCGGAAACGCGTCCTGGAATACCTGGCTGCCCGGAAGGCCGCCCGCGCGCAAGCCGTGCAGGATGTCGCCTGGGCAGTGCTGAACTCGAGGGAGTTCCTGTTTAACCACTGAGGCATAACTATGTTGGATATACGAGGCCGAACAGCCGAGTGGACCCCCAGCGGAGTGGCGCGGCGCGATTTCCTGCGCGTGGGCGCCGCCAGCCTGATCGGGTTGAGCGTGGCCGATTGGTTCCGTCTGCGCGGAGCGCCCGGACCCGCCCGCAGCGTCATTCAGCTCTGGATGGCCGGCGGCCCCACCCAAACCGATACCTTCGACCCCAAGCCCTCGGCCGGCGAGGATTTCACCGGTCCGCTGCGCGGCGCGCTGGCCACCAACGTGAGCGGCATCCAGGTCGGTAGCTTGCTCCCCCTGCTGGCCAGGCAGGCGGATAAGTACACCATCATCCGCGGCATGACCCACAACAACAACGGCCATGAAACCGCGGCCTACATCATGCAGACCGGCACCATGCCCACCACCGATCTGGTCTACCCGGCCATGGGCGCCATCGTGGGATATGAGAAGGCCGAGGCGGTTGCCTCTAGCGGCCTGCCGCCCTATATCACCCTCACCGCGCCTCTGGGCCGCTTCTCGGAGGCCGGATTCCTGGGCAACCAGTACAAGACTTTCGCTCCCGGCGGCGATCCCAATTCGCCCAATTTCCGCGTGCAGGGACTGGCGCCGCCCAAGGGCGTCACGCCGCAGCGCATCGAGGAGCGCCGCGCCCTGCTGGCTTCCGTCGACGCGCTCGCGCGCCAGGCCGACAGCCCCGCCACATTCGCCAACTTCGACGAGTTCCAGAAGAAAGCCTACGGCCTGATCCTCGGCGACGCCCGCAAGGCCTTCGACCTGACCCAGGAAAAGGACGCCGTGCGCGACCGCTACGGCCGCAATCAGTTCGGCCAGTCCTGCCTGCTGGCCCGCCGCCTGGTGGAAGCCGGAGTGCCCTTCATCACCATCAACGATGGCGGCTGGGATACCCACAAGGACAACTTCGAAGCCATGCGCCGCAAGCTGCCCATTCAGGACGCCGCCGTCGCGGCTCTGCTGGATGACCTGGCGCAGCGCGGCCTGCTCGGGAGCACCATTGTCACCTGGTATGGCGAGTTCGGCCGCACCCCGCGCGTGGCCAACGAGCCGCCCTGGTTTGGCGGACGGCACCACTGGGGCCAGGTCTTTTCGGCCGTGGTGGCCGGTGGCGGTTTCAAGGGCGGCCAGGTGGTGGGAAGCTCCGACTACCGCGGAGAAGCCGTCCGCGACCGCCCGGTGTATCCCTGGGATCTCTCCGCCAGCATTTACAAACTGCTGGGCATCGACCCTCACGGCAAGCTCCCCCACCCGCACGGCTGCGTGGCCTACGTCAGCCCGGCCGGGGGCGCCTCCATGCCCACGGGCGGCTTGCTCACGGAGATCATGTGAAGGCCGCAGTCCTCCTGCTGCTATCGCTCCCGCTGCCCCCGCTGCCGCCGCCCGCGCCGGTCACGTGCCTGGCCTTCTCGCCCGATGGCGCCTGGCTGGTGTCCGGCGGCTACAACCAGGCCCTGGTCTGGAACGCCGCCACCGGCAAACTGGCCCGCAAGATCGCTGGGATGCCCGGACGCGTACGCGCCCTGGCCTTCACTCCCGATGGAAAGCTGCTGGCCGCCGCCGGAGGGATGGCCGGCCGCTCCGGCGCGGCCGTACTGGTGGACTTCGCCACCGGAGGCGTCACCCCTGTCGCCACCGCCAGGGACGAGCTGATGGCCGTGGCCTTCAGCCCCGACGGCAAACTCCTGGCCACGGGCGGCGCCGGCAACACGGCGGAAGTGTGGAGCGTGACCGGCGCCAAACCGGTGGCGACGCTGGCGGACCACACCGGCTGGATCACCGGCCTGGCCTTCAGTCCCGATGGCAAACTGCTGGCCACCTCCAGCGCGGATCAGCGCGTGCGCGTGTGGTTCACCGCCACCTGGAAGAGCGACTTCGTGCTGCCCGAACCCGCCACGGGCATGGTCACGGGCGTGGCGTTCGCGCCCGAAGGCGACTTTCTGGCGTTTTCCGTGGCCGGCGGCGACGAGCACTCGATCCGCACCTGGAAACCGCAGAACGCCTTCGTGGAACCCGACCCCAACCGGCCCAACCTGCACGCTACCCTGCTGCAGACCCGCCCCATCGATACCGGAGGCTGCCTCCCGCTGGCGGTCGCTTTTTTCAACGCGCCCAAGCCCGCCAAGGGCGACCCGCCGCATTCCCGAATCCTCGCGGCCTGCTCCGACCACAACGTGCGCCTGATCGGCACCGGAGGGAATACCATATCGACTCGCCTCAGCCACGCCGACTGGGTCTACTCGGTGGCGCCCGCCGCCGATGGCGTGCGCTACGCGACCGGCGGGGGCGACGGGGCCATCAAAATCTGGGGCGCCGCCGATAAGCCCCTCTTCATCCTGGAGGAGGCGCCGAAATGACCCGGCCGCTGCTCCTCATCGGCCTAGCCCTGCTCACTGCGGCCGCCCAGACGCCGCCCGCCAAGAAGGCTCCCGCACCGCCGCCACCGCCGCTGGAGCCGCCGCAGGAGGTGGTCGCTTCCATTTATCCCGCCGGCGGCGAGCGCGGCCACACCGTCGAGGTCACCGTCACCGGCACGGGCCTGGCGCCCGAAGAGGTGCTGGTTTCCGGCGGCGGCGTCACGGGACGCGTCCTTGAAACCAAGTCCGCCACCCAGGCGCGAGTTTCCATCGCCATCGCCGGCGGCGCTGAACCGGGCGAGCGCGAGTTCCGCCTGCGCAACCCGGGCGGCGTTTCGAACCGCGCCCGCTTCATCGTCGGCACGCTGCCCGAAGTCAATGAGATGGAGCCCAATTCCACGCTGGGCCAGGCACAGAAAATCGCCTCTCTACCGGTGGTGATCAACGGCCAGATTCTGTCGGCCGATCGCGACTATTTCCAGTTTCACGCGCGCGCCGGAGAAACCCTGGTCTGCGCCGTGGAAGCGCGCAGCCTGCTGCCCTTCATCGCCGACGCCGTGCCCGGCTGGTTCGACCCCATCCTGGCCGTCTACGATTCCGAGGGCCGCCAAATCCGCTACGCCGACGATTTCGGGTTCAAGCCCGACCCTGTACTGTTCTTCAGCCCGCCCGCCGACGGCGATTACACCATCGAACTGCGCGACATCGTCTTCCGCGGCCGCGCCGATTTCGTCTACCGTCTCACGCTGGGCGCGGTTCCCTACGTTGCCGGCGTCTTCCCCCTGGGCGGGCGGCGAGGCTCGGGGATCGCCTTGGAGTTGCGCGGCGAGAATCTGCCGGAACGCGCCATCCGGATCGCCGTCCCAGCCGATGCGCCGCGCGTGATGCGTGTCAGCGCCGGGGCCGTCGCCTTCGCCCCCAGCGATCTCCCCGCCGTGCGCGCGGGCGACTCGAACCACGCGCCCGACCGCGCGCAGCACGTCTCCCCGCCGGTAGCCATCGATGGGCGCATCGCCAATCCCGGCGATTCCGATTACTATGTCTTCCATGCCGATAAGGGTCAGAAGCTGCTGATGGAGGTGATGGCGCGGCGCCTGGATTCGCCGCTCGATTCCATCCTCACGCTGTACAACGCCAAACGCGAGGCGCTCTACGAGAACGACGATTGGACCGACCCGCTGGAATCGCAGTTGACCCACCACGCCGATTCCCGCCTGGTCTACACCTTCCCCGCCGCGGCCGACTACTCGCTGCGCCTGCGCGACGTGCAGGGCAAAGGCGGCGAGGAGTACGCGTATCGCCTCCTGATCGCCCCCCTGAAACCGGATTTCGCGCTGCGCGTCACGCCCGACAACCCCCGCCTGGGGCAGGGTGACACCGCCGCCATTACCGTCACGGCGCTGCGCCGCGACGAGTTTGCGGGCGATATCGCGCTCTCGGTGGAAGGCCTGCCGCCCGGCTTCCAGGCCAGCCGCGGATTGATTCCCGCCGGGCAGACCGAGGGCCGCCTGACCATCACCGCGCCCCCCGATGCCGCGCCCGGCGTCCTGTCGCCGGTGATCGTGGGCGCCGCCACCATCGGCACCGGCACCGTCCGCCGCCTGGCCGAGACTGCCGAAGCGGTGATGCAGGCCTTCGCCTACACCCATTACCTGTCCACGCCCCGGCTCCTGATGGCGGTGACCCCGCCGGCCGCATTCACGCTTTCGGCCGTGGTCCCGCCCGGTGACGTGCTGGAGGTGAAGCCGGGCGGCGAGACGCCCTTCGTGGTCAAGGTGCGGCGCCGGCCGGGCGCAGCCAACGCCGTGACGATTGCGGCGGTGCGCCTGGCGAACAACACGATTTCCACAAAGTCGATTCAGGTCACCCCGGACAAGGACGAAGTGACGCTGGTGGTGGCGGCCACCAAGGACGCCAAGCCCGGCCTGCGGCAGGATATCATCATCAGCGGATTCATGCGTGCCGGCAGCCAGACTATTACCCGCTTCACGCAGGCGATTCCGGTGCAGGTGGCGCAGTAGGGGCGCCAGACGCCCGCGGTCTTGAAGACGCGCTTCGCCAGTTCACTAGGCAGAGCGCTGCCAAGCCCTCCGATGGCGTTCGGTATGGCGTACGTTGCCGATCGCCTCGCCATCGGCCTCGGCAATGGCGGCGGCATCGCCGGGACGGGCTGGTCGGATGCCCCCTCCCGGTCGCCGAATCTGGGGATCTAAAGCTATCCCGCAATTCCGCCGATTCATTGGGCTGGGGAGTAAGACGATGTCGGATCTCATGCCCGTCCTCAGACCGCGCCTGCCATCCAGCGACGATATCCTGCCATATCTGCAACTGATCGACGAGCGGCGGTGGTACTCGAACCGCGGTCCACTGGTCGAACAGTTGGAAGAGCAACTCAACCGCCATCTTGGCCTGGAAAGCGGCGGGGTGGTCACTCTGGCCAATGCCACCGTGGGGCTCACGGCGGCGCTCCTGGCTCGGGGCGCGCCCTTTGGCAGCCTCTGTCTGATGCCATCCTGGACGTTTGCCGCGACGCCTCACGCCGCCCGCGCAGCCGGATTGCAGCCCTGGTTTCACGATGTCGACCCCCAGACGTGGGCGCTCAATCCGACAGCGGTTCTGGAGACGCTCAAGGGGCTCGGCGAGGCTGTGGGCGCGGTGATTGTGGTGTCGCCATTCGGCGCGCCGATCGACATGGGCGCCTGGGAGGCTTTCGAGCGGCTGACCGGCATCCCCGTAGTGGTGGACGCCGCCGCCGGTTTTGACACCGTCCAACCGGGGGAAATTCCGTCGGTAGTGAGCCTGCACGCAACCAAGATCCTGGGCGCGGGAGAGGGCGGTTTTATCGTTACCACCGACTCCGCGCTGCGGGACCGCCTGCGGGCGTGCTGCAATTTCGGTTTTCAAGGGACGCGTTCGGCCCTGCTGCCCGCCCTGAACGCCAAGATGAGCGAATATCATGCCGCGGTGGCGCTGGCCAGCCTGGCGACCTGGCCGGCACTCCGCGCGTGCCATCTGAGCATCGCCGGATGGTACCGCCGCCACATCGGCCGCCTGGGGGAAGTCCATTCCCAGCCCGCTTATGGAAACGGCTGGGCGGCCAGCACCACCAGCGTGATCCTGCCGCCCCGCTCGGCGCAGTCGCTGGCGCACAGCCTCCTGCGCCTGGGGATCGAAACCCGCTCCTGGTGGGGTGAGGGCTGCCATGTGCAGCCGGCATTTGCCGCCTGCGGGCGGGGATGCCTGTCCGTCACCGAGGACCTGGGCGGCCGCGTAATCGGTTTGCCCCATTTCCCGGACATGGAGGAAGCGGATGTCGAGCGGGTGGTAGCGGCCGTCGCGGAGGCCTGCCACGCCTTGAGCGGTGTGGAGTTGGTCAGCCTGGCCCAGGCCCTGGGTCTACCCGAACACAGCCAGGAAACCGCCGCCCCCGAGGCGGCCTCTACTCCCGTGCGGGCGCCGCGGTGACGCCCCCCTGTTTCGCGCACCAGGAGCGCCACATGTCCCGGTAGGCCGCTTCCAGATCGCCCGTGAAGCCGCGCTCGTCCATGAAGGGCGACGCCTGAAATGCCTTTCGAATATTGTGGCGGATGCCGGGGATCTTTCCCACGATCCCGGCCAGAAATGCCGCGGCCTTGACGTACTCCTCCGGCGACGCCGTCACCATCTCCGCCAGGCCCATTGACTTCAGGATGCTGGAGGTGCTGCACTGCACCGCCAGCCGTCCCGCCAGCGCAACCAGCGGAACGCCCATCAGGAGCGTGTCGAGGGTGGTGCTGCCGCCCTGGTAGGGAAACGGATCCAGGGCAATGTCGATCTCGGCGTAGGCCGAAAGGTACCTGCTCACTTCGGTGGGGCCCTCGAAATGCAGACGGTCGCGGTGGATGCCTTCCCGGGCGAACCAGCCCTGGTAGCGCTCGCGCGCCGCCTCCGTATCCATGCCCCAGTACTTCAACATCAAACGGCTCCCCGCAACACCGCGCAGGATCTCCGCCCAGATGCGAACCACGTCCCGGCCGATCTTGTTGGGGCTGTTGAAGGAACCGAAGGTGACAAATCCGCGCTCGAGGCACGGCGACGGCACCACCGCGGCATCCACCGCAGGCCGGTAGCACCATGGGGCGCGCGGCAGGCGGTAGACGGTTTCGGTGAAGCAGTGCTCGGTTCCGGGGCAGGGCACCTCGCGGTCGCCGATGTAGTAATCCATGGTCCGGAGCCCGGTGGTGCACAACAACCCCAGCCAGGAAACCTGGATCGGGGCGGGCTTGCGGGCAAACACCAGAAAGTACTCGAGTGGCATGGTGTGCCCGGCCAGGTCGACCAGAATATCGATCCGGTCGGCGCGAATGCGCTCTTCCAGCGCCTCGCCGGACTCCGGACACGCTACGAAGGTGTCGGCCAGTTTCGAGACCTCGACCGTGCGGGTGTCGAGATTCCGGCCCACCGAGTAGGCCGTGACGGAGAACTGCGAGCGGTTGTGGAATTCCAGCACCGGTGGCAGGAACTTCATGATGGGGTGCTCGAACAAATCCGGGGACACATAACCGATCTTGAGACGGCGGCCGGGATCGGGCAGGTTCAGGTAGGGCCCGGGGGCGGCCGGGAGCGCGGGGGCATAGAGCGAATTCCAGCGGCACGCCTCCTCGTAGAGCGCCTCTGGCGTGGTCTCCGGCAAGGAGTTCATCAGGAACAGCAACTCGCTGTGGAGCTTCGCTTCGGGTGCCAGGGCGAGGGCGCAGCGGCCGCTGCGGACGGCTTCGGCCGGCCGGAACAGCACCACGTTCGCCATGCAGCGGGCAATGTGGGCGGGCCGGTCGTTGGGATTCTTGCGGACGGCACGGTCCGCCTCGGCAATGGTTCGCAGGAAGCACTGGTGAGCTTCGGCTGACTCACCCCGGTTCTTGAGTTCCAGGCCCAGCCCCACCCAGGCTCCGGCCAGGTGCGGGTCCGCGCCGGTGGCCCGGCGAAAGAGATCTTCGGCGCGCGCGCGTTCGCCTTTGGTCGAAAGCTCCGCCGCTTCGTTGGCCAGGGACAACGCCGCAGCCCGTCCGGCTGATTGGGGATTGCGAAGGGCGGGTTCCCTCCAGCCCTTCTCTGCTTTAAGCACCTGAGTGGAAAGTGCGGCGACGCCGGGAAAACTCTCCGTTATGGAAGCCCCTGGCCGCTCCTACCCTCCCGCCGGCGCAGTACCGCGCGCCGCCTGCTTCCTGCACCAGGAACGCCACATGTCCCGGTAGGCAGCCTCCAGGTCGCGGGTGAAGCCGCGTTCGTCCATGAAGGGCGACGCCTGAAACGCCTTCCTTATATTCTGGCGGATCTCGGGAATCTTGCCCACGATCCCAGCGAGAAAGACCCCGGCCTTGATGTACTCCTCGGGCGAGTTCACCACCATATCTGTCATTCCCACGGCCTTCAGGATGCTGGACGTGCTGCACTGCACCGCCTTCCGCCCGGCCATGGCTACCAGCGGCACTCCCATCCAGAATAAATCGAGGGTGGTGCTGCCACCCTGGTAGGGGAACGGATCGAGCGCGATATCGATCTCTCCGTAGCTCTGCAGATACTCCATTGCCCGGTTGGGACCGAACAGCAGCACCCGCTCGCGGGAGATCTTCTCCTTGGAGAACCACCCCTGGTAGCGGTCGCGCATGACTTCCGTGTCCATGGTCCGGTACTTCAGCATGATCCGGCTTCCCGGAACGCTGCGCATGATTTCAGCCCACACCTTTACCACGTGGTGGCCGATCTTGGCGGGGTTGTTGAAGGAGCCGAAGGTGATATACCCGCGCTTCAGGCAAGGCGACGGCGCCACGGGAACCTCCAGCGCCGGACGATAGCAAGCCACCGAGCGCGGCAGCCGGTACACTCTTTCGGAGAAACAGTGCTCGGTCCCGGGGCAGGGCACTTCGCCGTCGCCCACGTAGTAGTCGATTGCCGGGAACCCGGTCGTGGCCAGCAGGCCCAGCCAGGAGATCTGGACGGGGGCTGGCTTGCGGGAGAAGACCGTGAAAGCCTCCAAAGGCATGGTGTGCCCGGCCAGATCGACCAGGATGTCGATCTGGTCGGCTCGTATGCGCTCCTCCAGCGCGTCGCCGGATTCCGGACAGTGTACGAAGTTCTCCACCGCCTGGCGGATCTGCTGGGTGCAGGCATCCTCGATCTTGCCCACGTAGTAGGCGGTGGCCGAGTACCGCGACCGGTCGTGCATTTCGAATAACTGCGGCAGGAACCGCATGACGGCGTGGTCGTAAAGATCCGCGGATACGTAGCCGATCTTGAGGCGCCGGTCCGGATCGGGCACGTTGGGATGAGGCCTGAACTCGTCCGGCGAGGGGGCGTAGAGCGCGCTCCAACGGCACGTCTCGGCGTGCAGTTCCTCGGGAGTGGTCTCCGGCAGGAAGTTCATCATGAACAGCATGTTGCTGTGAATCTTCATGTCGGGCGCCATAGCCAGGGCGCGGCGGGCGCTTTCGACGGCCTCCACGGGACGGTAGAGCACGCCGCTCGCCATGCACCGTGCCACCCAGGAAGGCCGGTCGTCGGGAACGTGCTGGAGATGCTTCTCCGCTTCGGCCATGGCGCGCGCCAGGTGGCGGAAGGCCTCCTTGTACTCGCGCTGCTGCATGTACACCAGCCCCAAACCCAGCCATGCCCCCGCCAGATGCGGGCTCATCCGGATGGCCTGGCGGTATAGGACTTCGGCAGCATCGAGTTCTCCCTGCTCCACCAACGCGGCGGCTTTGAGGGTCACGGTTGCGGCGGCCAGGGGGTCTACCGCAAGCTGGTTGCGCTGGCCGGCCGGGTGGCGGACGGTCTTGGTTTTCGGCATCTATGCAAAGGTGTGGGGGGAAGCCGGGAAAATCTCAGGAAATCGCGCCTGTAAAGAGGTCCAAACGGGGCACTGGATTCCCCCTAAGGCGGAAAGCAACCAACAAGTAAGCGTTTCCTCCCAGCGAAGCGGCGTATCTCCTGCATTCAAGTCCCCGCTCCCTGCGCCGATGAGAGAGTTGACCGGCAAGATGCCGGCGCCAAACTCGAAAGGATTTCACCATGCTTTCCATTCAAACGAACGTAAACTCCCTCATCGCGCAGCAGAACCTGAACATCAACAACGAATTTCAGAGCAAGACGATTCAACAGTTGACGTCGGGTTACCGCATCAACCAGTCGGGTGACGACGCGGCCGGGTTGGCCGTCGCCAACCAGTACCGCAGTTCGGTCGCCGAACTGACGCAGGGCGTCGCCAACGGCAACGACGGCGTGGCCCAGCTCCAGATTATGGATGGCGGAATGAGCAACATTTCGCAGATCCTGGACCGGCTGAAAACGCTGGCCACGCAGTCGGCGTCGGGCACCCTCACTGGCGGTGACGCTACCCGCCAGACGCTGAACGGCGAATTCCAGACGGATCTGGCGGAAATCGACCGCCAGGCGCAATCCATCGGCTTGAACACCGGCGGGTCGTTTGCCAAGAGCCTGAACGTTTATCTGGGCCAGGGCAGCGGTAGCACCTCGCTCCAGAACGGCATCGTCACCCTCGACCTGTCGAAGTCTGCGGTGGACAGCCAGTCGTTGGGGATGAAGGGGATGGACGCGGTGAACGCGACCGATATCGGTTCCACGTCGCTGACCTCGGTGCAGTCCATCGTCAACAACACCAGCGGAACCTACGGCAACCAGGAAGCGGTGGCCGGCTATGCGGCCCTGCAATTCACCGGAGCCGGGTTCTCGGATGCCGGCAAGGCGCAGGTATCGGTGAACCTGGCGGGCGTGACCGATGTGACGACTTTGGTCGCCGCGGTCAACGCCGGAATCCAGGCTGCCGGCCAGGGCAGCACGGCGGCGGCTACGGCATTCGCCAACGCCAACATCGTCGCCAGCGTGCATACCGACAGCAACGGCGGCCAGGAATTGCAGTTCACTTCCAGCACGGCGGCGTTCCAGGTGCAGGCGGGCGACCAGATGGGCAACGCCCTGCTGGGCAACGTCAGTATGGTGGGCGCCACGGGCACCTTCGCGGGCTACGCGCAGGGCAACGCGGTGACCGGCACGGCGGCCACGGTTGTCCAGGGCGCCACCACCACGGCCGGCACGTTCGCTTCCGGCCAGACGGTGAAGATGGTGGTTTCCGGCGGCGGCTTGGCCAGCCCGGTTACCTTGCAGGTCAACACCAATGCCAATGGGGCCAACGGCGTGAGCACCAGTGCGGCCATTACCGACCTGGAAACCCAGTTCAAGAGCAATGCGGACCTGGCGACCGCGGGCCTGAGCATGAGCGGTTCCAGCACGGTGGGCGGCACGTTGAGCTTCGACAGCGCCACCGGCCAGGGCTTCAGCATCCAGGTGACCGGCGACACCCAGAACCTTTTGGGCTTGGGCTCGTTCCTGGCGGGCGGCACCGGGAAGGTGGATTCCGATTACAGCACCATCACCACGGGCGCGTCGTACCAGGCCACCACGGTGACGGGCAACGCCACCACCACGGGCACCGCGGCCACGCTGCAGATTTCTCTCAACGGCCAGGCGGCCACGCAGTTGACGCCCATCGATCTCACCAGCGGCACCACCTCGCTCGCGTACGCCGTCGTCGGCGGCGCCATTGCGGCGGGCGCGGTGGATGTCACCGGGACCAACAACGTCCTCAACATCACGGTCACCAACAACGGCGTGGCGGACACCCAGAACATCACCCTGGCCAATACCGCGACGGTTTTGACGTCGGGCGCAGCGGTTGCCGATGGCAGCGGGCTGGCGGGCGGAACCTGGGCTCAGCCGCTGGTGCTGACCAGCAGCAACAACCAGTTCCAGCTCTCGGTGGATGGCGCTGCGGCGACCACGATCACCCTCGGCACCGGCAGCTACACCTCGGGCTCTTTCCTGACGGCTATGCAAGGAGCGGTCGGCGGCCTCGGAGCGACGGCGTCTTATGCCGGCGCGGCTCACACCGGCGCGCTGACCATTACTTCGAACAACAGCGGTCTGAGTTCCTCGGTGAACGTCACCCAGGCCTTCGACCCCACTGCCGGTACGCTCACGGGTTCGCTACAGGAAACCGCCGTGACCACGGGCACGCCAATCACTCTATCGGCCAACAATGACAGCTTCATGGTGTCCAGGGACGGCGCACCAGCGGTGAAGGTCCAACTCACCGACGCCACCTACACCAACGCGGGCGACCTCCTGACCCACATCCAGTCGGCGTTGGACAGCACGGTGGGCACCGGCAACGTGGTTGCGAGTTGGGGCGCGACCGGCACGGGCGCACTGACCTTCACTTCCGCCACTTTGGGCGCCAGTTCTTCGGTGGGCGTCACGGCGGCAACCTACGCCACCAAGGCCGCCGAGGCATCGTCGACCATCACCGTGGGCACCGCGAACACGATTGCCGTCAACGGTTCGATTACCACGTTGACGCTCTCGGCCGCCGACCACAATGACAAGTTCACGGTCTCGGTCGATGGCGGAGCCACCAAGACGGTCCAGGTGGACGGCACCTTCACCGCGGCTACCGGCGCGGGCAGCCTGCTGCTTGCGATCAACAACGCTCTCACCAGCGCTGGAGCGAACAACGTGAGTGCGGCCTATGCATCCGGCGGCACCGGCGCGCTGACCTTCACCTCGACCGGCGCCAACTCGGGCCTGAGCTCCTCGGTGACCATCGGCGCGGCCAGCGACGTCACCGCCGGTTCGGCGACGTCTTCGACCATTCTGGGGACCGGCATCACCACCGGCACTCCGTTGACCGTCACTGCGGGCAGCAACTCGTTCGACATTTCGCTCAACGGCCAGAGCGCGGTGAGCGTGACGGTGGGTACGAACGCGGGCTCGGGCTACACCAGCGCCGGCCAATTCCTGACCGCCGTTAACGCCGCGATCAACGCGACCAGCCTCGATGGCCTGGTGAGTGCGGGTTGGGATGCAGTCAACGGCAAGCTGACCTTCAGTACGGTCGGTTTGGGCGCGGGCTCCTCGATCCAGCTCTCGGCCAGCGGCACCGATGCCGGGTTCACCCAGTTCGGCCTCAGCGGGGCCGTGAGCACCGGCTCGAACGCCTTTGCCAACACGGGACTCACGAGTCTCGGCATTGCCGCGGCAACCCACAATGGCACAACCCCCAACGATGGCGGTCTCGCCCTGCTGGGGTTGAACGGGAGCCCCTCCACCTCGCAAGGCCAGGCTTCGGTTGCCAACACCGGTACTACACTGATGTTCGGCAGTGCCGCTCCGGGTCTGTTCCGCGGCACCAACGACAGCCCCACTTCGTTGCAGACCGTTGCCACGGCAATCCAGAACGCCTTCGGAAACAACGCGGTGGTGAAGCTGACCAACACCAACCAGCTCACCATCACCAGCGCTACCAAGGGCGCCAATTCCGCGGTCGTGATCAACACCGCGGCCGCCAACGACGCCAGCGCCCTGTTGAAACTGGATTCCAGCGATGTGGTCTCCATCGAGCCCGGCCAGAACATGTCGATCGGCGAGGTGGTTAGCAACCTCAACGCGCAGTTCGCTTCCAACGGCACCTACCAGGCCGCCGGGCTGACGGCCACCGCCACCGCTTCCAATGGCGTGGTGGACACCGTGACGCCGTCCAACAACGTGTATATCAACATTTCCTCCGGCAACGGCACGCTTTTCCGCGTGAACTCGCTGGGCGGAACGGCCACCATGACCCACGGCTCGATCGCATCGGGGTTGAGCTCGGGCAACATCAGCAACTCCACGCCGCTCGTCATCAGCGCCGGCACCAACGACCAGTTCAAGCTTGCGGTCGACGGCAACGCCGCGGTAACCGTGACGCTCGGCACGGGCTCCTTCACTCAGGCAAGCGGCACGGGCAGCTTCCTGAGCGCGGTCCAGGCCGCCATCGGCGCCACAACCCTCGCCGGGAAGGTGACGGCGGGCTGGGACACCAGCACCGGCGATCTGACCTTCACCTCGGCCAGCACCTATGTAGGCAGCGCCTCTTCTGTGGCCGTTAGCGCGGTCAGTATGAATACCGGTCTGGCGGCGATCGGCTTTGGCGCCGCCGGTACGGGAACGGGTGCGCAATCGGCCGAAGACCTCGGCTTCGGGGTCAACGGCAGCAGCTTCACGGCTGCGGCCCTGGCTGGAGCCGGCGCCAACACGGCGTCCACCGGCACTACCATGAGCATGTCGGATGCCAACGGCATCACCACTTCCGGCACGTTCTCCTTCAACGCCATGCAGTACGGGAGCGACAAGCAGGCACTGACGTTTTCGGCTACCAACAGCAGCGGCGGGCTGGAGACGAAGACCATCACCCTGCAGAACAACGCGGGCGCGGGTGGCAACCGCGCGGGCGTCAGCATCGACGATGCGGTCGCCTACATCAACCATCAACTCCAGTCGAGCACCAGCACCCCCGCATTGCAGCAGATTGTGGCGGTGAAGGAAGTCTCGGGCGGCAAGGAAGTCATCGACTTCATGAGCAAGTTGAGCAACTTCACGGTCGGCGTGGGCAGCACGCCGGGCGATGGCAGCGGTCTCAACGGTGGTTTGGCAACCTATCGCAGTTCGACCGAGAACGGCCAGGCTGCCAACATGTCGGTGGATACGCAGGCCAATGCGGAGCAGGCGATCACCGCCATCAAGACCGCCGTATCGAATCTGGGCTCGGCGCAAGCCGCAGTGGGCAAGGGCGAAAACCAGTTGAGTTACGCCATCAACCTGGCCCAGTCGCAGATCACCAACTTCTCGGCCGCCGAATCGCAGATTCGCGATGCCAACGTAGCGGCGCAGGCCGCGAACCTCTCCAAGGGCCAAGTCCTGCAGCAATCCACGATTGCCGCCATGGCTCAGGCCAATTCCGCTCCTCAGGCAGTGCTTTCGCTGCTCAAGGGGTAACTGAAACCGCTCATGGCGGGGGCCCGGCCCCCGCCCGGGCATGAACCTTCGCGGGCCGGATAGGACGCTTTGTCCTGTCCGGCCCTGGAGTCGTTTATGGGCACTTCTGTCAGCTCACTCAGTTCGACCGCATCCTCGAATACCGGATTGACGGCAACATCCAGCTCGAGCTCATCGAGTTCCAGTTCCAGTTCGGGCTTTACGGGCACCAGCCAGTATTCCCAGGATCTGCAGAACGTCATCAATCACGCCGTGCAGGTGGCCAATCTGCCCATCCAATTGCTGCAAAACCAGCAGACTGACCTGACCGATAAGTCCAACGAGCTGACCACCATGGACGGTCTGCTCTCGAAACTGCAGACGGCCGTGCAGTCCATCCAGACGGCGATGAGCGGCTCCTCCTATACAGCCGACATCTCCGACAAGACCGTGGTCAGCGCCACTTTGGCCGATGGCGCCTCCGAAGGCCTCTACCCGATCCAGGTGGATGACATCGGCTCCTACGCGTCCGGCACCACCAAGGCCGACTGGGGGACTCCAGCCGCCAACGCTACTTTCAAACTCAAGGTGGGTGGGGAAACATACTCCATTTCGAGCACCGATAACAGCGCCAGCGGAATCGCCACCGCCATCAACCAGCAGTTCGGCAATATGGTGGAAGCCACCGTCCTTAACGTGGGATCGGGCAGTTCCTCCGACACACGGATTTCACTTCAGGCAACCTCTCTCGGACCAGAGACAATCGACCTCCAGGACTCTAGCGCCCACAGCCTGTTCACCCAGTCCGTCGCTGGATCGCAGGCCGAGTACAGCGTTCCGGGAACCGGGGCGGCAGCGGTCTACACCAATTCCCGGCAGGTGGCGATCTCTCCCGGCGTCACCCTCACCATGCTGGCGTCGTCGCCGGGGAACGAAGTGGATGTGACCGTCACGCGGCCGGACTCCACCCTGGCCAACGCCCTGACCAGTTTCACCAACTCCTATAACGCCGTCGTGGACGAGGTCATCAAGCAGCGCGGGTCCAACGCCGGACCACTCCAGGGAAGCACCGTCCTGCAAAGTATTACGGAAGCGCTCAGCCAGATTGCCACCTACACCAACAACTCCAACAGCGGCGTGAGCAACCTGGCCGACCTGGGACTGGGCCTGGACAGCAACAACACCGTCGACGGCCACCTCACCTTCACGTCCCTCGACCTGGCCGCCGCCGATATCGGTAATTCCACGGCGGTAGATGCGTTTCTGGGAGATAACACCACCGGCGGGTTTTTGCAGATAGTCACCAACGCCCTCTCCGGCCTGGAGGACTCGACCACCGGGGTCATCAAGAACGCCGAGAGCGATCTCCAAAACCAGATCACCGACCTCGGTAACACCATCACCAAAAGACAGAACGCCGTGACCCAGATGACCACCAACCTGACCAATCAAATGGCCCAGGCCGATGCCCTGCTCTCCAGCCTGCAGCAACAGTACAACTCCATCGCCGAGTTGTTCCAGGCCCAGCAGACCGCTACCCAGGCGCTGAGCCTGGGATGAGTCCAATGCCCAGAGAATCGACCCAAGCCGGCAGCCTCCCGGAGCGCATCCGCAGAGCCGTGGCGTCGGGCGAGTTTGCCAAAGCCCGGCTGCTGTGGGAGGAATACGCGGAGACGTTTCGCGCCGACAGGAAACTCGGTCCGCTCCCGCTCAGCCGGCTGGCCGAGGCGCGCGAACTGGCCGAGTGGACCCGCATGGCCGCGCTGTGCGCCCGCGCCCGCATCCAGGACCGGCTCAATCAGATCGCCGTTGCCCAGAAATATGGCTGGCCGCACGAACAGCCCAGGACCCGCATCACGGCCAGCTTCTAGCCGCAAGCCCATTCCCCAACACGATCCCGACCCGCGCCGGAGCGTCGGCCGGATGGCTCGCCACACACCGGGCGAGCCCGCGCGGGCAACGCTTCCGTCAGCGCCTGCGGTCCCGCTCATGCATGCGGGATTGAAACTGGAAACGGTTCTCCAGCGCCTCGCGCTCGCGAGTGGCATCGTCGCTGCTGGCGTTGGTAGCTACCACGATGCTAAGATTGGGTGGCGCCCCACAGAGCAAAACGGCCATGTGCAGGCCCTTGAAGCCGTATAGACTGTTCCCCGAGGGCGTCACGCTGTATCCTTCCGCCTCCAAAGCGCGGGCGCCCCATCGTACACAGTCGTCCACTTTCATCCGGTCGTAACTCACGATATTCCAACTGGCGTTGGGTGCGTCAGCGAAGCACCCTTGTGCCACGGCAAGGAACAAGGGCAGAGCCAGAAGCAGCACGCGGAACCGTCTCATGGTCACAGTTTACCCGCCAGGAGGGTGACGTTTCCAGAGGAAAATGGCGGATCGGTTCTATCTTTGGGAATCTCCCTGCTATCGTTCCATAACACGCGCGATACGCCTGAAGACGGATCGACACGCCGCATTGCCGGGGGTATAATCATTTCGTCTCCGTAATCAGACTTTGGAGGTCCAAACGAGGATGATTATCCAAAAAGTCCTGTTCGGCGTCTTCGCGGCATACGCTGTAGCCCACGCCCAATCCACGTCGCCACCCCCTAGTCTGAAACTCAACCCCAGCACGACTTCCGTTCAGACCGGCGGCAGCACGGCGTTCTCCATCAACTGGTCCCATTCCCCCGCCGCCAGCCTCACCTGGACCGTGGGTTCCACCGCGGCCCGGTATTCCGGCAATCTGGGCTCGGTTTCGAGCGCGGGAGTTTATACCGCACCGGCGGAGCCGCCAGTGCCCAACACGGTCGTCGTCCGGGCATTGTACGAGGCCAACCGCAGGCTGGCCGGCATGGCGACGCTCGCCGTCGTCAACCCCGCTCCCGCCATTACCAGCTTGTCCCCCAACTCCATCAACACCGGCCTGGCGTATGCCATCGATATTGTCGGCACCGGGTTCCTCGCCGCGTCCCAAGTCACCTGGGCTGGACAGCCGGTCAGTTCCACGTTCGTTTCGGCCACGGATATCCGGATTGCCGGCACGTCCACGCTGGCCGCGGGTACCAAGGTGGCCATCACGGTGGTGAACCCCAGCCCCGGCGGCGGCACTTCCAACACGGCCACCCTTGCGGTGAACGGGCCCGTGGCGGTGACGCTCACGCCGGACGGCCGCACTGTTCGCTGCGGGACGACGCTGGCGCTCTCCGCCAAGGTGGCCAACACCGCGGACGCGGCGATCATCTGGCAGGTCAACGGACAGGCTGGCGGCAACTCCACCGCCGGAACCGTCTCGGCCGCCGGCGTCTACACGGCGCCCGCCGTCCTCCCCAATCCCACAGCGGTGATCGTCACCGCGGTCAGCCACGCCGATCCCACGGCCAAGGCCAACGTGACCGTAACCGTTCAGAACGCCTCGCCAGTGGTGGCCACTGTGAGTCCCAACCCGGTGAACCCCGGCAACGTGACCGTTACAGTCGGCGGAAGCGGGTTTGCAAAGGGAGCCACGGTCTATTTTGCGGGCGCCGCGCTGTCCACCACGTACGTGTCGGACACGCAACTCACCGCCACCGGGAAGGCGGCCATGCCGGTGGGGCGCCTGGCGGCCGTCAAGGTGGCCAATCCCAATCCGGGCGCTGCCACCTCCGCGCCGCTGGCGGTTCCGGTTCGCGTGGCCAAGGAGCAAATGGCGTATACCGACGCCGTCCGCTTCCTCGAGATGACCACCTGGGGGCCGACGCCGCAGAGCGTGGCGGACCTGCAGACCCTGGGGCGCGACGCCTGGCTGGCCGCCCAGTTCGCCGCCTCCGCCAGCACGTGGCCCGATCCCGATAACACCACCGAGGGTGTGGCCCGCCTGCAGACCGCCTTCTTCAACACGGCTCTGACGGGCGGCGATCAGCTCCGCCAGCGTGCCTCCTTTGCCCTGGCGCAGATCCTGGTGGTTTCGGCCGTCAAGAATACGGCGTTCGATCAGATGGTGGGATACCAGCGGCTGCTGGGCGGCGCCGCCTTTGGCAGCTACCGCGACCTGTTGACGGACATCACCCTGGACCCGTCCATGGGCTTCTTCCTCGACATGGTCAACAATGACCAGGCCAACCCCGCCAAGGGCACTGTGGCCAACGAGAACTACGCGCGCGAGCTGATGCAACTGATCACCCTGGGCCTGGTGCAGTTGAACGGTCAAGGCGTGCCCATAACCGCCGGCGGCGCCACGCTTCCCGAATACGACCAGACAACCGTCACCCAAATGGCCAAGGTGATGACCGGCTGGACCTATGGCCAGACCCCTGGCTTCGCCTCCCTATGGCCGAACATGCCCTACTATTTCGGGCCGATGGTGGCCTTCGAGGACCATCACGATACCACCCAGAAGGATCTCAATCTGCCCATCCCCTGCGTGATTTCCTCGGGCGGCACGGCGGAGAGCGACCTGGCGGCGGCGCTCGACTGCATCTACAAGCAGTCCAACGTGGCTCCGTTCGTCTCCTACCGCCTGATCCAGCGGTTTGTGATGAGCAACCCGTCGCCGGCGTATGTGGGCCGAGTGGCCGCCGTGTTCCAATC
>Ga0265323_10000620_pt1 | contig 19425 bp, 21 predicted proteins | sample 41225metaG_FD_193580 | JGI IMG/M metagenome (GOLD analysis project Ga0265323, IMG submission 193580) | Rhizosphere microbial communities from Carex aquatilis grown in University of Washington, Seatle, WA, United States - 4-12-25 metaG | ecosystem: Host-associated > Plants > Roots > Rhizosphere...
TTCGTGAAAAATGTCAAAATTGGTTGAGAGGAGCAATTATTGGCGATCCGACTAAACAGGGGAAGTTTAATGAGAAAACTCGTGTTCTAACTATTACTAAAAAAGATAATCCTAGAGGCTATTGGCAAGCTATCGCTATGAGAATATTCTTCGTATTATTCGCATTGTTTGTAGGATATAGGTTATTTTTTTAATCTTTGCATTTTAAGAAAAAATCGAGTAAAATTTGACGAGCATCACGAACTGTATGAGCTCATTGATTTTATTTTTTTAGCGCAGGTTTTTTGCTTGCAAAAAAAGTGCAGGAAAATCCCATCACGCCCGTAGAGATTATATTATATTTTCTTTCTTACTAATAAGTAGTACTAAATCATAACCTTTTTAAATTCCTCTGCATTTTTTAACAATATGTTAGATTATTGGGATGTACACGTTGAAAATCTAGTAGAAGGTTTAGCTAAACACGAAACTACTATGAACGTAGATAAAAATCTTTTTTATTCTGTTTTGATGTCAAATAATCCTGACTTGGATTTATCTTCAACATATTTTCCGCTACTTAACGCGAATAAATCTCAGGAATTTAATAATAATATTTTAACTATAGACGGAATAATACATAATTCGCGAGCAGAAGAAGTTAGTCATAATCATAGGTCATTGCAAATTCGCAATTCTGATGCACGTAAACCAAGCATTCTAGACAATATAAAAAATCTTTTATCCAAATCATCAGAATATTCTACTTATGATGTATTGAAGGATTTGATGAGTCAAGATGAGATTATACAAATTATGATGTCTAAACCACATATGTCCTTCTCGTTGTTAGGCAATTTAAAATATATTGAATGCGACGGTAACGACAAAGGAGTTATTTATACTCGACCAGTATTAGTCAGGCCACGCGCTGATTATAAAGCTGAATGTCTTATACATAGTTGGGAAGTAGCCAATATCAAAGTCGAAAAGGAAAAAAAATATTTTGGTATAATTGTATTATAAAATTGTTCTAAACTTAAATTTTCCATCACGTTTTTCATTACATTTTTAAAGAAGTTATTTCTCTTATACATTACGCGGGTATAGCCAAGCGGTAAGGCAGCCGCCTGCAGAGCGGCCATTCGGGGGTTCGAATCCCTCTATCCGCTGAATTTTTTATCTGTAGATAGAGGTCAGGAATGTCAAAAACGCAGTTTTTGATCATGCTCAGAAATAGCGGATTTCTGACACGAAGTGACATTACCTCTATCCGCTTTTTCAAATCTTTTTTAAAGAGGTGTGGGAAGTTAACATTGGGCGCACACTATATAGTCAAAGACATCGGATACTATCTATTGAATATTGCGCGCGATAGTGAGACGCAGAAAAGAGACATGTTCATTTTTTGTGATTCTGAAGAAATATTTAAGGCTAATAGTTCTAAGAATACTACTGGAGAAAAAAGTGCTAATGAAGATTATATTTTAGGATTGAATAATATATTTATCGCTCAACAAAACTATTTTACAAATTTTGTAGATGGAGAATATAACATTGCTAAAGACCATGAAGCTTCACCTATGACTTTTGGAATATACAGGCATTACAAAAACAAAGATTTTAGTGTGATTGGCGTCGGATTGAATATAAAAACTTTTCAGGAAATGGTAATTTATCGTGCATTATATGATAGTGGTCATGGACATAATTCTTGGTGGGTGCAATCAAAAAACAGATTCTTTGAAAATGTGTCTATGCCTGAATTTAATTATACAGGATCAAGATTCAAATTAATATCACAATTTAAATAAATTACTTTCTCTTCTTCATAACTTCATACAAGAAATATATTATAATTATAGATAATGCGCCTATAAAAAACCATGTAACCATCTCTGATTGCAAGAATGGTCTTGTAACTTCTACTGCTTGAGGAATTGTTCTTGCGCCTGCACTTACAGCTTCTGGCGCTGATGCTGCCATCAATTTTGGCGACGCATCCATTGCATATGATGCAGTAGCTTTTGCTCCACCAGCTGTAAATAATCTAAATGCAGTCAATACTCCTCCGACGACTGCTGTGATTATTGTTAATGGCAATATTTTTTGCAAAGCTTCCATGAATCTATTGTCTGTTTGTTTTGGAGCAATTATAATATATTTATTTGCAAGTTTGTAATGATTGACTTCCTTGCCTTTAGAGCTATAATGAAATTCATCGACTATAACTAGATTCGCTTCCATTAATTGTTTGATATTATAATGTATAGTAGAAATAGGAATATTCAAATCTTTACTTAAATCAGATTCAGTACATTCTTTTTTTGATAATTGATCAAGAATTTTTCTTCCAGTATCATTATTTATTGCTTCAGCAATTTTTTTAGATTTTTTCTCATCTAGAGATATTAATAAGAAATTATTATTCATTGGTTCTGCCTTCTTGTGTTCTTTTTCAATTCGTCCTTCAACTTTCATGATAGAACTATAACTATGGTATTTAAATATGTTTTTAGTTTCAAGTATAGTGGAAGCTATACTTGATTAAAAATTAATTTTAATATTCGGCAGAATTGAAACATTGCTATTTTCAGAGTTATTAGAGAATCTGGACGTGTATGAAGAAATCCTCTTTAGCGGATAACCTAATCTGATATCCTGGAGTTCTGATAAATTCAGGATTTCTGAGACGGAATACGCAAGGATTGGACCTTCTTATATCTACCTGTTCTTTCTTATCAAAATAGTTCAAGAAATTTTTTGTCTTGTCAGAATTATCATTTAATAAAATGTCGAGGTTCTTATCCGGCAAAAGAATCATATCAAGAGAGCCATTATTGTTTTTATATAACAGTTTGAGATGCTCGATAGATTTGCCTTTTTCTAAATGATTGTACTCTTCTGTACTCATAAGCTGCCTGATTACTGCGATAGGAATATTTAGCACTCTATTTTCGCGGATAGTATTAGAGGAATCATCCATGGTGAATTTTGACATCTTATCGTACAATTCTGAGCTTCTGATTTCCTTCTCAAACGGAAATGGTTCAATAGGTTTCGGGTCTGTCAATTTGTAATCTTCTTTCTCACTTGTCTTTTGTATCTGAGGTATGGCATTCTTTGGAGCAGCACTGATGCCGTCTATGTATTTCATGTGCGGTATCTGTTCAAAAATATTTATATAGATATCATCCATTTTAGTCTGCGGTCTTAATATCACAAAAGGATCTTTGTAAGCATTGAATCCTATACTGCGGCTAACATGTGCTGGTAGAGGAAAATCCATGATTGCTTTTTCGAAATCATATTCGACAAAAGTTGATATAGTATTTGCTTCTGTTATTTTTTTAATAGCATCTGTTGTCAATAATTTATAATTTTGTTCTGGCATCAAAATCATTTCGACTTGTTCTTCAAGTCCTTTATAGAAGAATATTGTCAACTTTGCTTTTTCTTTATTTTTATGTGGAATTTTGTCAAAAACTTCAGAGATAATATAAGGCAAACCTAAAGTGTAGAATTGTGATTGGCTGTTACCATTATGTTGAACTATTCTTGAACTTTCTCCATTGAAAAGTATAGCTTTCTCATCATTCTTGATTTGATTAATTATTTGTATTAAATCAGATGCGTGAGTTGTTATATCTATGGAATGATATGTTCTTATGATTTTTGTAGAATCATATTTCGTTTCCTCTAGAATTGTTGGCTTTACTAAATTTTTCTTTATACAATTATATTCCTCAGCAGCGTTGAATGCAGGGTTTAATCCACTCTCATGAATTTGTCCGCCTTCTTTTGGCGTATTATTAGCTTTTGATTTTTTTTCTTGAGCGACATTTAGATTCTTTTTATATTTGATTTGATTTAGAACAGAATCTTGCTTTGATTTAGGAGATTCTCTTATCTTGTCTGGAATATTGTATGTTAGTCGCAAAGGCGTAGTTTTTTCTTCAGGTTTCTCATCAAATCTTCTTGTATATTGGTGCTTCTCTTTTTGTTCTATTTGTACTTCAGGTATAGCTGATGTTTCTTTCGGTCTTTTATGATATGCACGTTTTTGACGAGGTACCATTGAAGGTGATGCAATAGGCGCTATTTCAGAAATTGTTTCTGACGCAAATTCAGATATTTCGTTATGAATAGAAGTTTCCTCTGTGTGATTTATTTTTTGGGCTTCATCTTGGACTTCAACTATTTTTTCAAGAGAAGGAATAGTAGAAACAGTTGTTGCAATTTCTGGCAGTGGTTTAAGCGTTAGCAGTTGTTGCCTTAGATTATGCTTTTCATCAGCACTTTCTTTTGTGTATCTTGCTTCTGGTGCTTGGATTATTGTTGCGATAATAGGTTTTACATCGGGGTCTATTGTCGGAATTATTGGTTCAAGAACTACTGGCTGTATGGATTGTTCTCGTTGTACTAAGTTATTATCCTGAACAACACTTTGAACAACGCTTTCGCTGATATTTTCCGTATTTGATACGGGAACTGATATTGGAAATTTAACTATTTTTTCTATAGACGATTTGTATATATTATCCTCTAAATTTGATTCAGAAAATATTTCTGGTTGAATGGTTTTTGTTTCTATAGGTACAATTATTTCTTTTATCTCTTTTTGCAATCCTATATTGTTTCTAGAACTAAGAATTATTTCTAATGAATAAGAATTGTCTCCCACTTGTTTGATGTTTGTACTATTTATGCTTAGATTTCCTTCGGGCGCATTTGGAATATTTTCTTGAATATATGTCTTTTCTAATTTTTCTTTATGTTTAGAAGTTATATCGTATGCTAAATTGCCGACTTCTCCTTCAAATAATTTCTCTGCAACATCAGGATTTGTAGTTAGAACATTGTAGAATACTTTTCTGAACAACTCGCTGCTTAAAACCTTCCCCCAAATCTTCATGTCTTGTCTAATCCGCAAACTATTTATATATTTTTCTACTTTAAAATAGTTATATATTTAGAAGCTGGTTTACTCTGACGTAGAAGTCTTTATCTGCGTTAAGGCTTGCACGTATTTTCATATTTTTTAGAAAAATATCTTGAGAACGGGAGCAAATACTAAATGAATCTTTACCTTCACATTTTATTCTTATAACTTCTTTTTCATGGAAGTGGTCCAGAAAATCCATTATACTGTAGTCCAAACAAGTCATACCCAGTATAATCCTATAATTTTCTATAGGTATGATTATACCACTAACTAGATTATTTTGAATGTTATATAATATTTTGAATTCTTCCAAAATGTTTCCTTTTACGAATTTTTTGTATTCTTTTCCTAAACCTTGTTCTATAATGTTTGACGAGAATCGTGCCTTTCTATTTAGTTGTATTTCTTCATCAATGTTAAACGCAATTAATTCTGTATAACTATACTCGCCTCTTATTTTATCTTCACGTGGGAAATATATTTCGTCATCTTTATCTTTCAAACGTTTAGTAGGGTTAGCGACTATTTTTGGTTTCACTTCTTCTATTTTAGGAGATTCTGTCATTTGACTAATATCTTTTTCGAAATCCGGATTAAGAAACCGATACATACAAGACTCATTAGATTCTCTTTTATATTCTGAAGAATGTTTATTTCCGCATATGATATCAATGCATTCTATAGTCGGAGTCTCGATTGGTGAACCAAACTCCGGATGTTCTGCTTCGATTATCTTTCTATAAATTGACACTCTTTTTTCTGCTTTAGGTTCTTTATCATCTTGAAAATGTTCTGACGTTGATGTGTTATAGACGCGTTTTTCTACTGATTCTGTAGATGTTTGCACTGTTGCCTTAATCATTTTATCAACTAATGCATAATTTTTCTCTATATATTGGGATTCTATTCTATTCATGATTTCTTCTGTAACTCTTTTCTGTCTAATATATGGTGTAGAATCCATGCTGGTTTCAGAACCATGTATAATTTTTTGTTCTAATACTGTCTCTTCTAAATTTTTTTCTACTATTGGAGGTCTATCTACCTTCATTTGTCTTACTAAGTTTCTAAATCTTGTCCATGTTTCCGTTGGCATTATATTTCTTTTTTGAATTGTCTTTATATAGTTTTCTACTTCTAAATGACTACATTTCTCTAGAAACCTTTATAAACCCAGTTTTCCTCCTATTTTATGTAGGGTAGCACTTGGTTGTGGGTATCTTATCTTAAACGGTAAGACGCTCAGGAAAGTCCGCCCACCAAATAAAGGTCACTCGCGAAAGTGAGAACTCTAATAAGGTTGGCAACAACGCTAGAAACGGAACCTGATTATACAGGGATGATGGATAAAACATTCGGTGACGAATGAATAAATCTTGACGACGTGTAATCGATGGTTGAAACGGTTAGTCCTGACTGGTGCAACTCAGAAACTGAGGCTTAGTCGAATACCAAGAAGATTCGTCCGACATCGGGGATCTACAGAAGGCGGCTTATAACTACCCTACAGATTATATTTCGATTGATTAAAAATTAATATTTACACTTTAAATGAAATCGTCGCTCGTTTCAAAAATAAAGAAGCTTGCGCTTGTTCCGATTGTTGCATTGACTATCAGCAGCAATAAAGCCAATTCTCAGGAGTTGCAAAAATTCTATTCTGATTCACCATCAAAACAATATGTTCTTGAGGATAAAGTCAAAAGTGTTTTGGACTTTGATATAAATGTTATAATCGGGATAAATAAATATATAGGCAACAATGAGCTATATTCTGGTTGGGAGAAAAATTTTTCTTCATACAATTATATGGATATATCTAATTTTAATATTTCTAGGGGTGATGTTCTTGATATGGGCTTATCCTACAAATTTAAATTAGATAATATTCTTGTAGGTCCGCGTATAGCAATCAACAGTTCAAACTTAGATGATAAGTATAGACAAATTTCTATGTCATACATTTCTCAGATTAATAATGCCATTTACATAGAAGACATAATATGCAAGACTTCTCCTTCAATAGGTGTATCTGTAGATGTTGTAAAAAAAACAAAAATTTCCAGTATAACGCTGGAATTATTTCAATGTACATTGAAAGACAGGCATTATAAAGGAGAATATGATTCTAACAATCTTATCGACAGTCATATATTGGAGACTGAGCCTCTTAAAAAAAGTTTAGGCGGAAGAATATATATAGGATTACATTCACCCTTCAGGGCAAATTATTATAGTCATGGGTCTTATCATTTTTACGATGGAGATTATAGAGATGATTACCGCAAAGGTCAGATAAAACCAGTAGATTTTGGTGTAGGTTTCTATGTGGAAAAATGTAATCACAACATCGGAGGAGGAATGACATTATTTTTTCAAATCCAATATAAGAATTTTGGTCATAGCTAATGATATAATCTAAAATATAATCGATGTTTTTCTATTCTTTATATCTTAGTTACTCTTTTAATTTCAATCTAACTCTTTTATATTCATACCTTAAGAAATATATTATTACTATATCTATCAATGTAAATATTAACAGCGCGAGCGAAAATACTAATGCCAATCTGTATATTTGATAGATGATAAATAACGCTAGTATTATTCCTGCCGTTGGGAATGCCCACAATTTTTTATGCACAAGAGCAATGACGACTGCAATTGCTACAAGTCCATGAACTATCATATACAATGCTATTAGCGTATGTAAACTTCCAAGAATGTGTTCCGCAATAAATTTTGTCGTGCTGTCTAATAGTCTTGGATGTCTTTCGAATGGTTCCAAATCTACAAGCCACAACATCACATTATTTAGTGATTTTTTTCCGACGAGAAGCAATCCAAATCCTGTAATAAGTTCTATTATTCCAAAAATGCCCTTAAAATAGACTAAGAATCTTGCTATCCTATGATCCATTGTGGAATGCTTGTTTGTCATATACTATAGTTTTCGTCCATAGCTTAAAAACTTTGTTTCGATCTTATTGATTTTAATAAATTTTATATATTAATATTATTTCCCGAGGTTTATGAAATATACTCATATTGAAGAAACTCTGACTGGGGAATTTAAAATATTAATCTTAGGTGAACCTTTGCAATTATCAAGATGTGCACGAACTATAATGAAGATTACTCAAGGTTCGGAATTTTACAGTCGCATAGAGAGTAAACTTACTGCTGAAAACATAGCTGAGATGGAAACTCCTAATTTATTTTATGTTGGTGATGCTAAGCAAGAAGTATTAAAATGTTCTTGGACTGGGTTAGAATACAGTTTTTCACCCAATGGTCATTCTAAGGATGTTGTTGGCGCAGCGAAGAGTCATTATAAGGCAGTCTTGGATGCGTTAGAACCTTTGATGAACTATTACGATAGTCCGACTATTTTATCACAAAAATATCCTGATGCGATAGATTATACAAAATAAATTTATATAAAATTTATCTAATAAAATCATCTTTATATACTATAATTACTTTCTTATATTATGGATAAAAAAAAATATTTTCTAGAAATATTCAAGAAAGCAGAAAAGAAATACGGCTCAAGTGTAAAAAGGCTTGCTGCAGACAATTGGGAAAAAGATTGGCAAACACTTGTTGCGACGATTCTTAGTGCGCAAACTCGTGATGAGACAACAATTCCTGTTTCGGAAAATTTGTTTAAGAGATATCCGACAATCGAAAAACTTTCAAAGGCAAACTATGATGATATTCTTATATTAATTTCTCGAGTCAATTTCAAGAACAATAAAGCAAAGCATGTGATCGGGGCGGCAAAATATTTGGTTGATAATTATGATGGTAAAGTTCCAGATGATATCGATGAACTTGTGAAACTTCCTGGTGTTGGAAGAAAGACTGCGAATCTTGTTTTGTCGGAAGTTCACGATAAAGACGGGATTTGTGTTGACACGCATGTTCATCGTATAAGCAACGTTTTGGGATTTGTTAAAACAAAAACTCCTACACAAACTGAATACGAATTAATGAAAATAGTTCCAAAAAAATACTGGTCAAGAATCAACAGAATATTTGTACTCTGGGGTAAAGATGTTAGAGGATATGATAAGAAGAAGTTTTTAGAGAAACTTAAATAATAGTTCTTTGCGCAGCAAACTGTTTGTTTTTGGTGCAGCTTTTTGTAAAAAGGTGCTGGCCGGCAAGGATGTTCGTGGAAGAGATAAGAAGAAGTTTTTAGAGAAATTAGAGTTATAATCTTAAGTCTATTTTAAAAAGATTACTTTTATAAAGTAGTAACTATTTCCTTGATTATGAATTTAGATCGTGTTCAACAAATTGCGATTTGTACTCAAACGATGCCTGAATGTTTTAATTCGGCACAAAAAATCGACACTTCTTTGTCTAAATTAAATTCCGCTATAGAAATTTTACAAAATAAATATTCTTCTAATGCCCTAGATGTTTTTGATAAAGGCGATTTTAGCGAAATTTATTTGACTCTTCGTTTAGCAAATGAACGTCTTATTAAAATGGAAACTTCTAAGGATTTACATTACAGAGGTATTTTAGAATCTCACGATGCTTATGTTCACACAGGTCGTCAAGAATATTTAAATCGTGAAGAAAAATCTAGAGTTGCTTGGCGAGAATTTGGTAAATTTTTTGGATATAAACATGAAAAGGTTCTTGGAATGAAATATTTATTTGGTCGATATATTGATTTTCAATCTTTTTCGCCTCAAGTTGAATCTCCTTTATCTTTTGAAGAGAATCATAATAAAAGAACAATAATTTATACTGATAAGGCTAATTCTTATTTTATTAGATGTGAAAAAGGTTTTGATACTCCTTTTGTTATGCATATTGACAACGGTAATGCTCGTAATAGTATAATTTCTTTAGAATCAGCTTTTAATGGTAAAGCGTATTATCCTTAATTGTTTGAATTATTCTTGTGTCTCTTGATTATATGATTACGCAAAAGACAACATTTTTAAACTATTTTCCATTCGTGTTATTATTGATGTTATTACAGTTTGTTTATAGGTGATTATATGGCCAATGATAAGATACAGATGCCAAGTAGTGGTGCAGGTTTAACTAGATACTTTGATGATTATCATAGTAAGATAGAGATGAAGCCTGAACATGTTATAGTCTTAATAATTCTAGTAATAGTCATAGAAATTATTCTAAACTGGCAAGGCTACGCCTGGTTTGGATTACAATAAATCCTATTTAGTTTGGAGTTATTAAAATGATGCCTAACGTTAATCCTAGACAAATGCAGCAAATGATGCGTAAGATGGGTATCCAACAAGAGGATATCGAAGCCGAACAAGTCATAATTGTTTGTCATGATAAGAAGATTATTATAGATAATCCTTCAATTCAAAAAGTTAATATGATGGGTAAATATTCTTACCAAATTTCTGGAGATGAATCAGAAGAACCAAGAGATTCAGATGAGTCTGAAGAGTCAGATGAACCTGTTGAAGTAACCGAAGAAGACATAAAGACAGTCATGGATCAGACAGGCGGTACTGAAGAAGAAGCATTACAGGCTTTAGGCGATACTAACGGAAATATCGCTGAAGCTATAATTCTATTGACGGCTGAGAAGGAGGAGTAAGGCTGTTTTAAAGTTAGCGTGTATTTCTCTTATATTCATCGCAAGATTTATATACTACCGTCCATAAGAATTACCTTGTATAATATAATATTACATCACTCACGCTAGTCTAATCAGTCTAAAATGGAATCATTTCAAACAATTCGCTTTCAAGCACTAGAAAAGTTGAAGGTAGCAGACCACCTTGTCAGTACGACATATTCTTTGGTTAAAGAACCTAAACTGTTAGTGTCAGTCATTGAGAATATCTTTAACTCGCTAGATTTGACTATTGATGCATTATTGGCTTATGAAAAAAATTTTAAGTCAATCCCAACATACACCGATTTTGAAAGTAAAATAGAAATATTTCGAAGAAAAGTCGCTACAAAATATAATATAAGTAATGAAACCATAGCTTTCATCACTGATCTAAAAAAGACATTAGACGAACACAAAAAATCAACTGTAGAATTTACGAAAAAAGAAACATTTGTCATTTCAGATAACAATTATAATTTGACAACACTTAAAATTGATGATGTTAAAAAGACTTTGACAAAAGCCAAACATCATGTAGAAGAGTTGTTTAAAATCATTAAATATGAATAATATGAGGTATGAAACATGAGAGATGCGATAGAAAATGCAGTAGAGGAACTAAAACGTGTAGACCATTCAATATTTGTCAGTTTAAAATATACTAGAACAGTCGATATTCTTATCAATATTTTGATTAGGATGGTTGATTGCTATGAATTTTTAATATTAGCGTTACTAAAATATGCGTATGAACATAAGATGATTGGCGAGATTCCAACAACTCCAAAAGAGCGTGCAGTTTTAATAAAACAAATCTTTAAAGAGCAAGAAGTTCACGATAATATTGATTTATACTTATTATTAAAAGCTATGCTTAAGAGTAATTATGGTCGAGAAAATGAGTACAGAAGACATGTTGCTATGAGAGCAATTGTTGCTGGAAGAGAAGAAATAATAAATATTAATATTGTATCACAATATTATGAATATTTGACTAGCTTCTTTCATATGGTTGATAATTTGACTAAAGGAACATATATCCTAGGAAGTTCTCCATTAATACAAGAAGGTGTTGTAGAAACTACTGATGAAGAAAATCCAAATAATCCTTACTGGACTCAAGTTGAAGAGATGAAAAAGGAAGCCGCTATGGAAATAGCTCGTGATAAAGAAATTAAAGAAAGGATTAGAGCTGAAAAACAAGTTAGAGAACAAAAATATTATAGGCCAGATCCAGTCAAGAAACCTAAACGTATAACTAAACGTAAACCTAAGATAAAACCAAAGAAGATTATTTCATCTGAAAAATTAAGATTAATTGAATTGAAAAAAGCTTCTACAAGACGTATTGAGAAAGAAAAGAAGAAGTCTGCAAAGAAGAAGATTGAAAAAAAGCCTTCTAAGAAGAAAGGTAAAAAATAAAAAGGAATTGATGTAACTTAGTTGATATAACGTAGTTGATGTAAATTAGTTATAACTTAGTATATGATTACTGTTAAAATGGGTGAGTGTTAATGGTTCGAAGTATTGCTATAGTTTCTCTTGGAAAAGGTACAGGTAAGACTACCGTCGCATTAAATTTAGGTCTTGCATTACATCAATTAAATCATAAAGTGCTTGTATTTGATACTGATTTCACAAAAAAGAATATGCTTGAACATTTAGAATTACATGACATACCAATAAATATTGGTCAAGTTTTAGAGGGCGACGCGCACATAAAAGATGTTGTGTATAAACACGTTACTGGAATGAAATTAATACCGTCAACAATACATGATTCTTCAACGCAAGGTTATGATGAGTTAGCATATCATTATCAAGATTTATTAGGCGATTATGATTATATTATCTTGGATACGCCATCGCAGGAACCTCTTCTTGAAATTGTATTAAAGAATGCTGATGAAGCCATAATTATTCATAGTCCAGAATATTCTTCAAAAAATGTTATGGATGCAATAACTTTATTGAATAGACTGAAAATTATAAATCTGGGAATAGTTCTTAACAAGTTTTCTGAAAATAGTACTGATAATTTATTGGATTATCCGGTTTTGGAAAAGGTACCGATGCATAAGGATATAACTAAATCATACAAACATAAAAATCCATTGTTGCATACGCATCCTAAAAGCAAGATGGCTCCAAAGTTTCATAGACTAGCAAAACGGTTGGAGTAGAACCAGTTACAGTTTTGCATTTAATTCTTAAACATCCTTGATTTTAACCGTAAAACTTAAAACCACTCCAATTCTCCCAAATGTATGGTTACAAATGCAGGTAGCGCTATAAATGTTGGAATTATTGTAAATAAAGGCTTTGAAAAGGCAGCAGTAGTTCAAGTTAGAGATATTCTCGAACATAAGTCAGTCAAAGTCGAAGAAACGATTGTATCGTTTATAGCTAAAGAATGGAGCGATGTGTATAGATTTATTTATAAGAATCAGATTGCTAATCGTGTAATTTATCTTTTGTGCGACTTCGAATATACTGATGAAGATGATTTGCTAGAAAAAATAAAGAAGGGTATAACAGAAAAAAACGAAGACTCTTTTTTGAAAGACTTATTAACGAATGGTGTGGATTTTCGTGCCAGCTTTAAAATCGATGAGCATACTGATGTTACAGGAACTGAAGCTGAAATCGGTGGTGTATTAATTGAGTATGCAAAAATTTTAGGTAAAGATTTGAAAGTTAATCTTAAAAATCCTCTATTAAATTTTTATGTATATTCATACAACGGTCATGCATATGTTGGTATAGATTTGTCTGGAGAATTGAGTAAACGTGATTATAAAATATTTAATAATGCAGTATCATTAAAAGGAACTACAGCATTTGGTTTATTGATGCTTGCCGGATTCAAACCTAAAGATAACTACTTGAATCCGTGCTGTTATTCTGGAACTATTGAAATTGAAGCAGCATTATATTCTGCAAACTTATCTCACAGATTTTATAATAAATCTTTTCCATTCATGAAATTGTCAAGTGCAATCAGTAATATTGCTGATAGTTATTGGGAAAACTTTTTCAAAAAGATAGATGATGAACGTATCGATACTAACGTTTCAGGCACTGGTAATGCCGATAAAATAAATACTAGTATTTGTTCAATAACAGGTTCAGACAAGCTTCTAAGCAGCATATCTGCTGCAACAAAAAACGCTAAAATAGCTGGAGTTGAATCACTTATAGATTTTAGAAGAATTGATTTAGATTGGATGGATATAAAATTTGAAGAGGACAGCGTCGATAAAATTATATCTTTCATTCCCGGAAGCAGTAAACATGATAAACATCTAATAAAAGATTTTAAACAAATATTTTACCAGGCAGAATATATATTAAAAAAATCTGGAAAATTAGTCATACTATGTTTGTCGAAAGAATTATTACTACAGTCGTCAAGCGAATATTTTGATTTAGACCATGAAACATCTGTACATTCCGGCGGTCAAGCAATGTTTGTACTCTTTTTTAAGAGAAAAGAGATTATAAGAGAAAAAATATAAATGCTACAGAAAGAATAAATGCTACAGAAAGAATATATACATGCTGTAGAAAGATAATGATAATGAATTAACTATTAAATAAAGATAGTATAAGGTGATTAATATGCCGAAAGAAGCATCATTGTGTGAATTATGTGGTAAGAAACCTTCAGTATATGATTGTGAAGTCGAAGGCACAATAATGAAAGTTTGTTCTGATTGTTCAAGATTTGGTCATGTTAAAGGCAGCAGCAACGTAAAAATTGTCGTGCAAGAATTGAGAAAACCTGTTTCTAATGAACCAGAATATATATTCGTTCAAGGATATGGTCTTATAGCAAAAAATGCTCGTGAAAGATTAAATTTGAATCAGGAAGATTTTGCTAAAAAAATAAATGAACATAAATCTTTAATACATCAAGTGGAGATAGAACATATCAAACCAAGTATAATACTTGCAAGAAAACTCGAGAAAGCATTGCATATAAAGATTGTTGATGAATTGAAGACTGAGAAATATGAAGCAAAAGAGGATTCTAAAACATTGAATTCTTCTGGCAAACTCTCTTCCAAACCAAAAGACGAAGGAATGTCTTTAGGGGATTTTATACGCAAACGATAGATGCTAACGATAAATAATTAAAGACAACAACCCTAACAGATTATATAACCGATTGTATAACAGATTACGACAGTATAATCAATTATATGGATTTAAAATGATATCATTAATAGTACCAACATATAATGAAGCAAAGAATTTGCCGAAATTAATTCCGCTATTATATTCTGAATTAAAAAAAACAGGGCAAAAATTCGAGATAGTGATAGTTGATGATAATAGTCCAGATAAGACGTGGAGTGTTGCCGCAAAATATAAAAAATATAATGTTAGAGTTATAAGAAGAACAAAAGACAGAGGTTTAGCAAACTCAGTTATTGACGGATTTAATAATTCTAAAGGAGATATAATTGGCGTTATAGATGCTGATTTAAGTCATCCTCCAGCATTATTGCCTAAAATGGTAAAAGAATCTGCAACTAATGATATTGTAATAGCAAGTAGATATGTAGCATCTGGACGATCAGACTCGTTTTCTTTATTTCGAAAAATAGTTTCTATTGGTGCGACATTTCTTGCAAAACCCTTGACGTCAGTTAAGGATCCTATGACTGGATATTTTTTAGTAAATCGTAAAGTGATTAAGGGCGCTAAATTAAAAGCTTTAGGCTACAAAATTTTACTCGAGATACTTGTTAAAGGGAAATACGATAAAAAAAAGGTTGTAGAAGTGCCATTTACATTCGAGAAGAGGTATCTTGGAAAAAGTAAATTAGGATTTAAAGTATATATTAATTATATATTGCATCTTTCTTCTTTATATTTCTATAAATTATTCGGCAAAAAAAATTAATTATCTTATTCTCGTCTTATTTTTTTGGAATAAATATATAATATGGTGTATCATAGTATGTCTTATTGAAGACTAGCGTATATTGATTCTCTACACTTAAAAGTAATTGTTTCTTTTTTTCAAGACATACTGTATCTTGAGGCATACACGAGAGAGAATTTGCATTGAATTCCACGGCACCGATTGTATCATCTTTCTCCCATTCGTTAAAGAATACTACTTGACCTTGTACAGAAAAATAATATGGAAGAATTTTTTTGTCAGTAAATATTGCGAATACTGGATCAGTTATAAGTATTGAACCATTTACACCTATCATATCTGGCTGTTGATATAATCCTGTGATTATTTCCGGCTTGTTATTTAGTGCTGGACGCCAAGTATAATATGATACATCAAAACCCATTGCCGTCAATGTAGCCACTAAAGTAAATACTGCTATAATTATGAATAGTGCCATATTTATTTTAGAATCAAATCTTGAATCGAATATGCTCCATATTAGATATGCTGTTATCATAGCCACGAATGGAAGCATTACTATAAAGAATCTGTCCTGCTTATTGGAAATAATGGACCAATACAGTAAATAAAGTATTGTTGCAATAATTATACTTAATTGGTTTTCTGAAAGTTTTCTCTTAATATGCGATTGATATATTCTGTAGACTAAGAACAATAATGCGGGTATGAATAGTCCGAATATCCAATAATCTTTAGCCATGACAATAATATAATAAAATATATTGTATAATTTTAATAGGAAGGAATTAGTTATTATACTATCGAACGGATTTGATTGATGCGGTGCTGCAAGTATCATTGGTCGGAATACTGCATCAGTAATTGTTCCAGTGTAAGAATGATACATGGCATAATTAAATATTAAAAATGGAACAACTATTATAAGAAATCCTATTGTTATCAGAAGAGCTTTACTAAATACATCTTTATATATTTTCTTTGCCAAGAATTTCGATGCCTTTGTTTTTGATATTTTTTTCTTATCGGTCTTATTGTTAATATTATTGTTATTCTTGTTATTGACGCTATTTTTAGTAATATATTCATATGCGGCGTATAATATAAGTGTCGCTAATAATATCGCTAATATAATCCCTTGCGGAAATTTAAACATAAATGCTATTCCTGAAAATATTCCTGCGGCAAGATATTTCTTGCGTACATAGGTGTATATTGCGAGTAATACGAATACTGCTGAAGGTATTTCAGTAAGTATATATCCACTATATAAAAAGAATAATGGCGCTACAGCGCATAATATACTGCTGATTATCGCAACTTTCTTGTTGAAGATTTCTTTAGCAACAACATATACCATAAGTATGAATGCACACGAGAATAATAACATTACAAATTCATAATATGCTGTTGTAACATTTGTTTTAATTCCCATAATCCATAATAATCCAGTAATTATCGGAAGTCCAAGAGGACGTATTATCTCCCACAATCCTGAATGTCCAAACGAGAAGATGTATTTACCTATACCCACATACACTGATTCATCCCATATAGGCAAGCGGTATCTTGTGAATGCAAAATATGACTTTATTATTAGAAATACTACAAGGGTACAGCATATCTGCCAGTTGTCTTTTAAGGTTTTGATTATCTTCATTTTCTTTATTATCCTTTATATTTTAAACATAGTATAGTATATGATAATATTTAAAATAATTCCTAATATTATACCGCCTATTACGTCAGCATAATAATGTTTTTTTAGGTAAATTCTTGAGTATGCGATTAGTATGCCTGCGATTGCTAAAAGTATTTGTAGTAATAAGTTATTAGAATAGATTATAAGCCAAAATGTAAGTATTGTTATACGTGCACTATGAATGGATGGAAAACTTGAAGCATCTATTCTTTCTATAATATTTTTGAATGATTGTTTTTTTGGTCTTGCATGAAAGAAAACCGCCTTGATTATGAACGCAATTATTGTTACACTCGCAACTCCCACAAACAATTTTAAAGCCAGTGTCTTATCAAAAAAGAATGTGAATATAACTATCGACGTGAGTATAGTTAAACTTCCAAGTTCTGTCAATTGCTTGAAAAATATATCCAATATACTCTTGAAATTAGATGATAAACTTGAATTCATTAGCATAACTCTTTATTATTTTGCTTATGTTTGACACGCGCTTTTGTTTTGCATGTTATCGCAAATAATTTGTCCTACAGTTTCCATAGGTATAACTCCTTCGTACTTTTTATCTTCTACAACTATTGAAGGTAGTTTACTGATATTATAGACACCCTCTAATATCTTCAATGAAGGCTCAGAATTGGCTAAATCAAGATTTATTGGGAATACTAAAAGTTTAGTATCATATTTTTGTTTGAAATGCGTTAATATCACACCTTGGTCTGGACAATTTGGACAAGTCTTTTCTGAGAAGAAATATAATATTATAACATAATCTTCGCCACATTCCTTCTTGGTTTCTGATGCGAGAAGCCAATATTTAAGATTATCAATAATATATGATCGTTCAATAATTTCGTAATCCTTTTGATTAATCGAACTTTCCTGTTTGTATGATTGTATTTTCTCAAGCGAACTACCTAAATCTACAATGCTTTTTTCAAGAGTAGCTTGCAATACTACGCACGTTTGTTCTTTGTCTTTCGCCGACGTCAAGAATAGGTATTGCCATTGTAGGCTTTCATAATCAGATTTTTGTTCTTGAGATTGATATTGCATCCATTGAATTCTTTGACCATCGAGAATAACTCCTAATGCTACACCCAAACAGAATATTAATCCTGCAATTACTAATGCGACGAGCATTCTTGATGAACTTACTTTTCTTTGGATTTTCATTCTATATGGTGAACAATTAAGGTTTTATAAATCTTGTTTTTATTTTATTAAAACATCCTTGCTGTACTATCGCGCGCTATCTCTATCTTACCATTTCTGTTTTTTTTGTACAGTTATCTCAAATAATGATTTGATTAATATAATTCCGAGTATTACGTAATACAGGAAAAAATAAGGTATTATGTATAGTGTTCCGTATTTTCTTACTTTGTCTTTCGACATTCTACTGGAAAAATATAATAATAATATGTTGACAAATAATACAAAATATATTATCATGACTTGTGTTATTTGTATGTCTAGGATATTAAAGTCCCATCTCCAATGTCTAAGGCCCGTCATTATATCAAAATTTACAAGGAACCAATTATAGATTTGTCTCAAGAATGGTTTAATAATGTAATATCCAAACAAAAATAATGCAAAAATAGAGAGTATATACGATATTAGCATCAGTGGTATCTGGAATAGTCCAAAGTCGCCATATTTTTTATTGAATGTCATATCTTTATACATATACATTGTAAGTATTGATCCTCGGAACCATCTCGTTCTTTGTCTTGTAAAACTTTTTAAGTTTTTTGGAGCTACTGTATATACGAACGCTTGACTGCATTGTCTTATCTTATAATGATGTTTTTGCGCTCTCCATGCAATCTCTTGATCTTCAATATTATATTTACCATCGAATTTTCCAAGTTTACGTAATACTGTTAATTTGTATACGCTGAAGGGTCCAGGTGCAACATAGTTAGCATTCATGTATCCCATTAATTTTATTATTAACATTGAAGATATGTATTCTAAACGCTGAAATTTTTGTAGCCAGGTTTCTGGATTATCGACTTTCATAATTGGCGTTGCAATTGCTAGCATTTTATCTTTTTGGAACATATCCATCATTCGTAAAAGTGCGTCGCTTTCTACTGTACTATCTGCGTCTATGCAAGCAAAATATTCTCCTTTGGCCTGTTTTACTCCTGTATTTAGGGCTTCAGCTTTTCCCATATTACACGGTTGATTAATGAGTCTTACTGAGACATGATTTTTTCCAGCGTTTTTCTTTTCATAATTTTTTATGAAATCTCTGACCATCTTTTCAGTATGGT
>Ga0265323_10000621_pt1 | contig 19425 bp, 16 predicted proteins | sample 41225metaG_FD_193580 | JGI IMG/M metagenome (GOLD analysis project Ga0265323, IMG submission 193580) | Rhizosphere microbial communities from Carex aquatilis grown in University of Washington, Seatle, WA, United States - 4-12-25 metaG | ecosystem: Host-associated > Plants > Roots > Rhizosphere...
GTCCAAAAAAGGTTCTACTTTTTTAAAGGCATTTTGATGCCGAAAATCTGACATAAAAATGTGGATAAACCTTCCTCCTATTTCATTAACAGTCTTGATGTACAAAAGAATTACAATAGAAAATTTATTAATATTTGTATATCAAATAAATTGAAAAATAAGGGTAAAAATTAAATCAATTGTCATCATATTATTTAATGATAATTTCTAAAAGCTTAACTATTAATTTTTTAAAAACAATTAACCAATTTACTCTTAAAAATTATGAAACGTTTTTTTACAATTTGCGCTGTTGTACTTTTCATGAACAGCCTACTAATTAAGGCAGCTAAACAAATTACTGCGAGCATTGTTTCAGGAGGTATTACATATAATTTGTATATATCTATCCCCGATGATTACAATGCCTCTAAAAAGTACCCGTTGGTAGTAGCATTGACAGGTTGTACTGGCGCAAATGCAAATCCATATCGTGATGGATTAAGACCTATTTCGGACAGTTTAAAAATGATAGTTGTCTGTCCTAATCCTAAAACTAATGATCAAAATTTTGATGATAAGAAGTTTGGTCTTATTACAGCCTCTATTGATACTGCGAAAGCAATGTATAATATAGACACAATATCTGTTTATCTTACCGGATTTTCGTGCAATGGACCAGTTGCTTTATATCATGGCTTAAATAAATTGTATCCATATAAAGGTATTTTCCCATGGGAACCTTATATACGATATGGTTATGACAAAAGAACTGATCTAAAATCCGATATGCCCATTACCATAGCAGAAGGAACTTCTGATGAGTCATATGTTCAAGTTTTAAGTCTTTATGACAGCCTAAAAAACAATGGTGCAAAAGTTAATTTAATTCTGGTCCCAGGCATTACGCATAGATTTGACTTCGCAAGTTTTGGAAATGTAATGGTACAAAGCATACGCTATTTAAATGATACAAATACGATATCCATCGAATCTTCTGAAGCCTCACTTCCATTAATTAAAATGATGGACACAGATGCAGCCAAAGAACTAGTATTCAAAGTGAAAAACAAGGGTAATAAGGAATTACTATTTAGTGCTTTAAGTAGCTACACCGCAATAATAGCCAATCCTACACTCGAATATTCGGCGACTGACAGCACAATTAAGCTTACAATAGCGCCAATGGTCGGCAAATCCGGTCAGGTAATAATAGTTTTAGAAGCACGTGAAAAGGGTGGATTAGCCATTGAACAAATTACATTTAAGGTTATTGTTTCGAAGTTCGTTTCAGTAGAATCAACATACGCTTCTGCCAGTGAAATAAAACTTTATCCTAACCCTGCTAAAGATAAATTGTACCTCAAAAGCAACGAACAGAATTTAAAAGTTCAAATCCTTGATATTTCAGGAAGGATTGTTTTGAGCAACACAATTACCGGCTCTGACCCAATTGACATTTCAAGTCTAAAAAATGGCATCTATTTTCTTCAGGCAAAAGGCAAAATGGTTTATCCTATTGAAAAATTAATTAAAGAATAAACTTTCTATAAAATTTTATAAAGAAAACGGAGATTCAATGCAGGATCAATTTCCGTTTTCTTAATTTTAATTCAGGCCATTCCTGGAATTTTATAAAATTGTTGATTTAATTCAAAAGCTAACTTTAAATTGTGTTTTTAGAATTTAATTGATATTGCCCCAAAAGGAGTATAAATCAGGTATTGAAAAAAGCGAAAATTTCTTAAATAAATTGAAACAGATTTTTTCTCTCATAAAACCTGAATTGATATTCCTGCATTTCTTTAATAGTCCATATTGTTTAAAAGTCGATAACTCAAATCATACATAGCAAATACTTGAGGTGATAGAAAAACAGAAAAAATATTAATTTTCCTGTAGATTTTATTTTTCATCTTGCAGGTTCGTTAATTTTATGTAAATTCGTTTCTGATAAAAAATGAAACCAAATGGACAAGGAACAATCTAAGAAAGAAATTAATAAGGAGAAGCTAAAAGCTCTTCAGCTTACCATCGATAAAATTGACAAGGATTACGGAAAAGGCACCATTATGCGGATGGGAGATAAGCCGACCAATGATGTGCCTACAATTTCATCAGGATCTATTGGTCTCGATATAGCATTGGGAATTGGAGGTTATCCTCGTGGAAGGGTTACTGAAATTTTTGGTCCTGAATCGTCCGGTAAAACCACGCTTGCAATTCATGTTATGGCTGAAGCCCAAAAAGCTGGTGGTATTGCCGCTTTTATAGATGCTGAACATGCTTTCGACAGGTTTTATGCTGAAAAGCTGGGAGTCGATATAGAGAATTTACTTATTTCCCAACCCGATAATGGAGAACAGGCTCTTGAAATCACAGATTCACTTATTCGTTCAGGTGCCATTGATATTATTGTAATAGATTCTGTGGCCGCTCTCACACCAAAATCTGAAATTGAAGGTGAAATGGGCGATTCAAAAATGGGCCTGCAGGCAAGGTTAATGTCCCAGGCTTTGAGAAAGCTTACTGCCAATATCAATAAAACAAATACCTGTTGCATATTCATCAACCAGTTGCGCGAAAAAATCGGGGTTATGTTTGGCAATCCCGAAACAACCACAGGAGGTAATGCTTTGAAATTCTATGCCTCTGTTCGTATCGATATCCGAAAATCGCAACAAATAAAAGAAGGGGAAGAAATATTGGGAAACCGTACACGTGTGAAAATTGTTAAAAATAAACTTGCACCACCTTTTAAAAAAGCCGATTTTGACATAATGTATGGCGAGGGTATAAGCAAAACAGGTGAAATTGTTGATTTAGGAGTAGAACTTGAAGTTATTAAAAAAAGCGGCTCCTGGTTTAGTTACAGCGATACAAAGCTGGGTCAGGGACGCGATGCAGTAAAAGCATTACTGAAAGACAATCCGGAATTAATGTCGGAATTGGAACAAAAAATAACGAAAGCCCTTCAAACTTCCGGAAAACAAGTACTTGCTGATAAATAATTATAACAATTAAATAATTATAACAATTAAATAATTCATCCCTGTAATTTTATTTTTGAAGTTACAGGGATTTCTATTTCAACGATACTTGTTGTTTATTTAAGTTTCAAATAATATTTTTTGTTAGTACATTTGGTTTATTGAACTTTAAAGATTGATTTGTGATTTTTAAATGATGAATTTATTTAAAAATATCAGTATAAGAATTAAAATAATTGTTGCCTTAGTTTTAAGCATTCTCATATTTATTATTGGTTTATTATCATACCAATATATAATACAAAAGAAAAATAGTTACCTGAAAGTCCTTCAAAAGGAAGAACTTTTAAAAGCAACCCAATCTGTATTTCTCCTAAGAAAAGATTTTTTAGACCAGGTGATAAAAGATTATGCCTGTGATAACTGGATGGCAAATTTTGTTGAACACCCAAATTTGCAGGATGCCAAAAATAACATAAAACCTATTAGTGAGTATAAATTATTTTTCTGGTTTATTTATAATCTCAAACAACAAAGGGTATATTCAGATATTGTGGGAAATTTCAATAAAAAAATTGAAATTCCTGTTGAGGTTTTTCCCATTTTATACAAAAAAAGAACATTTGATTTTTATATGAAAACAGACAGTGGTTTGCTACATGTTTTTTGTTCTACAATTCACACTTCAAAAGATTTAAAAAGAAATTCTGAACCAAAGGGCTATTTATTTTTGGGAAGGTTATGGGATAATAATTATTTAAGTAACCTTGCAAAACTAAATGGATGCAATTATAAATTGGTGCCGGCTGAATATATCATTCCGCCTGCTTATTCAGATACTTCATTTATACCATTAAAAAATTTTAACAACAAAACAATTGCTTTGCTTTTAATTCATAAAGACAATCCCTTTAAATCGTTGATCAAAAGCTCATATGTTTTTTTTGAAAGGTTCTTTATCATAACCTCTTTGCTTATTTTGATAATAGTAGTGATGTCTTATAATATATTGGTATTAAAACCCCTGAAGAAGGTTACATATTCTTTGAATACTGATTTACCTGAGAAACTTATAAAAATTGCGGTCCGAGGTGATGAATTTGGAAAGATTGCCAGATTAATTATTCATTTTTTTGAACAAAGAGAAATTCAGAAGAACCAGTTTATTGAATTAAATAGGGCAAAAAATGAAAAGGATAATTTAAACCATTTGTTAATGGTTCAAAAAGATGAATTACAAGCCTCCGCAGATGAACTGATAAAGGCTAACGAAGAAATTTATGGAAAAAATGCTGAAATCGTTTGGCAAAAAAAAGAAATCGAATTACAAAACCAGGAATTAACAGAAAGTATCAATTATTCAAGTATTATCCAGGATGCAGTTATGGCTATCCCTGAAGGTTTCAATGAAGCATTTCCAGAACATTTTATAATTTTTAAACCGAGAAATATATTAAGTGGGGATTTTTACTGGGTCAAAGAGCACCAGGGAAGGTTTTATATTGCCGGGGCAGATTGCACAGGGCATAGTCTTGCAGGTGCTTTGTTAAGCATGTTAGGAATTTCATTTCTGAACGATATAATTTATAACAAATCGTGTCTGACTGCTGCAGATATACTCAACCGGTTTCGGGATTATATAGTCGAATCGCTTCACCAGACTGGAGAATTTGGAGAAGCCCATGGAGGAATGGATATTGTTTTTTGTATTATCGATCCGACGGAATCAATTCTCCAGTTTGCCGGGGCTTTCAACCCGCTTTTTTATGTAACTTCCCACACTTCTTCAGGAATAGCTGAATTGATCGAATTAAAAGGCGATTCAATGCCAATAGGGATTTATTTAAGAAATGATCCGTTTACAAACCATATTGTTAAATTGCATCATGGTGATGTAATTTATGTTTTTTCCGATGGGTTTATCGATCAGTTTGGCGGACCGTTGAATAAGAAATTTCTTTCAAAAAATTTCAAATCCCTTTTATTAAAGGTATCTCAAAAATCCATGAATGAACAAAAGGAAATTCTTGAAAATGCATTTCTGGAATGGCAGGGAGAGAATCCACAAACCGATGATACCTTAATTATAGGTATTCGTTATAATTCATTAAAAAATTGAAAATGAGAAGACAAATTATTTTCTGCTTCGCAATTGTATTGTTTATTTCTTCATGTCAAAGGACTATTAAGAAATCTGATAAATATTTTTTCAATGATGAACTTACAAAAGAAGAAAAAGAAAAAAGGAATTTTACTCCTGAAATATTATGGAAATTTGGGAGGGTAGGAGGCGCCGAACTTTCTCCCGATGGACTATGGGTATTATATACTGTTCGTCGTTATAATTTATTTGAAAACAAAGGAAATACAGAAATATTTAAAATATCAATAAATGGAGGCATTCCTGTGCAACTTACCTTTACCAATGAATCTGAGGGCAATGCAAAATGGACACCAGATGGTAAAAGAATAGGGTATTTATCTTCTGCAGGAGGCTCTAACCAGATTTGGGAAATGGACACCGATGGTTCTAAAAAACGTTTAATAAGCAATGAGGAAGGTGATATAGAAATCTTCGATTATTCACCCGATCAGACGCATATTTTTTTTACCAAACGGGTAAAAACCGATTCCTCTGCCCAGGATAAATATAAAGATTTACCACAATCGAATGGTATGGTTTTTACAGACCTCATGTACAGGCATTGGGATTCGTGGACAGATTATAAACACAGCCATATCTTTATAGCCAGTTATCAAATTGGAAAAATTTCAGAGGAAAAAGATATCATGGATGGCGAGCCATTTGATTCGCCAATGGCCCCTTATTATGAAAGTGATGAAATTGCATGGTCCCCCGATGGTAAAAGTTTAGCATATACCTGCAAAAAAATGACTGGCAAAGCCTATACCTTAAGTACCAATTCCGATATTTTTATTTATACACTTAAAACAGGAAAGACAATTAATATAACTTATGGAATGGAAGGTTATGACCGGTATCCTGTTTTTTCTCCAGATGGTAAAAAAATTGCCTGGCAAAGCATGACAACTCCAGGATATGAATCGGATAAAGACCGTTTAATGGTTATGGATTTAACAAATGGAACGGTAAAAGATATTACTTTAAATTTTGATCAGAGTGTTTCTGATATTAATTGGAATGAAGATGGTAATTCAATTTATTTTATAAGTGGGATCAAGGCTACTTTCCAGGTTTATAATGTGGATTTACATTCCGGTAATTTTAAAAAACTAACCGACGGATGGCACGATTATACATCATTGAAAAGAAGCAATGGAGCTATGATTGGAGAAAGGATGTCAATCTCAATGGCTACGGAAATTTTTCGAATTCCCGATTCCGGCAAAGAACAGCAACTTACATTTACCAACAAAAATATTTATGAATCAATTAAATTGGGCAACATCAGGGAAAGATGGGTAAAAACAACTGATCGAAAACAAATGTTGGTTTGGCTTATTTTTCCTCCTGATTTCGATTCGACGAAAAAATACCCTGCAATATTGTATTGCCAGGGAGGGCCCCAAAGTGCGGTAAGCCAGTTTTTTTCGTACAGGTGGAACCTGCAATTAATGTCTGCCCAGGGTTATATAATAATAGCACCCAACCGGAGGGGATTGCCCACATTTGGTTCTGATTGGAATGACCAGATTGCAGGAGATTATGGCGGACAAAATATCAAAGATTATTTAAGTGCAGTGGATGAACTAAAGAAAGAACCCTATATTGATCCCAACAGGCTTGGAGCAGTTGGCGCCAGTTATGGAGGTTTTTCAGTATTTTATCTTGCAGGAAACCATAATAAAAGATTTAAAGTTTTTATAGCACATTGCGGTATGTTTAACCTCGAAAGTCAATATGCTGAAACGGAAGAGGTGTTTTTTACAAATCACGATCTTGGCGGCCCTTACTGGAATTTACCCCGTCCAAAAAGTTATGATTTTTCACCACACAGGTTTGTTCAAAATTGGGACACGCCAATAATGATTATTACTGGCGCAAATGACTTTCGAATACCCTATACCGAGGGGCTGCAGGCATTTAATGTCGCCCAGTTAAAAGGTATTCCAAGTAAATTGTTATTTTTTCCTGACGAAAGCCATTGGGTACTTAAACCGCAGAACAGTGTTCTTTGGCACAGGGAATTTTATAGTTGGCTAAACAAATGGCTTAAATATTAATGTATGAATTCTTTTATTAAATTTTTATTTATTTCTTTTTTTCTATTTATCTTTTTTTTAGCAACCATTTTGCTAAAACCATTAAACCTTCATACAAAAAGAGTATATTCAACAGCTTCTTTAAAAATTACATACCTATTGTATCTGGCATCTTTTCTTACTTTTACTTATCTGTTTCTATTTTACAATGGAAGTGCCCTTTTTTATCTTGAAGATCCGGATGATCCAAGAGCTATGCTACATTTTAGCTTATTATTAATAGCATTTTTTATTCCCAATACAGGAATTTTAATACGCAGAAAAATTAAAAAGAGGACTATTTTTAATGTTGTAATGACTTTTATAAATCTGATTTTCGCAATTTACCTCTGGTTTTTGATTGAAAAAACCTTAACCTGAACTAGTTCAATTTACTTCAAAGATATTACCACTGTTGAGTAAATCGTCAACACATTTAATATTCGAATCATTTTTTGCTTTTGTGATCTGCTCTTCCATCAGATCGTCATAAGTTGGCCTGGCCACCATTCTTATCACTCCCAGGGCTAAAGGATATTTTGGCGGGCTCATTTGGGCAAGCATCATTTGTATTCCAATATCTTCGCAATATGCATCATGAATGAGAATATCATCAATTGAAATTCCATTCCTGCCAATTTCTGCAATCTCAAGTTGTTTGTTTTTTAGAATTATTCCCTTTTTTTTATTCTTGCCGAATAACATAGGTTCCTGGTGTTTTAAAATTAATTGATATTCTTCTCTTGTTTCTTTTGCTGTAATCAATTCATGTGCCCTATCATTGAAAATAATGCAATTCTGCAGGATTTCTATTACAGAAGTTCCGTCATGACGGGCTGCTTCGAACATCACCTCTGACATTAGTTTCGGATTAATATCCAAAGCACGGGCAAAAAAAGTTCCCTGGGCACCCATTACAAGTATGCCAATATTGAATGCATTTTCAATTGTTCCATACGGTGATGATTTTGTAACAGAACCATAAGGTGTAGTAGGAGAAAATTGTCCTTTTGTAAGGCCATAAATTTGATTATTAAAAAGAATAATGTTAAGATCAATATTTCTGCGGACAACATGAATAAAATGATTTCCGCCAATAGCCAGTGAGTCTCCATCGCCTGTTGCAACCCACACACTTAGTCCGGGGTTGGAAATTTTGACACCCGAAGCTATAGCTGCTGCCCGTCCATGAATACCATGAAAACCATAAACATTAACGTAATAAGGAAATCTTGATGAACAACCAATACCAGAAACAATTGTAAAATTTTCTTTTTTATACCCGATTTTTGGAAACACATTTGCTACTGAAGAAAGGATTGAGTGTGCCCCGCAACCTGGACACCATTTTACCATTTGATCGCTAATAAAATCTTCTTTGGTGAGTTCTTTAGACGATCGCTGAATAGTATTTATTATAGTTTCCATATATGAATTTTCTATATTTTTATTTTCAATTTCTAAAATTCCTAAAAAATATTTATTGTTCAACTTTTATTTTTATTCCTGATTTTCTTATTTAATAATTTCAATATATGTTCTTTAATTTCAGTAACTGTGAAAGGCAAACCCTGAACTTTGTTGAATTGATAGAATTGAAATTGAGGGAAGTTCATTCTTAAATAATTAGCAAACTGGCCCATATTAAGTTCACAAACAAGGATTTTCTTAAATTTTTTAAAAATTTTTTCTGTGTTTTTTGGAAGTGGCATTATATAATGGAAGTGGGCATGACCTGCTTTTAAACCATCTTTATTTAATTCTTCAATTGCAGTTGATATGGTTCCGACAGTGCTTCCCCAGGTAACTACCAGTAAATCTCCTTCATCACAATTATAAACATTTTGTAGAGGAATGCAATCAGCGACTTTCTGAACTTTTTCTGCTCTTAAGTTTACCATCAATTGATGATTAAGAGGGTCCGATGAAACCGATCCTGTAATATTCTCCTTTTCAAGGCCTCCAATTCGATGCCTTAATCCTTCTGTTCCGGGAATTGCCCATTGACGCACCAGATTTTTGGGATTACGACGATAGGGTTTAAAATCCGCATCATTTGGTTTGGCTAGCGGAGGATTGATTTCGGGTAAATTTGCAACTTTTGGAATTTTAAAAAGCTGTGATCCGTTTCCAAGAAATCCGTCAGTAAGTAAAATTACCGGAGTCATATTCTCGAGCGATAATTTCGCAGCCATATAAGCATAATCGAAACAATCAGAAGGAGTGGATGCAGCAATAACAATTAAAGGGGCTTCACCATTGCGGCCATATAGTGCCTGCATCAAGTCGCTTTGTTCAGATTTGGTCGGAAGACCGGTCGAGGGGCCTCCCCGCTGAACATCAACTATAACCAATGGAAGTTCTGTCATAACAGCCAAACCAAGAGCTTCACTCTTTAAAGATAAACCGGGACCTGATGTGGTGGTTACTGCCAGGGAACCGGCAAAGCTTGCACCAATGGAAGATGTAATTCCTGCTATTTCATCTTCTGCCTGGAATACTTTTACACCAAGAGATTTATGTTTTGCCAATTCAATTAGTATATCTGTCGCGGGAGTAATAGGATAAGAACCTAAAAATAAATTTCTGCCTGATCGTTCACTTGCTGCAAGCAAACCCCAGGCAGTAGCAATATTTCCAGAGATATTCCTGTATTTTCCTTTTTCGAGTTTGGCAGGAGGCACATAATACGTTGAATCAAGTGCTTCAATAGTGTCAGCAAAATCGTAGCCTGCCTTTAAAGTAGTTTTATTGGCCTGAATAACATCAGGTTTGTTTTTGAATTTTTTATCGAAATAATCAAGGGTACTATTTAGTTCCCGGTTAAGAAGGAAATAGATGATTCCTAATGCAAACATATTTTTGCTTTTGTCGGCTGTTTTATTATCAAAACCTAATTGCGAAAGACTTGCACGGGTCAAAGAAGTAATAGGAGCTTTAATAATGTTATATCCTTCCAGGGTATGGTCTTCAAGGGGATTTAAAACATAACCTGCCTTTTCAATAGCATTCTTTTCAAAGGTGTCTATATCGACGATGATAGTTGCACCTTTTCGAGCCCATTTAATATTTGCCTTAAGCGAGGCCGGATTCATCGCAACCAATATATCGCAATAATCGCCATAAGTATATATTTTACTTTTACCAATATTAACCTGGAATCCGGATACGCCCGCGACAGTATTATGAGGTGCACGGATTTCGGCCGGATAATCAGGAAATGTTGCAAGGTCGTTTCCAAAAATTGCCGAACTATCTGAAAATAATGTACCAGTAAGCTGCATTCCATCTCCAGAATCCCCGACAAATTTTATGACAACACTTGCCAGCTCTTTAATATTTGTTTTTTTTGCCATTGTGATCTTTTATCCTTTCCTCTCATTTATCTTTGTAAAAGTAAAATTTGCATTTATTTGACAAATAATTTCTTTAAACATATTTACTCATATTTATGTTGTGGTTTAACTTAAATAATTTCTAATCAATCAAATGAATTTTTATACAATGTGTATGCATAATTATTTATAAGACAAAAATAATAATTTGTAATTATCAAAGATAAATTTGATATGTTTTCTTAACAAAGAAATTTTATAAAAATTAAAGAAATGGCATTAATAAAAACAGTTAGAGGTTTTACGCCAGAATACGGAAAAAATTGTTACCTGGCAGAAAATAGTACAATAATTGGAGATGTTGTTATTGGTGATTATTGCAGCATTTGGTTTCAAACTGTAATTCGGGGTGATGTTAATTCGATTAGAATAGGAAATAAGGTTAATATCCAGGATGGTGCTGTACTTCATTGCTTATATGAAAGATCAAAAATCTTAATCGGGACTAATGTTTCAATTGGCCATAATGTGATTATTCATGGCGCAACACTGAAGGATAATGTTCTTATTGGCATGGGTGCTATTGTAATGGACAATGCCATAATCGGAGAAAATTCTATAATTGCTGCAGGTGCAGTAATATTGGAAGGAACAATTGTCGAGCCGGGAAGCATTTATGCAGGTGTACCGGCCCGGTTTATGAAAAAAGTTAATCAGGAACAAGCCGCTGAAATGATAGATAAAATAGCCAATAATTATTTGTTTTATGCAGGCTGGTATACAGATGAAAAAAAATAAATTTCCGGAAGTATATAATAAAAAATTGTCTTTAATACTTTTTTGCTTTAAAAATTAAATTATTTTTGCAGTCCTTTTTGAAATGAAAGACAGATTTTTGAAAATTTAAATAATATATTCTTATGAAACGTACATTTCAACCATCGAACAGGAAGAGAAAAAATAAGCATGGTTTTCTTGAAAGAATGTCGACGGCAAATGGCCGAAGAGTACTCGCTGCGCGTCGTGCAAAAGGCAGAAAAAAATTAACAGTTGCCGACGAACTTAAACATAAAGCATAATAAATTTTGAAAATTTATTAAAGAGGCTGTTCTGCTTGCAGACAGCCTCTTTTAATTTATCTGAGTAATTAATTTTGAAAATTATTATCATTTATTATTAAGAAATGATTGAAGCTATAGAAATTATCCATAAAAACGTGAATAAGAAAATTCAACGTTTAGCTGAAAAAATATTTAATAACCAGCGATTGACAGTTGGGGACGCCCTTCTTCTTTATGAAGAAGCAGAATTAGGTTGGCTCGGGATAATGGCAAGTCATGTAAGAAAATTGAAGAATGGCAGTAATGTCTATTTTAACAGGAATTTTCACATTGAACCAACCAATATTTGCATTTACCAATGCAAATTTTGTTCATATAAAAGAAAAGCAGGCGAGGAAGGAAGCTGGGAATATTCTATTGATGATATTATTTCAAAAATTAAGCTATATAAGACTTCATCAATCACTGAAGTGCATATTGTCGGAGGAGTTCATCCGTTGCGGGATTTAAATTATTATGTAAGTATATTGAAAGAAATAAAAAAAGAATTGCCTCAGGTTCATATAAAAGCCTTTACAGCTGTTGAATTAGAATATATGGTAAAAAAATCCAGGCTCAGTCTCGAAGATGGACTAAACAGATTGAAAGAGTGCGGCCTTGATTCCATTCCCGGAGGCGGAGCTGAAATTTTTAATCAGGAAATTAGAAGTAAACTTTGTCCTGAAAAACCATCTGGTAGCCGATGGCTTCAAATTCATAAAGCAGCTCATAAAGCGGGCATTCCTTCTAATGCCACAATGTTATATGGACATATTGAACATTACCGGCATCGTGTAGATCATATGCTTAGATTGCGAAACCTGCAGGACGAAACAAATGGATTTAATGCATTTATTCCTCTTAAATTCCGCAAGGAAAATAATTTTCTTTCACAATTAGGGGAGATAAGTGTAATAGAAGACTTAAAAAATTATGCAGTTGCAAGGTTGTTTCTCGATAATATTCCCCACATTAAAGCTTATTGGCCTATGATTGGACGTGAGATTACCAAAACTTCCCTTTCTTTTGGAGTCGATGATATTGATGGAACAATTGATGAACCAACAAAAATTTATGAAATGGCTGGTGTTAATGAAAAAAAAGTGATGCACTTGAATGAGATGATAGAACTTATTAAATCGGCAAAGCGTGTACCTGTTGAAAGAGACAGTCTTTATAATGAAATAAATAAATGGTAAAATAACCATGAGAATATTGTATTGAATTACATTCTCAAAATCAATAAATTTTATCATTTCTTTAAAAGAAACATATAATTTTGTCAGTTTCTTAACGTTCAATATACAGTGGTTTTTAAAATGAAGAAAAATAATCTTTGGAATTATATTTTTAGTAAGGATTTCTGGAATCAGGTTAAACTGGCTTTAGCAATTTTTTTCGGGATAATTTTGATTATGAATATCTATCTTCATTTTTTCACACACCACAACAGCACTCATCCTGTTCCTGATTTTAAGGGGCTTTCGATTCGCCAGGCATTGGAATTGGCTGAAGACAATAATTTACGGATTCAAATAATGGATTCAGTATTCAACCTGGCACAAAAACCGGGAACTGTTGTCGATCAGGAACCCAAGGCCGGTTTTAGGGTTAAGAAAAACAGAAGGATTTTTTTAGTTATGAATGCATTCATTCCGGAAAAAGTTAAAATGCCTGATGTTGCAGGAGTATCATTGCGACAGGCGATCGCAATCCTTGAATCGAACGGCCTTTTAACAGGTCGGCTTCGTTATGTTCATGATATTGCAACGAACAATGTACTTAAACAACGATATAAGGGAAAGGAAATTAAACCGGGAACCCAAATTTTTAAAGGATCTCACATTGATTTTACCCTTGGCAGATCAGATAATGCAGAACAATCTCAAATCCCTGATTTAACAGGTTTGTCTTTTAATGAAGCAGAAAAGAAAATTTCATTATCCTGTCTTAACCTGGGAATTGTTGATTATGATAATTCAGTAAAAACACTAACCGATTCTCTCAATGCTGCAGTATTCAGGCAGAAACCTGGTCAGGAAAAACTTCACGCAGCAATGGGTACCGTTGTTGATATTTGGCTTACTATAGATAAGAAAAAAATTAAAACCAATTCTGTTGACAAGGATGAGAAAACTTCTGATTAATATTGGAATTTTGATTTTACTGGTACCGCTAACTTCAATTGCACAGGAAGTTTTGATGCCATTAAATTATAATCCAAATTTAAGAGTAAATACCCATAAGAAAGCCAATATACAATCGGCTTTACAAAAAGATACCGTATTGTATTTGCCCTTTTTCGATGATTTTTCAGATTCATATATTTATCCCAAGAGCAGTCTTTGGATAGATAGTTCGGTTTATATTAATTCGAATTATAGTAACGATCCAATTTCTATCGGGGTTGCAACTTTCGATGCTTTGGATAAGAATGGAGAGCTTTATGGACAGGCAGATTCTGTGACGACTTTTTTGGCCGATCAACTTACCTCGAGACCAATTGATCTCGATTCATGTTCAATAAACGACAGCATTTATCTCAGTTTTTTTTACCAGTCTGGCGGTCTTGGAGAAAAACCAGACAATACCGATTCTCTTATACTTTATTTTTATGCACCTCTTCAAAAAAAATGGATAACAATCTGGAAAGTTCCGGGGAATTCAGCTTACAGCCCTTTCAAATTAGCCATTATTCCAATTTATGATACAGCTTATTTTCATAATAAATTTCAATTCAGGTTCGCAAATTATGTAAGTATTAATATAATCAATAATGAAACAGGGAAGAACAGCAATGGCGACATCTGGAATTTAGATTATATTTATCTTAATAAGAGAAGGGGAGATTTCGATACGGTTTTCCACGATCTTGCCATAATGCGTCCACTTAAGTCTCCACTTAAAAACTTTGAATCAATTCCTCAAAACCATTTTAAATTGCCATCGGTATATGAAAAAGAAATGGGAGGCCAACTAACATTATACATCAGGAATAACGACAGTATTATCAGAAACACACAACGGTCATATTTAATTACAGATGTTTATAAAAAACAAAGTTTTGTACCTTTCAGCCCGGCTGCTATTGATGCACCCAGGGAAACAGTAGTATCATTTAAAGATGATATGATTGATATTTCGCTTGTTTCGGATATGGATGATTCCGGTCTTTTTAAAATTACAGCAAGGCTTGATAAAACGCTGGCTTCAGAACCCAAATCGAATGATACAACTGTTTATTACCAGGTCTTCAGGAATTATTATGCTTACGATGATGGTTCTGCGGAATTGGGTTATGGCTTTCAGGGCGAAGGAACCTCAAACGCCTGTCTTGCTTATAAGTTTGCCACGTATTCAGGTTTTTTAACTGTACCAGATTCTTTGCAGGCAATAGATATATTTTTTAACAGGTCTGTAAAAAATGAAAGCCAGCAACCTTTCTCTCTGACTATTTGGGACGATAACAAAGGTATTCCCGGGAAAAAAATATATAATGAAAAGGTGTACAAGGACTCCAGCTATAAACCCGAATTTGAAGAAGGATATAACCACTTTCACCGCTATTTTCTCGAAAACGCAATTGCGGTACCTGCTACTTTCTATGTCGGATGGATTCAAACCACAGAAACATTTTTAAATGTTGGTTTCGACATGAACCGGATAAAAACAGATACAATAATATTTTATAATCTTCAGGATACCCACGATAATAGCAATGCCTGGACACCATCAACTCAAAAGGGAGCGCTAATGATCCGGCCAATTATGGGAAACTGGAAAGAAGCTCATACGGGCGTTAAAACGTTTAAAACTGTAAAATTTGAATTATACCCGAATCCGGCATTTGACAATATTAATATAAAAATGCCTGATAAAAGTTCCGTTTCAGGAATAAACTTGTCCGTTTACAATTTAACAGGTCAGTTGGTCCTTAAAAATCAGGCGTTTTATCAGGGCATTAATATAAGCAGGCTAAGTCCGGGAATGTACATTATGACTATCGTTACCGATAAAGGACAAATGTATACTTCAAAGTTTATAAAAAGCGCACATTAATATTTAAACTGATGTTTGAAGAGGATGTCAGGGAACCTGAATTATTCGAACACTTCCATATTGTTGCTGATAAAGGCCAAAGTCAAATCCGGATTGACAAGTTTCTGCATAACCGGATTGAAAATGCGTCCCGGACAAGAATTCAGAATGCTGCCGATGCGGGTAATATTTTAGTAAATAATAATCCTGTAAGGTCTAATTACAAAGTTAAACCCGGAGATATTATTTCCATAGTTCTTACATTTCCTCCCCGGGATGAAGAAATAATACCTGAAGATATCCCTCTCGAAATAATTTATGAAGATGGCGATATTGTTGTTATTAATAAAGCAGCAGGTATGGTTGTGCATCCTGCATATGCAAATTTCACCGGGACGCTTGTGAATGCATTGTATTGGCGTTATAAAGATTTGGAATTATTTAAAAGGGGAGATATCAGGCCAGGTTTGGTTCACCGTATCGATAAAAATACTTCAGGTATTATCGTGGTGGCAAAAAATGAACAATCATTGAATAAACTGGCGCGTCAGTTTTTTGATCACAGCATCGACAGGCATTATGTGGCTTTGGTTTGGGGCAATCTAAAAGAAGAAGAAGGAACAATTTCAGGATTTATTGGAAGAAGCATACGTGACAGGAAAATAATGTCGGTTTATGAAAACGAAACACAGGGTAAGACATCAGTCACACATTACAAAGTTATTGAACGGTTAGGTTATGTCAACCTTATCGATTGCAAATTAGAAACAGGACGGACTCACCAGATAAGGGCCCATTTTAAACATATCGGACATCCGCTTTTCAACGATTCCGAATATGGTGGGGATAAGATTTTGAAGGGAACGACTTTCAGTAAATACAAACAATTCGTGGAAAATTGTTTTAAAATTATACCCCGCCAGGCTCTCCATGCTAAATCTCTTGCATTCAATCATCCCGTTTCCGGGGAAAGACTTTTTTTTGATTCCGATTTACCTTCCGATTTAAAAGAAGTTATTGGTAAATGGAGGAATTATATTGCAGAGGGTAAAAATTACAGATGACACTTATTTATTTTTTTAATGCACTTTTTTATATAGTTTTTTTATTTTTTTAGTTAAATTTCACTCATTAAAGTTATCGAAGTATTAGCTAATTAAAACTATTCAACAAATAAACAAAATGAGTTCAACTGCTTCAAAAATCTTAATTGTATCAGCTTCTGAAAAAGAAGTGAACATTTTCACACAGAAAGTAAGCAATCTTCATAAGTCTGGTCAATGGCTTTCTTCATGTAATTTCGACAAAATTAAAACAGATATTCTCATTTCTGGAATGGGTTTGCCTTTAACAATATATAGATTATCGACATTGTTGAGCAAAGAAAAGTACGATTTAGTCATTAATCCGGGGATAGCAGGAAGTTTTCGAAATGACCTGCAAATCGGTTCAGTAGTTTATACTTCAGTTGAACAATTTGGCGACCTCGGAATTGATGATAATGGTGTAATCCTTACTTTATTCGATATGGGATATGTCGATCCAGGTGTAAGCCCTTTTACAGGTGGCAAACTTCTTAATTCCTTTAATATTGAAAAGTATAAAACTTTGACCGCCCTTCCCAGGGTTAGTGGAATTACAGTGAATATGGCATCGGGCAGTAAAGATGAAATTGAAAAAAGGAGGTTAAAGTTTGCACCCGATATTGAAACCATGGAAGGTGCCGGGATTTTCTTCGTGTGCCTTTCACAAAATATTCCTATTATTGAAATTCGTTCAATTTCAAATTTTGTTGAACCACGGAATGCAAAAAAATGGAATGTGCCGCTTGCACTGATTAATTTGGGCGATTTATTAAACAAATTGTTTACTGAAATTAACCGGCAAATAATTTAGATATTATTTCTTGTCAGGTTATTGGAAATCTATAAAAAAGATGAATTTTAAAATAGGTTTTTCTTCTTGTCCCAACGATACTTTTATTTTTGAAGCTCTTGTCAACAATCGCATTGAAAGCGAAGGTCTGAACTTTAATGTTCTTGTAACCGATGTGGAAGAATTGAACAAGCTGGCTTTAAATTCGGAACTGGATATTACAAAAATCAGCATTGCAACCTATCCTAAAATTTCGAAAGAATATTTGATACTTAATTCCGGGAGCGCCCTGGGAAATAAAAATGGTCCAATTCTCATCAGCAAACGTACTATAACACCCGATGAAATAAATGATTTAAAAATTGCAATTCCGGGATTCAATACTACGGCTAACTTGTTGTTATCAATAGCTTATCCGGATGCCACCGATAAAGTCGAATATATCTTTTCTGAAATTGAAGAAGCAGTTCTTTCAGGTAAAACTGATGCAGGATTAATTATCCATGAAAGCAGGTTTACATATCAGGCAAAAGGATTGAAAAAAATAATTGATCTTGGTGAATTCTGGGAAAATAAGTACCATCAGCTTATTCCACTTGGCTGCATTGTAATGAAGAGAAATTTTCCTGTTGAAACAATAAAAAAAATTAATTTCCTTATCAACAATAGCATAAGTTATGGATATGATCATCCTGACGACTCAAGTGCCTATATTAAAAAACATTCACAGGAATTGGCTGACGATATAATAAAAAAACATATCGGTCTTTATGTTAACCGGTATTCTGTCGATTTGGGTAAAAAAGGGCAAGATTCAATAAGATTTCTTTTTAAGAAAGGGTTCGAATCAGGATATTTGCCTGATATCAATAAAAAAATTTTTATTAATGACTGAGAAAAAAGTCGAAGTTACCAATTTCGTATCGACCGGGTTTTTTGAAATTTAAAATAATAATTTTGCGAATCTGTAACGATTTTATACTTTTGTGGCACTTCTGAAAAGAGGGTTTGAGAAGCATGGTCCTTTCCAGGAAATAGGTATTCATTTTAATAAATGTAAGGAAAAGTGATGTTTCTCGAAAAGTAATTAAGAATTCACACTACGAATTAATTTAGGAATTATTTCCGGAGAGGTGGGTGAGTGGCTTAAACCAACGGTTTGCTAAACCGTCGTACTTTGCAAAGGGTACCGGGGGTTCGAATCCCCCCCTCTCCGCAATTATTAATTAATGAAAAATTTAATTCCTTTTATGGATGTTTGATTTTGAAAAATTAGAAGTGTACCAGGTCATTAAGAATCATAACGTAAAAGTTCTTGAATTTATAATTTCCAACCCACCGATAGATGAATATATTTTAAATCAGTGGAAAAAGGCAAGTTTGAATATTTTACTGAATTTAGCTGAAAGTACTGGGCATATGAACGATGCTGAAAAAAGAGAATTTATTACCTATGCAAGAATATGCGTTTTTGAATCGGTCGCCATTTTAGATTTATTAAAAAGCATGGGAACCATAACTGACAATGTTTTTAAAGAAATTTATGACGGATATGAACAGGCATCAAAAATGTTGCTTGGAATGTACAGAAGTTATATGAAATAATTTTACGGGGTGTAGTACAGTTGGTAGTATGCTTGGTTTGGGACCAAGAGGTCGTCGGTTCGAGTCCGGCCACCCCGACAAAAAAGGAAGGCCTCAATGATTTTCTTTTCTTTTATAAAAAAATAATCGGAATGGTGTAGCCCCGCCCATTGGCGGGGTGCTTGGTTTGGGACCAAGAGGTCGTCGGTTCGAGTCCGGCCACCCCGACAAAAAAGGAAGGCCTCAATGATTTTCTTTTCTTTTATAAAAAAATAATCGGAATGGTGTAGCCCCGCCCAT
>Ga0265323_10000622_pt1 | contig 19415 bp, 14 predicted proteins | sample 41225metaG_FD_193580 | JGI IMG/M metagenome (GOLD analysis project Ga0265323, IMG submission 193580) | Rhizosphere microbial communities from Carex aquatilis grown in University of Washington, Seatle, WA, United States - 4-12-25 metaG | ecosystem: Host-associated > Plants > Roots > Rhizosphere...
GTATATACCTATCAAAAAATCAGATAAAATTTCTACAATGAAAATTCGTTTCCGAACAATAGGCGACATGACTTGTACTGGTGGGGTTGAATCTCCCGCAACAACTTTGGAAGAAATTATTGCTGAAGTGGCTGCAACACGCACAACTGAGCGCGGCACACGCTGGGATGACAAACGTTCTGAATCGGCTATGGAGGATAGAAAAAAAGAAGGGTATTTTTAAATATGACAGAAGTCTTAAAAAATTATTTAAATATGGAACTGCTGCGTTTTACAACAGCAGGAAGTGTAGATGATGGTAAAAGCACGCTTATTGGCAGATTGCTTTACGACAGCAAGGCAATTTTTTCCGATCAGCTTGAAGCTCTTGAGTTGGCAAGTAAGAGAAGAGGCGATGAAAAAATTAACCTGGCATTACTCACAGATGGACTTCGTGCAGAACGAGAACAAGGTATAACTATTGATGTTGCTTATAGGTATTTTGCCACACCCAAACGCAAGTTTATCATCGCCGATACACCTGGCCATATTCAATACACACGAAACATGGTTACCGGGGCTTCCACAGCCAATGCCGCCCTTATTCTTATTGATGCGCGTAATGGCGTTATTGAACAAACTGTCCGCCACGTTTATATTGCTTCATTATTAAATATTCCCCATATCATTGTTTGTGTGAACAAAATGGATATTGTTGACTTCAATGAAAATATTTTCGGGGAAATAAAAAGAAAATTTGAAGAAATATCCTTAAAATTCGGAGTTCATGATATCCGGTTTATTCCAATTAGTGCCTTAAAAGGTGATAATGTAGTGAATCGGTCCAATTCAATGACATGGTATAGGGGTCCAACACTTATATCTTTACTTGAAAACATTAAAATTGCCAATGACCAAAATTTGAAAGACCCGCGATTTCCTGTTCAATATATTATCAGGCCAAATAGTGATAAATACCATGATTACCGTGGTTATGCCGGTAGGGTTGCAGGTGGGATATTCCGTGTTGGTGATGAAATTATGGTATTGCCTTCCGGGTTAACTTCAAAAATCAAATTTATTAATTCATTCGACCTTTTATTAAATGAAAGTTTTGCCCCGCAGTCAGTAATTCTCCGGTTAAACGATAATATCGATATTACAAGAGGTGATATGATTGTTAAACCAGATAATATGCCACAAATTAGCCAGGATATTGAAATGATGATTTGCTGGCTTAATCCCCGGCCTTTGATACTGCAGGGAAAATATTATTTAAAACACACTTCTTCCGATGCACGGTGTATTATTAAAGAAATAATTTACAAAGAAAATATAATTTCGCTTGAAGAAGATTATTCAGACAAATCAATTAAGATGAATGATATTGCCAGGATTAAAATCCGATCAACGAAACCGCTTTTTTATGATCCATACCAGAAAAACAGGATTACAGGAAGCCTTATCCTTATTGATGAAGGAACAAATGAAACGGTTTGTGCCGGAATGATAATTTAAAATAATTTTTCTGATAGAATTTAAATTTTATTTTCGATCAACTCAGCCTTCCTGAAAATATTTAATAATTTTTCCTTTTCATTTTCCCAACACAACTCTTCAGCAGCCGTGACAAGATTTTTTTTCCAAACTGAACGTAATTCTTCATTGATAAGCATTTTTTTCAATAAATCCGCTAATTTTTCCGGGTCACGTTCGTTTGAAGTTAAACCTATATTGTAACTTTTTACAATTGCAGACATTTCAGGAAAGTCTGAGGTAAGTACCGGCACCCCGGCCTGGATATAATCGAAAAGTTTATTTGGCAATGCAAAATAATAATTCAGTCCCAGGTTTTCTTCAAGTGAAATTCCTAAATCTGCCTGAATTGTGAATGATGAAAGATCTTTCAATGGAATTTTCCCGGTAAAATTTATTTTATTTTCTAATCCTGATTTTTTTACTTTTTCTTTTAGATATTTCGAAATATCTCCTTCACCGGCAATAATAAAAAGAGTATTCTCAAGATATTTCATGGCATCGATTACCAGTTCAATACCACGGCCTATGTTTAAAGAACCCTGATAAATAATAACTTTTTTGGATTCAACAGGAAGTAAAGTTTTAAAATTATTATTTTTATTAATTCTGAATGGCAAATTTCTTACTACGTCAAAATTAACCTGGTAATTATTTTTATAAATATTCGCAATAGATTTGCAAACTGTGTAACCATATTTAATCTTTGGCAAAAATAATTTTTCAATTCCTGTCCAAATTTTTTTAACAATAGGCCGGTGAATCAATTCAGGAACTTCTGGAAAATACTCATGACTATCGAATATAAGCGGAATTTTTTTGATTTTTGAAATAAAATAATTAGCCGGAAGCGTATCGAGATCATTGGAAACCAAACCATCCGCTTTGTTTCGGAGAAGGAAAAAGAAAAGCCTTATATTAAAATTGGCATAAAATAAAAATCCTTTCCTGAAAATTAACTTCATCCTGTGAATAGCATATGGCCTGTCAATTACAGGCAGGCTGTCCGAAAACAAACAACCGACAAGCAATACTTCTGCACCTGCCTCTGAAAGAGTAGTTGCAACACGATGAACTCTCTGGTCATCAACAAAATCGTTTGTTACCGATAAAATTATTCTTTTCAAAACTTCAAAGTTTTAAATAAAGCATTGAAATTAAGATGACTTTATTATTAGAATAAATCATCGAACTTTTAAAATAAAATTAAACAAATAAATTTTTATAAATATTTTCAAAAGCGAAAATATAAACTTAACAGGAATAATTACTATAAAGAAATTTATTGTTGTTTATATTTGTTTTTTTGATTGAATATGCTACAAATTGAAGAGTTGCAACAACTGAAATCCCTTAATACATTTGGCATAGAGACTATAGCTGATTATTTTATAAATTTATCTTCAGCAGAAGAAGTAAAAGAATTTGTAAAGAATCCCCGGTTCAGACAAATACCTCATCTTGTTTTAGGTAGTGGAAGTAATATTTTATTTACCGGAAATTACAGGGGAATTATTTTAAAATCGAGTATTAAAGGTATTGAAATCATAAATGAAGATTCTGATTCTACAACAATTCGCTGTGGTGCAGGTGAAATCTGGGATGATCTTGTGGCATGGGCAGTGGAACATAACTTAGGCGGTTTGGAAAATCTCTCACTTATTCCCGGAACCGTTGGAGCAAGCCCGATACAAAATATCGGTGCCTACGGTATTGAGGTAAAAGAATCCATTCTGAGAGTGGAAGGCTACAAAACTGATAAGGGTGTATTTGTTTTAATTAATAATTATGATTGTGAATTTGGTTACAGGACAAGCATTTTCAAAACTCTTAATAGAGGTAAATTTATTGTTACTCATGTTATTTTCAGGTTAAATAAAAAACCTGAATTTAAGACTGAATATGGAAATATTTCTAAAGAACTTGAAAAGTTGGGAAGTTCTAATTTGAAGAACATCCGTCAGGCAATTATAAACATCCGGTCAAGCAAACTTCCTGACCCTGCAATAATTGGTAATGCGGGAAGTTTCTTTAAAAATCCGGTTATCATAGAAAGCAAAGCATTGAGAATTAAAAAATCATATCCCGAATTACCATTATACAAATCGTCGGGTGATCAATATAAGATTCCGGCTGCCTTTTTAATTGAAAAATGCGGGTGGAAAGGCTATCGCGAAGGTGATGCCGGAGTTCATAAAAAACAATCATTAGTTCTGGTCAATTATGGGAATGCGAAAGGTATTGAAATCCTTCAATTGGCGCATTTAATCCAGGAAAGTGTCAGAAAAAAATTTGAAATCGATTTAGAAATGGAAGTAGAAATTATTACCTGAACAAATCAATCAAAAATTTTTCTTTTATCCAGCCATTTCTGATATTCTTTAGCATTTTGATTATGCTGAATAAGCGTTTTGGCAAAAACATGGTTTCCTGATGAATCGGATTTTGCACAAAAATATAAATAATTATGTTTTTCATAATGGAGAACACCTTCTATTGCTTTTAATGATGGCATTGAAATGGGCCCCGGCGGCAAACCTTTATTTAAATATGTGTTAAAGGGTGAGTTAATCTCGATATATTTATGCAATATTCGTTTTAAGGAAAAATCACCGGCAACAAATTTAATCGTAGGATCTGCCTGAAGTGGCATTTCTCTTTTCAACCGGTTTATATAGACCCCTGCAATTGTAGGATATTCCGAACTATTATTCGTTTCTTCATGAATAATTGAAGCAAGAATCATTACCTGTACCGGCGTTAATCCCGTTTTTTTAGAATTTTCTAATCGTTCAGGATCCCAGAATTTATGAAATTCCCTACTCATGCGTTTTATAAAACCCACAGCATTTGTATTCCAGTTGAATTCATAGGTATTTGGAATAATCATCGCAAGAATGTTTTTTCTGTCAAATCCAATTGAATTGAGAATTATCGGATCGTTCAAAATTTGCAAAATTGAAGCAGAATCGGCTTCAATATGATGTCCGACTGTTCCTGCCAGCTGATTCAATGTACGAATGTTATTTAACGATAACTTTACCGGTTCCTGTTTCCCTGAACGTAAAAAACGAATGAGTTCATTATTGTTCATCCGATTTTTTAATTTGTATTTACCCGGTTTAATATGACCCGTATAATTTTTTTTCTCTGCGAGCCATTCAAAAGAACTCAAGTTGATAATAAAATGATGTTGATAAAGTATCCTGCAAACATCATCGAAATTTGATCCTGTAGGAATATATAAATATTTTTCCGATTGGTTTGAAATTATTACATTCGGTAAATAAATTTTTTTAAGTGTATAATAAAAAACTGAAACAACTGAAATAATTGCAGTAATTATCAGTAATGTCAATATTTTCTGAAAATAACTTAATTTTGAAAATAACTTCATGTGAATTCCATTTGTTTAAAGTTTGCAAAATTATTGAATCAAGGAGATTTTCCTATTATATAATAGTTAAAAAAAAATTCCTATATTTAGCAAGTTAATATGTAATACAGAAACCCTAAAATTTGCAAGATATGAACATTAAGTCTGTATTTGATTTGTTCAATAATCTTCGTAACGATAACTTAAGTTTCATTTATCAGGGTAATTTTAACGATGAAATTACTGAAAGGATTATCGATATAAGTGAAACCAATATTTCAAGCCAGCTCGAGCAAACAAAAATAATTAATAAGGTTTCCTTTTTACTTGCTGAATGTTTTCAGAATGTGATCAGGCATGGCGAAAATACATCCTATAAAAAAATATCTTCTGAAACTACCGGTATTTTTATTACACGTAACATTGGAAAATCATATTATATTTCTTCCGCCAATATTATCGAGAATAAAGATGTTGAGGGGTTAAGGGAAAAATTGGAACAAATCAATAATTTAAGTCCTGATGAATTGAAAAAAATGTATATAGAGGTTCTTTCCAACATGGAGTTTTCAAATCGTGGGGGAGCCGGACTTGGACTTATTGAAATGGCAAGAAAATCAGGCCAAAAACTTGAATTCGATTTTGAAAATATCGATGATGAATTTTCCTACTTTTATCTCCAGATAAAACTAAAAAGTCCCGAAGAAATCAATGGTAATTCCCAAGAAGTAAATGTTAATGTAGCAAAAGATTTTCATCGCATTATGTCAGAAGACAATATCTTTATTATTCATAAAGGCGATTTTTCCCAGCATACAATCATTCCAATACTTCGCATGATAGAAGATAATCTTCATAGCAGTACCGAGCATAATGCATCGAAAAAGAAAATTTTTCATGCCCTGGTCGAAATTCTTCAAAACGTGAGTAAACATGCAATTGAAATCAACGGTATTCGAGAAGGGATTTTTATGATGGGCAAAATAAATAATAAATATTTAGTATATACCGGAAATTATATTTCCACAATTAAAGTAAAATCTCTGCAAAAACATATTGTAAAATTGAATAGACTTAGCAAAGACAGCTTGCTAAAATTATACAAAAAAACCTTGCACTTGAGTTCTATTCCTCATACTGGTGAATCTGGCCTTGGCCTTATTAATATTAAGCGCGATAGTTCTGACAAAATTCAATATAAGTTTATTCCTGTTCAGGACGAAGCGAGCTTTTATGCTTTGGGGGTTACAATATAATAAATTCAACTAAGTTTTTTCAGATACCTGGAATAGTCTTTTTACAAAATGATCTGTTAAAACTCAATTTTATTAATTCTTTAAACCAGGTGATTCAATAGTTGCTTTTAATTAAAATCTAATTAATGGTTCATCAAAAGTTATTAAAACCTAAGTCAATAGCAATTATTGGCGGTTCAAACGATATCCACAAACCAGGTGGAAGTTTGGTAAATAACTTGAAGAATAGTCCGTTTAAAGGACCATTATTTGTCGTAAATCCTAAAGAAACGAAAGTTCAGGGTTTAATTTGTTTTAAGGACGTGAATGAACTTCCGGATGTTGATTTGGCAATACTGGCAATACAGGCAAAATTATGTCCTGATGTAATTGAAATTTTAGCCTTTTCGAAAAATACCAGGGGCTTTATTATTATATCTGCAGGTTTTAGTGAAGAAAGTATCGAAGGTGCCATACTCGAATCTGAGATTACCAAAATAGTAAATCAAGTAGGTGGAAGTCTCATTGGACCGAATTGTATTGGAGTAGTAACGCAACAATACAGCGGAATTTTTACAGCCCCGGTTCCAAAGTTGCACCCGCACGGTTGTGATTTTATTTCAAGCTCCGGGGCAACTGCAGCTTTTATTATTGAATCTGCCATGCCAAAAGGGCTTACTTTTGCAAGTGTTTATTCTGTTGGAAACTGTGCCCAAACAACAATTGAAGATATTATAGAATATTTCGATGAAACTTATAATCCTACAATATCTTCAGGAGTAAAACTATTTTACCTGGAAAGCATTAAAAATCCTGATAAACTTCTTTTACATTCTTCATCATTAATTAGGAAGGGATGTAAAATAGCTGCTATTAAAGCCGGTGGCAGTGAACCTGGCAGCCGTGCAGCATTATCGCATACAGGAGCACTGGCTAATTCAGACCTTGCAGTAGAAGCATTATTCCGAAAAGCAGGAATAGTCCGATGTTATGGCCGTGAGGAACTGACAACGGTAGCATCAGTATTTATGCACAAAGAAATAAAAGGTAAAAGAATTGCTATTATCACTCATGCAGGTGGCCCGGCAGTGATGCTTACTGATGCACTTTCAGAAGGCGGCCTTGAAATACCAGCGTTAGAAAGTAAGGAAAGCAAGAAGTTGCTGGCATTATTGCCACCTGGATCGTCTGTTAAAAATCCCATCGACTTTCTTGCTACCGGAACTGCAGGGCATCTTGGCATAGTAATCGATTATTGCGATAAGAAATTTGATAATATTGATGCAATGATGGTCATTTTTGGAAGTACCGGACTCTCAAAAATCTATTCGGTATATGATGTTCTGCATCAAAAGATGCTTGCTTGCAACAAACCTATATTCCCTATATTACCTTCAATCCAAACTGCACAGAAAGAAGTAGAAAATTTTTTGGCAAAAGGCCATATCAACTTTCCAGATGAAGTACAATTAGGTAATGCAATAACTAAAGTTTATAATACTCCAAAACCAGCTAAAGAAGAAATAAATTTGAATAGTATTGATATTGCTTCTTCTCATAAAATAATTGATAATGTTGAAAATGGATTTATTCCGTTCGAAATTATTTATAAACTTTTGGAATCTATTAAAATACCAGTTGTCCCAACTTATGAAATTAAAAACAGGCAAGACCTATTCGAAAATGCCTGGAAACTTGGTTATCCTTTGGTTATTAAAGTAGCAGGCCCAATACACAAAACTGATGTTGGTGGAGTTTCGCTTAATATAAAAACAGAAAGCCATCTCGAAGCAGAGTTTGAACGTATGATGAAGATCGGAAATGTTACTTCTGTTTTACTTCAACCTATGCTCTTAGGTGTTGAACTTTTTATTGGAGCAAAGTATGAGCCTGCATTTGGTCATATTATAATGTGCGGACTGGGGGGAATATTTATTGAAGTACTAAATGATGTATCTTCAGGTTTGGCTCCCCTGACTTTTGAAGAGGCATATTCAATGATTCGTTCTTTAAAAAGCTATAAAATCATTAAAGGAACCCGGGGTCGGAAAGGTATATCTGAAGATAAGTTTGCAGATATAATAGTACGACTGTCTTCTTTATTGAGGTATTCAACCAATATTAAAGAACTTGATCTAAATCCCTTAATAGCTTTTCAGGATAGTATTATGGTTGTAGATGCAAGAATCAGAATTGAAAATAGCTAAAAATAAAAAAGCCTCATAAAATTATGAGGCTAAACATAAATCGATTAACTCTAAGCTATGCTAATTTAACATTCGCTGCATTTAACCCTTTTTTACCTTCCTGAAGCTCAAAAGTAACTTCATCACCTTCTTTAATTCGATCTATTAGACCTGAAGCATGGACAAAATATTCCTTTTCAGATTCTGTGTCCTTAATGAAACCAAACCCTTTTGATTCATTAAAAAATTTTACTTTTCCGTTTTTCATAATTTGTTATTAAAATATTGACAAAGGTAGTTATAAGGAAATTAAAATCATTTTATTATTTAAATAATCTTTTAACAATACTCATTTTTTACCTTTAAATATTAATCTTAAAAATTCACTTTAAACTCGTATTTCATTGATAATTAAAAAGTAAAGCCTCGAAAAAACTTCGAAGCTTTACTCAACCCTAAATTAAACCTATAAAACCTGTGAAAACTAAATCGAAATCAAAAATTATAATTTGTATTTTCCAGTGAAAATAAACATTTTAATTATTTTCTGAAATACTAGCTTTTAGTATTACTTAATTCAATTGTAAATTTATTTTAGCCTTTTTATTTCTTCAAACAAAATAGGATGATAATCATTACTTTAGTCTGATGATTTACATTATCCTTTACTGAGGAGATAGATCATTTTAATTGTCAAAATTTAGTTTATAATGAAATTTTATATTACTTATCTTTTTAATTGAATGACCTTTTTAGAAATAATTTTTTATTACTTTGTGAATATAGATTACTATTAAAGTATTGAAAAAATAAATCACAATTTGTGCGGGAAAAACTATTTAGAATAAAGCCTCTAAGCCAGTTAATGGATGAAACGAGCGATGAAAGCCATGGATTAAAACGGGCTTTAAATGCAACTAATCTGGTAACATTAGGAATTGGGGCAATTATTGGAGCGGGTATATTTGTATTAACAGGTCAGGCGGCAGCGCAATATGCAGGTCCGGCAATTGTAATTTCATTTGTTATATCAGGAATAGCTTGTGCTTTAGCAGGTTTGTGTTATACCGAATTTGCAACAATGATTCCAATCGCAGGAAGTGCTTATACATACGCATATGCAACATTGGGTGAATTATTGGCATGGATAATCGGTTGGGATTTAATTCTTGAATATTTATTTGCATCATCAACCGTTGCAGTTGGATGGTCGGGATATGCAGTGAGTTTTTTAAGAGATTTTGGATTAAATATACACGTTCAGTTTACATCTGCAACCGGAAGTACTTTGGTAAGTGTTCCGGGTATTGGCTGGCGCCCTATTACTGATCAGTTAACAAAAGAATTAATGAATCATGGCACATTAATTTCCTCTTTGCCACATATTACAGCTATTATGAACCTTCCGGCAATGATTATTATCGCAGTTATCACAATTTTGTTAGTAATTGGAATTAAGGAATCAGCAGGGTTTAACAATGTAATGGTTTTTGTTAAAGTTACCGTTATCCTGGTATTTATTACAATAGGTTTCTTTTTCATTAAAAAAGCAAATTTGATGCCCTTTATTCCTAAAAGAATTTATGATGCCAATGGAGTCGGACATTATGGACTTGCAGGAATTCTAAGGGCTGCAGGAGTAATATTCTTTGCTTACATTGGATTTGATGCCGTATCAACTGCAGCGCAGGAAGCAAAAAATCCAAAGAAAGATATGCCAAAAGGGATACTTGGCTCATTAAGTATTTCCACTTTACTTTATATTTTGGTTGCAATTGTTTTAACAGGTATTGCAAGCTATACACAGTTAAATGTTGCAGACCCGGTGGCCGTTGGCGTTAATGCCATGGGAAAAAGTATGATCTGGCTCAGGCCTATTATTAAATTAGCTGCAATAGCCGGATTGAGTTCTGTAATACTTGTAATGTTATTAGGCCAACCTCGTGTATTTTATGCCATGTCAAATGATGGGTTATTGCCAAAAGTTTTTTCAAAAGTTCATCATCGGTTTAAAACACCTTATGTAAGCAGTATCGTTACGGGAATTGTTGCAATAATATTGGCAGGAGTTATACCTATTGATAAATTAAGCGAGCTTGTTTCAATAGGGACATTACTGGCCTTTGTAATTGTATGTATCAGTATTATGGTATTGCGAAAAACAAAACCTGAAGTACATAGGCCCTTCCGGACACCATTTGTGCCATTAGTCCCGATTCTCGGTGCCTTTATTTGTTTTGTCCAAATGGCTGCATTACCACTTTTTACCTGGTTGCGTCTTATTATTTGGATGGCTTTTGGTATGGCAATTTATTTTTTTTACAGTATTAGGCATAGTAAATTAAAATAAATGCTAATATTTAATAACATATTTTATGATAACCATGAAAAAAAAATATCAGTTGTTGTTACTGAGTATAGCTTTAATGAGCTTCGAAAATGCTATTTCCCAAAATAAAATGCTTCCATGTAAAATAATTACAAATTCAAAAGATACAATCTCAGGGATTATCGATTATAAAAACTGGTATTCAAATCCACGTAAAATTTATTTTTATCCTAATGGTCAAAGTACTTCCAATGTTTATTTCCCCAAAGATATAAGTGGATTTGAAGTAAATGGAGAAACATATTTATCTGCATTTCTTAAGATTGATATAACAATTGAAAATACATTAAACAGTAAAGAAGCAAATTACATTCAGGACAGTGTTTTTTTATTGGCTTTAACTAAAGGTAGCGTGAGTTTATATTACCTTAAACAATTTGGAGGAAAAGAGAATTTTTTTATCAGAGATACATCAGGAAAAATAATGGAACTTATTAAACGATCTTATTTAGTTTACGAAGATGAATCGGTAAAATTAAAAACTAATGAAACCTATAAAGGACAATTGAGGTTTCACTTAATTAAATGCAAAGAAGTGTCTGACAAAGCTCAATTCGTCGATTTCAGAAGAAGTAGTTTAACAAAACTATTTAAATCGTATTATGATTGTACAAACGAAAAGTCGGCTTCAGTTCCAATTGAAGAAAAAATAAAATTAAGATTTGGTATTTCGTCAGGACTTAAAATTTCTAAATTAAGTTTTTCTTCAACTGATCCATACAATAATTATCTTACAAATTCTCATTTTAATATCGACTATAATCCATATTTAGGTATTGATTGTGAAATCATATTGCCCAGGTCATTGAAAAAGTGGTCTTTATTCAATGAATTGAATTATGCATTTTTTAATTTCAAATCGAATACTGATATTAAATTCAGTTTTTCTATTTTCAAAATGTTGAATTTGATACGTTATACAATTCCTGTTTCTGGTATTAAACCATACTTGGAAATTGGCGTTGCTAATGGAATTTATAATATTTCCACAAATACACAATTGGTTAAATTCTTAACAACCTCTTATACCGATGTAGCCCTTAGGCATGTTTCAAATTATGAATTTGCAATTTCAGGAGGAGTGGGCGTAAAAATAAATAAAAATTTATGCGTTGATTACCGCTATGAAAAATCGAATGGTTTTTCTGGAACCGGGATTCTTTACTCAAAAATAGAAAATAACATTATTAATATAACTTATTTGTTTTAGCTTGTTTTTTAATATGGATAGATCGTACACAATGTATATAAATATTAAATATGCTTTTTAAATTATTTCAAATTTAATAATTCAGGTGAAATATTATCTTATCGCTGGTGAAGCTTCAGGTGATTTGCATGGATCAAATTTAATGAAAGCCATCAAAAAAAATGATCCAGATGCTGAGTTCCGTTATCTTGGGGGAGATTTAATGCAACTGCAGGGAGGTTCACTTTTAAAACATTTTCGCGAGATGCCTTCTATGGGTTTCGATGTACTTATGCATCTCAGAACTGTATTAAAAAACATGAAGAGTTGCAAACTTGATATACTTCAATGGCAACCCGATGTTTTAATTTTGATTGATTACGCAGGTTTTAATTTACGAATTGCCAAATTTGCCCACAAAAATAAAATTAAAGTCTTCTATTACATTTCTCCTAAAGTTTGGGCATGGCATGAATCAAGGGTAAAAAAACTAAAACTTTACATTGACAAATTATTTGTGATTTTCCCCTTTGAAATAGAATATTTTAGAAAATTCCAGATTGAAGCTGAATATTTTGGAAACCCATTGATCGATTCCACAAATGATTTCAAGTTTCGTAAAGAAGAATTCAAATCTTTTAAAGAGAACAATAAACTTGATAATCGCCCTATTCTTGCATTGCTTCCCGGAAGCAGAAAAGGAGAAATAAACCGGATACTTCCGGTTATGATTAAAGCCGTAAAGGATTTAAAGGAATTCCAGATTTTAATTGCCGGTTCACAGGCTATTAAAGAAAAATTATACAATAAGATTATTAAAAACAATGATATTAAAATAGTATTTGGTCAGACTTATAACCTGGTTTCCCATGCAAGATTAGCTGTTGTAACTTCAGGCACTGCAACTCTTGAAACAGCATTGTTAAAAACTCCGGAAGTAGTGGTATTTAAAACCACATTGATTAATTACTTAATTGGCAAATCTCTTGTAAAAATTCATTTTTTTTCCCTTGTTAATCTAATTAAAAATAGAGAAGTAGTGAAAGAATTTCTTCAACTTAATCTCTTAAGGAAAATTAAAACAGAAGTTGAAAAATTGTTGCATGATAATGATTATCGCCAGTCAATGCTGAAAGATTTTGACGAAATTGAAAGTATGCTCGGTCAACCAGGAGTATCTGACCGCATTGCCAAAAGAATGACAGGTTTATTAAAAACTGAATTAAAATAATAGTGATCCTAAGAAAATTAGCTTTTTTAAAAATTTCGAAAATCGAAAAACGAATTTTGATTTACAAAGTGTTTGAACTTTTTTGTTCTATTTTTTTAATCAGGAGTTTTCTTAGAAAAATTAAATAGCGACTTAATTTGTGTTTTTTAGTGCTTTTGTGTTTTGGTGGCAAGTTTTTTTATAGTCACAAAAGCACCAACACACCAAAGACACTAAAAACTCTAATAATGTAATTCATAGCCATTAATACCAAAAAAAATTTCAATCAAATAAAAATGCAAAGAATAGTTTTGCTTAGTATTATAATAATTATTAGCATTAATGAATATGCCCAGCAGCTAAGAATCGGACTTTTTAATGAACTAAATACAAAATCGGTTGTATTTTCAGTAGTAAACTGCAGTTATTTGATGGTTTGCGATAACAGGGCAATTCAGACTTTCAGACAAGGACAGAATTTATTTATTACAAAAGAAGGCGATTCTCTTCGGTGTATAGGTTTAAATATCGATTTTGGATTATTTCTCAAAATAAAATTAAATGCCATGGCCGACAGTGCTGTTTTCAGCCTGAGACCGGTAGATCCCAAAGCAAATATCCGGTATTATGACGACAACCTCGAACTGGTTATTAACCTTGGAAAAATGCAAACCATTAATATTGTTGATATCGATAAGTATCTTGCCGGGGTGGTTGAATCAGAAGGTGGCCTAAAGGCTTTTCCGGAATATTATAAGACGCAAACAATCTTGTGCAGGACATATACTTTAAACCACTTAGATAAACATATTGAGGAGGATTTCAACCTCTGTGACGGAACGCATTGCCAGGCTTATAATGGCCATAATTCGGGAAATACAGATATATTGAAAGCTGCATTCGAAACGCGTGGACTTGTTATTACCGACGATGATACTACATTAATCACGGCAGCCTTTCATTCTAACTGCGGCGGTGAAACTGAAAATGCAAGTAATGTCTGGCTTATCAATAAATCATACTTAAAAGCCATACAGGATCCCTATTGTCAAAATCAGAAAAATTTTCATTGGGAAAATAAAATACCGTTTGAACAATGGAAAAAATATTTAATAGATAATGGATTTCATATCAAAGCCGGCATTTCCCAATCCTTTTTCAATTTTACACAATACAGCAGGCGACAATATTACAGGTTGGGAAAGGATTCGATTTCGTTCAAAAAAATAAGGGATGATTTTGGATATCATTCAGCCTTTTTTTCCATTGAAGTGAAAAATGATAATGTTGAAATACATGGCAGAGGCTATGGGCATGGAGTTGGACTTTGCCAGGAGGGAGCTATGCAAATGGCAAAACTTGGTTATAATTTCCGTGAAATAATACAGTTCTATTACCAGGTTGTAAATATTACCGACGTCAAAAATGTACCATTCAATAAAAATCCTTCTCTAAAATTTATAATAAAATAAAATAATATTTCATTGACATTCTTCAAAGCTTTTATCGTATTGGCTCATGGCTTCCTGGCTCATTCCCATACTTGAGAAACCTCCGTCGTGAAATAAATTCTGCATGGTAACTTTCCGGGTCAGATCTGAGAAAAGAGTAATAACATAATCGGCACATTCAAGTGCAGTGGCATTTCCCAAAGGCGACATGCGTTCTGAAAAATCAAGTAATGACCCGAACCCTTTCACACCGCTTCCTGCAGTTGTAACTGTTGGCGACTGGGAAATTGTATTAATCCTGACTTTCTTTTCCCTACCATAAATATAACCAAAACTGCGTGCGATTGACTCAAGGGCTGCTTTTGCATCGGCCATATCATTATAACCATACAAAGTTCGTGTTGAAGCTATATAAGAAAGCGCAACAACGGAACCCCATTCATTTATAGCATCTAATTTACGGCATATCTGAAGTATTTTGTGAAATGACAATGCAGAAATATCGAATGTTTTCAGATAATTATCATAGTTGATATTGTCATAGGGAATTCCCTTTCTAACGTTGGGCGACATGCCAACAGAATGTAACAGGAAATCTATCTTCCCTCCCATCTTTTCAATGGTAGCATTGATCAGCATTTCAATATCATCGAGATTTGCGACATCTGCATAAATAACTTCGGTATTGCAAGCCCTGGCTAATTCGGTAATTTCTCCCATGCGTGCTGCAACAGGCGCATTCGTAAGCAAAAATTGTGCGCCTTCTTCATAAGCCTTTTCAGCCACTTTCCAGGCTATTGAGTTTTGATTTAATGCACCAAAAATTAATCCTTTTTTCCCTTTCAAAAGTCCAAATGCCATAGTTTATAGTTTTTAATTAAAAATCAGTTTATTAAAAGTAAATTATTATAAATCGATGCCGGTTGGTTAAGTTTTCATTTCAATTGGAAGTTCGTTTCATAATTTTAAAATAGAATGAAGGTTTTGAATAGTAACAATGATTATTACTTTTTTATCAATTTTAAACCTTCTGCTAATTCAGAACATTCTATGAACCATGTAAATTCAATGTAATTTATCGACTGTGTTTTTAAACAAAATAAAATAGAAAATGTTTTATAAAGAAAAATTTCAATTCTTTAACAGTACCCTTGCATTGGTCAATGCAGCTTCGCTGACTTGCTCTCCGCTTAGCATTTTTGCAATTTCTACTACCCGCTCCTCTCCCGACAAGAGTTTGATATGTGTATTCGTTGCTTTTTCACCATCAGTTTTGTAAACCATATAATGATTTTGCCCTTTTGACGCAACCTGTGGTAGATGGGTTATACTGATAACCTGCATATTATCGGACATTTGTTTCAGAATATTGCCAACCTTATCGGCTATTTCCCCTGAAACACCGGCATCAATTTCATCGAATATTACGGCTGGTATCGATAATGATGAAGCAATGACAGATTTAACTACCAACATAAATCTCGAAATTTCACCTCCAGACGCAACTTTTGTTATATCCTGCAAACCGACCTGTTTATTGGCGGAAAACAAATATGAAACACTATCGCAACCTGAAGAAGTAAAATCAGGATTACTTTCTAGTTTAACAGAAAACATAGCATTTGGAATGCCTAACTGGCGCAATAAAGTAATAACCTGTTCCTCGAATTTTGGTATTGTCTTCTGACGAACTTTTGTAATTTGGTTAGCATAAACAGTTAACTGATCTTTAATTTTTTCAATACTATTATTTAAACTGGTCAACCGTTCATCATAGCCGGTAATTGCAGAAATTTTCTGTTTAAAGGAATCGCGCAAACTTATTAATTCATCTGAATTTGAAGCCCTGTGTTTCTGGCACAAAAAATAAAGTGAATCGAGACGCGATTTAATTTTATCCATCTTTGACGGATCCAAATCGATGGATTCAGACAAGACCTCTGTTTCAGAAGCAAGGTCTTTCAATTCAATGTACGCACTCTCCATTCTTTGCTGAAGTCCATCGGCTTTAGGAAATAAATTTTTTATTTTTCCTGCCAGATTGATTGCTTCCTTTAATTGCAAAACAATACCTGATGGATCAGATTGTAAAAAACCGGAAATATTATTTAATGCAGTTTTAATTTCTTCGGCATGGGATAATATTTTAAGTTCTTTTTCAATTTCATTTTGTTCGCCCAATTGTAATTGAGCACTCTCCAGTTCATTGAATTGAAAGTTATAATAATCCAGGTCGGTTTTATCTTTTTCAGATTTCTCTAATAATTCTGAATATTGCTTTTGCAGTTCATTAAATTTCCTGAAACAATCTTTATATTTATCAAGGATATCGGTATTTCTGGCTAAAACATCGATAACCTTTAATTGAAATGAACTGTCTGCCAGGTAAGAATTCTGATGTTGAGAATGAATATCGACCAGCCTGTCTCCCAATTCTTTTAAAATATTCAAATTAACCGGGGAATCGTTAACAAATGCCCTTGATCGCGCATTATCATGAATTTCTCTTCGTATTATAGTCTGGTCGTTATAATCTAATTCATTTTGTTTAAAAAAATCCTGAAGATGATATTCCTCCAAATAAAAACTTCCTTCGACTATGCATTTTTTTGATTTATCGAGCAAAATAGACGAATCGGCCCTCTGGCCAACAAGCAACGACAATGCTCCCAGTAAAATTGACTTTCCGGCTCCGGTTTCACCAGTAATAATAGAAAAGCCAGGTTCAAAGTCGATCTTCAGGTTATCAATCAGGGCATAATTTTGTATAGATATACTTTGAAGCATTTTTCCTTTACTGATTAATGATCCAAAATGTAAAGATAATCGAAAAAATAAATGATAGAAAAGTAAGAAAAACAACCGAATTTACTGTCCTACGAGTTTTTTATATTTAACCGAATTCGCATTATCGATTTCGTTAAGTATCTGTAATATTCTGGTTTTTTCATCCGGCATAGCATCGCTAAAAACATTGACAAATTCATCCGCTTTGGCATCGACAATGATATGGTAAAAATGCAGGAAAGGATCTGGTTGTTCCCTGTATACCTTTTGCAATAATAAAATATCTTCAGAAATTTCTGACCTGCCGTCGTTTGGCTTGGAATCCATTAAATCGAGGCCCAAACGATGGTAACGGTAAATAAATTCCCGAACCGATTCATATCTTTTATCGAGTATGTTTTTAATGAGCCAGTAACGGTTTTTGTTGTTTTTTGCCTCAAAAGGTTTCCAGCCTTTATCTTGAGAACTCTGTGCGTTATCAACTATTTTCTCTGCTTTGGTAAAAAATTCAGTTCCCCCTTCCAACGAAAAAGTGTCATAATCTAATCCTAAGATTAAATAAGCATAGTAGGCCAAAACAGAAGTCAGGTTCGACTGGTGGGTATTTTCATTAAACTCAAGAGGTTCAAATTCAACATAGTTGAAATTAAAATTCTGATCTAAATAATTTAATATAATTGTATTATATGATGAATTATAAACCGGCCTGCGCGATTGGACCTGAATGGTTCCCTGAAATTCGTCGGCCGAAATTTGTTGCTGAATGTTGATTAAGATGCTGCACTCAATACGTTCATTTATAGCAAATGCATGATTAGACCATGTCCTATTGTTCATAAACTCGTATAAAGCAGTATTTAATGTTTGAAAAACTTTTTTATTTGTACCTTGAATTTGCTGGGTATTTACCGAGATATTACACTTCAATTCCTGTGAATAAACAGAATCAATACACATTAATTTTAATAATATTATAGGTACAATTCTATTCATTAATAAAAAGGTATTATACTTTTAAAAATGTACTTAACTCTTCAACAATATCCAGGGCAACATCCTTTTTATCCTTTAACTCAAAATGTTTTATTTTATTGTTTGTGCTGATTATCGATATTTTATTTGTGTCTGTATTAAATCCCGATCCGGGTTCATTTGCTAAATTGAGTATTATAAAATCGAGGTTTTTGTTTTTCAACTTTTGTTTGGCATTGTTTATTTCATTATTCGTTTCTAATGCAAACCCCACTAAAACCTGACCTCTCTTTTTTATTTTACCTAACTCAGCAGCAATATCAGGGTTTGACTTTAGTTCAATAGAAATATTTTTATCGGCCCTTTTAATTTTTTCTTTATTTTTATTTAAAGGTGTATAATCAGCAACAGCAGCAGACATAATACCTGCATTGCAACCGGGAAATATTTTAATACAAGCATTGAACATTTCCTGGGCTGATGTTACATTAACCAATTTCAATTTAGGGAGATTTAAAGAAATATTTACAGGTCCGCTGACTAAAACTACATCAGCGCCCATATTAACAAGAGTTTCGGCTATAGCGTAACCCATTTTCCCTGAAGAATAATTTCCAATATAACGAACCGGATCGATCGCTTCAAAAGTTGGGCCTGCAGTTACAAGTATTTTTTTTCCTTTTAGTTTTTGTTGGTTAGAAAAAAAAGTTTGAATGAATTCAATAATTTTTTCAGGTTCTTGCATTCGTCCTTTGCCTTCCAGGCCGCTTGCGAGCTCCCCAATTGCCGGTTCAATAATAATATTTCCATAAAACCGTAAAGTTTCCAGGTTCTTTTGAGTAGCCTTGTGGTTAAACATATCTATATCCATGGCAGGAACTATTATCACCTGGCATCGGGCAGACAAGTATGAAGTTAATAATAAATTATCGGCAATCCCGACAGCCATTTTTGCAATAGTATTAGCGGTAGCAGGGGCAATAAGAAACAAATCGGCCCAAATCCCTAAATCAACATGGCTATTCCAGTCGCCATTTTCATTATTAAAGGATTCAGTAAGTACAGGATTTTTAGAAAGAGTAGCTAACGTTATGGGTGTAATAAA
>Ga0265323_10000624_pt1 | contig 19363 bp, 28 predicted proteins | sample 41225metaG_FD_193580 | JGI IMG/M metagenome (GOLD analysis project Ga0265323, IMG submission 193580) | Rhizosphere microbial communities from Carex aquatilis grown in University of Washington, Seatle, WA, United States - 4-12-25 metaG | ecosystem: Host-associated > Plants > Roots > Rhizosphere...
AGTTATACCTAGTTCATCATTGATCGTATGAATCCCCCAAAAAAGTGAAGTGCCGGCAGAATTGCCTAAAAATCCCCGATAACCCCCTCCAGTGTTTGCCGAGTTGAATTTTGTGCGAAGGGTAAAGTTGTTTAGTTTGGGTCCGGGAACGCTAGCAATTGCCGCCGTTCCCGTCCCATCAAAATTCAACCCCTGCGCCGGGCGGCGGGTGTTGCTGACCGTGTTGAGCTGGGTCTGCACGTCGCCAGCGGGGAGGGTGACGGCGGTGAGCGAGGGCGAACTACCCGCCAATCCGGCCGGCGTCACAAACTTGGTATTGCTGGTGCCGGCCGTCGTCTCCGCCTGCGTGGCCGCCACGGCGCTGATAGGGAAAATGATCGAACTCATTGGAAAGTGAAAGTTAAAGTGAAAGGGAAAGTGGTTCTCACTTTGTTCCCGTGTACCGCACACCCTCGCCGCCCACGGTCACATCGATGAAGATGCCCGAAATATCGATCAGCTTGCCCAGCGGCGCCGTTATCACGACGGGCGTCAGGCCGTTCTGGCTGTCGTTGGTGGCCGAGTTGCCCCAGTAGGCTTGCCCCGTATTGGTGCGCAGCGGCCAGATGAACACCTCGGCAAACGTCCCCGTGCCGAGTGCTTCCGCCGTACCCGCAGATGTTACCGTTTTCGTGGCTTCCGTGATCGTGGCGGCCGTCGTCGTTGTCAGCGCGCCGAACTGCACCGGCAGCGGATTTGCTACGCCCGTCGGCACCGGATGGTCCGAGGCGTCGCGATGGGCAATGGCTTGAGTGGTTTGTTGGCTCATAGGAGTGTCAGGTTAATCTGCCGTCGAGAAGCGCACGCCATCGCCGGCCGTCATCACATCGAGAAATATCTGCGCCAGGTTGAGTTTTTTGCCCGGCGGCGCCGTCAAGCGCACTGGCGTCCAACCGTGCTGCGTGTCGTTGGTGGCCGATCCGCCCCAGTACACCCGGTCGTTATTGGTCCGCAACGGGTAGATCGCTACCTCGCTCACCAATCCGCTGCCCAACGCCTCCGGCGTGCCGGGCGAAGCCACGGTCTTTACCGTGTCCACCATTGTAGCCGCTCCCGCGCTCGTCTGCGCATGGAACGCCAACGGCACCGGATTTGCCGCGCCGCTCTGCACGATCGAATCGTCCGTCCCCCGATGGGCTTTACATTGGAGTGGTTGCGCGCTCATGCCGATTGCCTCCATCGCAGTGTCTGGCCCTGCATCGCTCCCTGCTGGATCTGCGCCAAAAACAACGCATCGTCTGCCGCCGCATCCTCAAGCGCCGCTTCCTTGCGCTGCGCGCCGGCGCGCAGCCAATCGGCCAAGGCACGCCGCGCGACGCACGTTTGCAGCCACGCGGGAAACTCCAGCCGCGTCCATGAGGCCGGCGTCGTCTGCGGGCTTTGCCCGGCCGTCGTGTTCACGGCACAGCTCCAGTAATCGCCCTCCAGGTCGGACGTCGTGCCCGCAAAATACACCGTGTCGACGCCCGCCCCGTAGGTCGCGGCCGGGTCGAAAACCGCGCCCTTGAACACCGGACACTTGAGCCGAAATCTCACCCAAATCTGTTGCGGCACGATCTCGGTTACGACGCCTCGCTGCCAACGGCGCCCGCGCGGCGACGTCTGCACATGCGCGCCCGTGGCATCTAGCTCGAAGTCCACGCTCCGCGGATTCGGCCACACGTGCGGATCGTCGAGGTACATCCCGAGAAAATCGCCGATCACCGTCTGCCCGGTCTGCGTGCGGGAAACGTACGGGTCGAACACCGTTAAAATCCCAAACTGAGTCGTGTCGATCGTGGAACCACTCGTGTGCGCCGAGAAGCACTGGTAATCCCGACCGTCCGCCGGATTCCGCGCGATCGTGCCCACGCTATACGCCACATTCGGAAGCCAATCCGGACCCGAGTAAGGCCCAGCGCACACCGCCCAATATGTCCCATTGGTCGTATACGTCCCATTCCCCAGCGTTGCCGGAGCGTTCCCCGTCGTCGCCCGGAGCGCCTGGTAATACTGCTGTGTCGGCGGGAAAAACACCTCGCTCGCGCTGCTTGCCGTCGGCGCCGCGTACGCCGTGCCCGCGGCGTAAGGCAGCCGGTATAGCCGCAACTCCGCCGGGCAGACCTCGGGCCACCACCAGGCGGGCCAAGCCCAATCCCGCAACCGGGCATTGATGAACCCATCGACTTGTGCGACCTGTCCCGCGCTCAAATCAGTAATCAACTGGCCGGCCCAAGAGACCACCAGATCCCGCACCGATTTGAAACTGGATCGCGTCATCGGAAGAAAGGTTTAAGTTGAAAGTTTAAGTTTAAGTCAGAGCGCCCAGCGCCCCCGCTTCCCCTTTACTCCGCGGTTCGTCTTTGGCGTTTGATTATTGGAGTTTGGAGTTTCCCACGCATTCGTGATCGTTGTCTTTTCGCTGCGTGGGCGCATCGCGATCTCGGGATGGCGTTTCGTCATGTATCCCAGCTCATGCGTCCAAAACTCCGGCCCCTCGCGCCCCTCCCAGTAATTGAAAACCGTCTCATCGATCTGCGCTACCAAGCGCATTCCGTGTTTTCCGATGGCCGATTCCGTACCGCACGTCCGGGCGATCAACTCCTGTCGTTCGCCGGCCGCCAGCACGTCCTCGAGGTTCCGCTGCTCGCGCAACAGTGCCAGCTCGCGCGCGACGTCCTCGGTTATGTCTCCGAAGTCCGGATGCACAATCCGCATGTCGGGCATTACCTGGATGGGCATGGCTGAAAAGAGTTCCGAGTTCCGGGTTCCGAGTTCCGAGTTTTTCAACCCGAAACACGAAACCCGGAACCCGAAACTACGTTTTGGTCAGAGCTTCGTGAAGTCGACCACGCGGAAGTACAGATGCAGCTCACCCGCGCCGACCAGATCGGTCAGGTTGGCCGAGATGCTTGTGAACACCACGTTGACCGTATCGGTCGCGGCCCACACCTTGCGGGTGGACTTGATGAGCGCGTTAAACGCGGTCACGAGGGCGGTGATTGCCGTACTCTCCTGCGTGCCGTACGTGCCGTCGACGCTGCTGCCGTCCTGGTCCGCGATCTCCGGCGGGAGATAGGTGATCGGCGTTCCCGTCGAACGCACATCGGTTGCCGCCAGGAAACCGTCCGATTTGTTGGTGCCAGCGCCGAGCGTGTACCCAATCGCCACGGTCAGCGACGAGATACTTGCCGGCACGAATGCGGACTTGAGGTAGCCGCTTACAAACTGGCACATCTTGCCCGCCGGCAACGCGCCGAACGGGGTGAGCGTGCCGCTTGTCGAGGCCGCTGCCGCGGCACTCAAAGCACCGTAGCCGGTGCCCGTGCCGTTGAGATCTTCCGCCAGGATGATGACCCGATGGGTTGCGCCCATCCGCGCCATCTCCTCGATTCCGAGTTCTTGAACTTTCATGGTATTTTACCTTTTTCTTTTGATTGTTGTTCGTAGCAAGTAGCTTGTTACTTGAAACTTGTTACTTGTTACTTCCGAGCGATCAGCTCGCCCCGGCGAATTTGCCGAACGGCAGCGGATTGAGGACGGCCAGCGCGCCCGTACCCGTGACGAGGAACTTTTGATTCCGGCCCGTGCGGGCCAGTGGCAGCATGTACGGAGTCTCCGACATGCGCAGTTCGAGATGCCGCATCGGACAGGCGTACGCCAGCAACTTGCTGAGCGCCGAGGTCGGATCGCCGGCGGTATTGATCCAGCGATCGAGCCGGATCTTGAACGTGCCGAAATCGGTCAGCAGCACGTCCACCTTGCCGAGGATCACATCGTCGCCCGCGTCCTGGTTGAAACGCCGAACGCTCGTGAGCGCCGCGTCCGTCTTCTGGTAGAACGTGATGCGACCGAGATTCTTTTTGAACCCCGAGCCACACCACACGTCGATGTCCATCTCGGAATCGCCGTGTTGCGTGTACATGCTCTCCGCCACGGCGGTGATCGTCGCGTCCGTGGTATTGGCCATCGTCGTGGCATCGATGCTCGCCGCCGGCGGCCGGTACATGGCCGGAACCGGGTAGTGGTTCTGTGCGGCCAACTGAATCCACTTGCCCAGGCCGCGGGTCTTGTTTGGCACGATGGCGCTCGTTTCCGCCTGGCTCTCGTTGTCGCCGAGCATGGTCACTTCCATGTCGGTTTTCAACTCAACCAGCTTCTTGGCCACCGCCTTGGCGATGACATTGCGGGGCGTTACCCCCGCGAGATTCATGAACGTCAACGCATGGCCGCCCACGCGGGCCGCCCGCTCCCACGTCTGCACGCGGGCGTACAGCAACCCGTCGTCCTGGCGCGGGTTCTCGTACACGACCGGATCGGCTTCGTCGCCCGCTCCCTCCGTTTGCGGCGAGGCGAATTTCTCGACGGGATACTCGAGCTGGGCATTGATGGGGGCCGAGCCTTTCGGCACGGCAGACGTGAACGGTAACATGCGTTTTTCAGCATTTACGAACTCGTCCGCGAGGTCTTGAACTTTGCCGGTCGAATCGCGTTCGACCAGAACACCGGCGGTAGGCATGATGGTATTTTATTTAACCGAATTTTGCGGCGATGGCGGCGGCGACTGCGTTGACATTCCCATCCCCCTTGCTGAGCGCCTTCGACGCGGCTCGCTGCTGGGCCTCGCGCGGCACTACCCGACCCGGTACGGTCCCCGGCCGGCTCGGCGCTGCCGGCGGCACCTTGCGGACGGCTGGGGTGGATTTACCGTCCACCGTCTTCCGTCCACCGTCCACCGTCGTCCGTTCGGCCTTGAGCCGATCCACGAGCTTGCCATCGACGGCAATACCGGCCTCGCGCAACGTCTGCCCGATTAAGGCATCGGCTGCGATCGTCCGGTAATTCGGCCCCAGCCGGCGCAAGCCCGGCGTGGCCTCGATGATGGCTTGCACCTGCGCTCCGGCGCCGGTTCTTGTGTCCTTTAACCAAGGATACGCGCTCACGGCCTGGGCGTCGGCCTGCTCTCTCGCGCGCAGGAATTGCTCGCGGGCGGGCAGGGCCTGGTACAACAGCTCCGAAGTCCGCGCCAGCAGTGCGCGCACCTGTTCGGGCTCGTAGTTCACGGGCGTGCCGTTGATCTCGGCCGGCGGCATCTCGCCGCCCTCCGGATGGGCCAGTGCCCATTGTTGCACGCGCGTGAGCTGCTGGCGTTCCGTGGCCAGGGTCTCGATCGAATCCACGTGCTCGAGCGCACCCGGATCGAACTTCCCCTTGGCGGCGGCGTCGTAGCTGGCCAGCCGTTCGCGGGCCTGCGCCAGCGAACTCTCCAACTCGTGCCGATGGGCCGTCAGCTCGTCGAACCGCTTTTGCAAAGCGGTTTTCTCGGCGGGCGTTTCGGCGGTCTCTGCTTCCGCGGGTTCTTCCGCGGCGGGTTTGGTCTTGTCTTCGCTGGCGGTGGTAGCGGGCGCGTCATCGCCTATCGGCGCGCTCTCTGCCTCCGCCTCGGCGGGCTCGGCTTCGGCTTCTGGCGTGGCGGCTTCGGTCGACTCAGGAGTTTCCTCCGAGCCTTCCGCTGTCCGATCTTCGCTTTCCGCTTTGGCTTCGCCCGGCTTGTTTGAACCATCGGAGAGCCGGTTCAGTGCACCCATCACGTCGAAAGGTGCGTCATCCTCCGCAATCGCGCCGGGTTTTTGTTCCACTACCGGCGGCGAGCCGGCGGGCGCCGCGGCGGGCGTCGAAGTGGCCGCGGACTTTGATTGGTTGGTCGCATTCATGCTTTTGGCAAGAACCCCCCAACGCGGCCCTTCCGTGCTCCCAGTCAACTCTCCAGCCCGAACCGTACCCGAAGTGTACTCAACATTACCAAACGGTAGCGCCGTTTGGCGTTACCGTTTGGTATCCGGCGCGGTTTTGGCGAAGCCGGATTATTTCTTATGTTTGTTGGCTTTCGCTTGCTCGAACCGCCGGGAAAGTTCCTCGGCAAAGCTGGTCAGCTCCTGCATCCGGCCTCCCGCGTGGCGCACGACTGCATCACTGGCGACCTCATCCGCCGAGGCGGCCACGGCCTCGGCGAGCCGCCGATGCAGCAAATGCCGGATCACTCCCAGCAAATCGTCGCGCCCATCGTATCGCGCCAACACCTCCGCGATTTCCTCCTCGGTAAAGAGCCGTTCGGGCGCTGGGTAGTACATCGCTCTGGTTTCAGTTTTCATACATTCGTCCCATTTGTCCCATCGGTCCCATTCTCAAGCCGCCACCGGAGCCCCCGGTTGCTGCACTGCCCCCGGCGCCGTCATGCCCGCCTGGTATAACCCCGGCGCCGATTGCGTCGGCTGCGTCCCCAGTCTTCCGACCAGCTTGTTTTCCTCCTGCACATTTTGCTGCATGAGGTACTTTTGATAATTCTCCACGAGCTTGCGGAAAGTCTCATCGCCCTGCCAGAGCTGCGCCAGCTTCGGCGATTGCCCGATGGTCTGCATGACGGTCTGCATCCGGAATTGCGGATTGGTCGTGCCGCCCGGATTCATCACCGGCTCGATGCCCAGCGCCATGCCCGTGACATTTTGCCGCTCCTCGTCGATCATCTTCTGCGTCACCGCGCCCGGCGCCTGCACCGTGCGCCGCGCCAGAATCGGGTCGATCGCGTTCGCCGCCCACTCCGCAAACGGCCCCCGGTCCAACACTCCGCCCGTGTCGTACGAGAGCACCTTGCCGAACGCATCCATTTTCTTCATGGCAAAATCCATGTTCAGATCGCGCACGTCGATCTCGATGCTCACGCCCCATTCGCCGCGCACGTCCTCGGTTGTCAAATGCAACGGCATGTCGGCCTGTCCCGTCACCTTGTCCAGTTCGGCCTCGGAGTAGTACGTCTGCGCCAGGTTGAGCACCTTCACGAACACCGTTCGCCACAGCGCGATGAAATTATCCGCCTCGTCCTGTTGTACGAAACCTACGCGATTGGGTTCGGCGTCGGTGCCCATCAAGCCGCAATAGTCCCGCGCCTCGTTCTTCGTCACGGCCTCCATCTCCACGCTGTTTTGCATGAAGTTGGGCAAACTCACCAAATCAAAATCGTCCATCTTCTGCACCGGGATCTGCGCATTCGGGCCCAGCACCAGGTTGTAGGCGCCCGCGCGGATCTTGGTTTTCATCGGCGGACTCGCCAGCATCTGCACGTAGGCGCCCCGCGCGTCGCGCTGCACCTTCACCTCGGTCTGGTGCGTGGCGATCGCCACGCCCAGGCCGCGGCTGTCGGTCGTCTGCCGGCCCAGGCGTTCCCGCGTGCGCAGGACAAACGGGTATTCGCCATCCGGATACTCGGCCACGGTCCGTTTCAGGTAAACCTCTTTGCTGACGCAGCTCCAGACCGTGCACACGATGCCCGGTACGCCCAGCTCGTCGGCCTCGCGCCGGTAGCTCCACCAAATTTCAAACAAGTTGTCGCGCTCGTTCACCGCCCGGCCGGGCCCCGCCAGCGTCACGCTCTGCGCGGCCCACTGCCGCCAGCGCAGCGGGTAGGAAAGCAGACTCAGGCCCTTGCCCTTCTCGATGATCTCGTCGACCAGCTCCGCGTCCCAGCCCAGCGTATGCACGCGCTCGCGCAGCTCGACCTCTGTCACCCACTCGCGCCGATCCACGCTGCGCGACCGCTGGATATTGATTGTGCCGATGGGGAAAAACACATCGTCGAACAACTTCAGGGCGCACACCCCTGGCCGGTTGTTCCGGATGGCCGGCACGGGCAGCTCGGCGCCGCCGTCCTTCTTCAGATCCCGCGCCGCGGCCCGTAGTGCCTTCTTGGTCGCGCCGGGAAACATTGCGCCCAACCACTGCAAAAACTCCTCGGCTCGCGCCGGGTTGGTGGCGAGGTCCATGAACTCGGCCAGCATGGCCGGCTCCAACCGTTCATCGTCGGGCGGCACGTCGTCGGGATTCTGCGCGCCGGTGGTCCACATGGCCGCCAGATCCTCGAACAGCAACGTGCGCCGCTCGAGTGAAATGTCCTGCCGCCAAGTCACCTCGACGACGCACACCCCCGGATCGTCGCCGTAGAGATATTGCGCGCTCAGCTCGACCTCATCATCCAGTTCCTCGCGCATGGCCCGATCGCGCAGCCATCCCAGCAACGACGACACATTGGCCGCCCGCGGCGCGTCCGACGGATTTTCCGGCTTGGCCTGCACCATGCCGCGGAAAAACGCCTTTTTGCTCAGCCGCACCTTTTCGTTGATGGCATCATCCACGAGAGGAATCCGATTATCCGGCGCGCCCTCGAACGGCAACGCCTCGCCATCCAAAGCGTCCGAGTGTTTTCTTCCGTCGTGCGATTGACCGTCCCACTCATTGAACCGAGTTTGGCGCATCCACTCCTGGCGTCGCCACACCTCGACGCCATTAGCGGCCACCTGTTCCAAATCGTCGCGCAGCTCCTTCAGAATGTCTTCGGATTCGTCACTCATGATGTCTTCGTGTTGGTCCGCTAAAAATGGCAGTCAAGCCCGAGGATTCACTTTCTCACGCATCCCGCATCACGCCTCACACCCCCACGTCTTTTCCGTAGACCGCCTCCATCACCTCGGCCCGAATATACCGGGCCCGTTTGATTCCGCCTGGGTACACACGCCGCAGTGCGCCGCTGGCCTCGAGCAATGCGAGCTGTTTGCGCCCACCCACGGCGAAAATCACATCCGCCCGCGCCAGATAGCGCCTGACCGGCAGCGTCGCCGTTTTTGCACAGTATTCTGATAGTTTTATTTCTTTGTTCATCTTCGCGTCCTTCGCGGTTTATCGCGAAACCGCCAGATCGATGATGGCCGTTTCGGTTTCTGCCAATTCGCGCAGCATCTTTTCGATCTTTTCTCCAACCCGTGCGACTGTTGCGGAGTCGCCCTTTATCGTAAAATCGAAAATCGATTATTCGCCACCGGGTAGTTCGATCGTTACAGTTATCATTTTGTTTTTCATATTTGCGTCCCTTCGCGTCCTTCGCGGTTAAATGTGTATCCGTTTTAGTAGTACGTCTGTCCGCGGCTCCGGAACATCTCCGCCTCCACGTACCCATAGCCGCTTTTGAGCAGATACCGGTCCGGATCGATTACGTCCTTGAGCGCATCCTTCTGCGTCCCCAGGCCCGTAAATTCCTCGTAAGCCATTTTGCTTTGCAGGCAGTCGAAATCCGTTCCGTTCTTGGTACTTGAAAACTTGTTACTTGTTACTTTTTCATCCACCACGATATACCACTTCGGGCAATTCGTGGCATCGATCGGCTTGCCCTCGTCGAAGTCCATCGCGCTGGCCAGCATCTCCACGCCCTCCTCGACGGTCCCGCGGACGCCCTCCTCCCATTCCATCGCCGGCACCAGGACGTTGCCCTCGCGATCCAGCACCGGTTCTGCCATCAAATCCACGATGCTCGTGTTTTCCTGTCCCGGCACGCTCGCCCCGCCAAACGTGGGATCGATTAGCCGCCGCTCGATCCGTTCGGCTCGGCTGCCGTCCCACTGCTTCTTGCCTGCGTCCCAGCGCCAACCCTCCGCCTCGAGGATCATCCGTCGATAATCTGCGATGCCCCGGCCGGCTTCCATCCGCTGCGCCGGACCGGGGCGCCAGTCATATTTCCGTCCCACCGATTGCTCCTGCTCCTCGTCCAACTCGGCGGGAGATCGCGCCCACTCCTCGTATCGCCCCATGTCGGGCCACTCGCGATAAACGATAAAATGCCCCTGTGGCGTCACCGCATACCATTTGACAAACCAATTTTTGGTTCCTGCCGGATCGGCCGCGCAGTACCGCGCCACGCCCCGCGCGGCGATCGCGTTGAACTGCGCGCGAGTAATCATGTGCACGCTCCCGAATTTCGGCAGCGCCGATTTCTCCAGCTTCTCCGCCCAGCCGTAGCCGCGGATCATTATCCGCACGACGGGCGCGCCGAACAACGCCTGTGCCACCTCCACACCCGCGCCCATCGGGTTCATTTGATTGTGGAAGAAAATCACCGCCGACTTTGGCCGAGTGCCATGCAGCACAAACGGCATGTGGCCTGGCGGACACCCCTTGACGTGCACCTTGTTTTGGTCGAGCAGGAGAGCCGGCCGCGTCTCCACGACTCGCGCGCCCGCCACGAGGTTTTGCACCACGGGCGAGTAACCCCACTTCGGCGTAAACGACACGAGGCGCAGCAATCGCCGGTCCTTGCCGAGTCGATACCGGGCGGTCTCGAGGATGGGCAACGTCACGCGCTCATCGAACCACATCCCATCATATTCCGGCCCCTCCCACACCTCGGACCGCTGAAGGTAATTCCAGAAATATCCGATCGAATGCGTTCCCGGAAGCACGAACATCCCCCCGGTGAAACCCTCGGCGACGCTGTATCTAAGTTTCACGGTGCCATCGCGCAGCCCGTTGCCCTTTTGTGCGGCGCTCCGCCACTCCGGCGGCAGGAAACCGAAGATTTTAGACTGCTGTTGGTTGATCGAAGTGCGCTCGGTGTTGTGAAAAAACGCCCACTGACAAGGGCGATTCGCCATATCGGCCACGGCCAGCGCGGCGCAATCGGTGGTCTTGCCCTCGCGGTTGGCTCCGAGAATGCCGATTTCGTCGAACCCCTCTGCGATCAGTTGTTCGATCTTCCGCCGGCAATCCGGCACGTATCCATATTTGAGCGGATCGCTCTTGGCCAGGGCGATGCTCTTTTCCCTCCGCTCGTGGATCTCCGCGATCATAGCCCGCGCCTCCTCTGCCGGCCGGCTGTTGATAATGGCCATCAACTGTTCCCGCGTCGGCACCGGAATAATCGGATGCGGCGTCCAAGTCAGTTTCGGTTTTGGCGCAGTTTCGGCCCTCGCCGAAACTGTATTTGGAGGGCCTGTTGTCGTATCCGTCATATTCGTCCCATTGGTCCCATTTGACCTATTTCAGATTTCCCTTTTCGCTCCGGTAAACAGAACTACTCCACCCAGCACTAAATCGCATTGGTTACGCCTTCCGTCCCTCGATCGCGTGATTTCCCACGGCTCGGCGCCGAGCGCCGAATACAAGCACCCCTCGCGCAGCACGGCGCCGCGCAGATCATCGGCGCCGTGTTTGCGAATGGTATCCCAATCCGGACCGTTGACGATTCTTTCTGCGGCCCGCGCTCTGCCAGAAGCCCGGCCCCATTTGCGGCCGAGAGCGACGCGGGCCTCTCCGTGCACGTGATTAGGAAACATCATAGCTTTCCGGAATGGTTATCAACATGGTTAGACCCACGCTGAAGGCGGTCGATTTCTGCGGCGATCAGCGCCCCGGCCTTTGCCAGCTCGCGCACGCGATCATTCGGCGTCGGCTTCCACCATTTCGAATCCCATGGCCAGAGAGCGTTAAAAAAGTTGGTGAAGCGTTTCAGCGGTTCGCCCCAGCATCGGACATCCGGGGGAAGTGCATAGCACGCGGCGGCGAGAGCCAGTTGGTTCTCGTCGTGTTCATCGTCATGCCCCGGCGTCCACCCCTCTACGGAGATTTGGCGGGCGCGTTCTTCTACGATCAATTCACTTCCAGTTTTCATAGATTAAAATTCGGGTCTAACCAGACGCCACAGCCAACGCGACTGACCGGGGCGGATTTGTTGTTCGATCTCAGCCGTCGCGTGGCTGGTCTTTGACGTTAGACTAATGCTCGGATGAGCAGCCCACCATCAAGCGGCAGGCCGGCAATTTGAGGCCGTAGTGTTTTTCCATGGCCGCGAGGTATTCAGCGTCCACATCGCAGGCCATCGGGGCTTTCTCCATGCGCAATTCGGCTTCATCGAACGGTGCCCCGTAATACTCGAAGCTGCGGGTGAAGCCAACGCCAGATGCGAGAAAATACTTCTCTTCGATTGCTAGCCAGCCGAGTTGTTCGACCTCGATCCCGGCAGGCAGATCGCAGTTTCCCATGTCAGTTGCGATGCGGTCAAAGATTTTGTCCGGTATCGCGATGACGTTTAGTTTTTTCATCTTTCCCCGACGATCCTCCTCATCCTGTTCGCTTTTTCGGGCGAGGATGTGGCCAGACCATCCATAGGCGTATTTGTAGTTGCTCATAGGTTTGAAAGAATAGTCTAACCTGTCGTCAGAGCCAATGCCTACGGGCTGCGCCCTTCGGCATGGCTCACCTTTTTGTTCGGCGATGAGACGCGGTAGAGCCTCGCATCCTTGCCGGTGGAGTAGCAGAACGTCTTCCCCCATAGTTTCCACCCGTAGTCACGTACCACCACCATTCCACATTTATTGCATCGGAATCTCGCCGAACCAGTCGCCAGAGGCAACGCCGCTGGTGCGGCGTTGGCGTCGATTTGTTGTTGTTCTTTGCTCATGGTAAATTCCTCAGCGGCGTGCCTCATCTTGGTCGTTAGGCTTGAGAGACGGTGAATGCCTTTTCGAGGGTGAGTTCGCACTCGTAGTGGTATCGCTCGCTCATGTCGGAAGCCCATGTCACGAGGTAGGAGTGGCCAGATGGCCGAAAGAGGATACCCGTGACCATGCCTGCCGCATCCGACCTGAGCTTGAGATATACCGTTTGTCCTAGGGCGAATGATAGTGTATCCATTTTCATATTTCCATGATGCCTAACCACCGCCCAGAGCCAACGCGGACGGTCAGGGGATTGTTTAGCTGGGCGTTTGGCCGCGTGGCTCATGCGGGACGTTCTACCACGAAAGCTCGCGGATCGTGTTCGCGAGGATTGATTCGAGTTGCGGTGTCAGTTTAAAGCGGTCGCGGTTGATTTCGAGCGAGCGGCGGATGTCGCCGCCGTCCTTCATGCGCTCCGTCGCGGCTTTCCAGTCGAGCAGCATTTCAAGCACGTCGAAGAGGCTCATCCCATCCACGCCGTTCTCGTAGTATTCCGGGTGATGCGAGTTTGCCTTGTAGTGGTGTTCGATGGCGGGTTTTTCTTTTCGCAGGCACGCGCGGTATTCCTCGGAACCGTAAGCCATGCCCGAGAGCGAAAGCGCCTTGAGGCGGTCGAAGGCGGATTTCTCCGGCTCGGCCAGTTTACTCACGTCGTGCATCACGGCGCGCACGGCCAGATTATTGATTGCCGTTTGGATCAGCGTTTGCACGCGGGCGATGTGAGCCTGTGTGTCGGCTCGGGAGTCTTGTGTGGTTTCGGTGGTCATAAATTCGAGTAGAACCAGGCGCTAGAGCCAACGGCACTACGTGCCGTGGCTCACCTCGTTGTTCGGCAAAAAAGCCATGTGTGGTAGAGCAGCCGAAAGGGCTTCTCGGAATGCAATCGCCTCATCGCGTCCAAAATTTACTTCGCCCCATCCGCCCATACTGAGATTTACGAGATGGCCAGATTCGGTGATTGTCCACGTTACCTGGTTCCCAGCGCAGTCGATCACGCCAGATGAAGCCGAACCAGGCGCCCGAGCCAATGAGCACGGGCCGTCCGGCTCGCCGCATTCGCACCGCGGGCCGATCAGTTTCTTTTCTTTCCCGCACTTGGGGCAGATCGCCGTGCTCATTGCTCACCTTGTTTGTTAGAAATAAAAGCAGAAAGGCGCTTCACCTCTTCGGGATTTTCATCGCGCCACGTTTGCCAGCTTTCATCTGTCAGCTTCCACTTAATCCAGTTCGGGTGATCCGGCTTCGGCTTGTATGGTTTTCTGTCATACCTTGCGCACTTCGGGCACCGCTGGTATTCCCCGAAGCCGCGCAGGTGTTCGCCACAAAAGAAGAGTCCGCACCCTTTTTCTCCGCCGTAGGGTTCTCCTCCACAGACACAGCCAAGCCCGCGGTCAATGACCGCGCTGCATTTCGGGTGATCGCAGTACGCAGGCACACCGTACCCGATGTCGCGTTTCCACCTGTCATCATATCCGATTTGCCATCCCATAAAGAATTAGTTTCTAACCAGTGGCCAGAGCCACGTCAGGGCTTCGCCCGGCGTGGAAAATGGTTTCTCTTCTGATCCTCGCTCTCAAATAGCGCCTCCTTCAGGTGCCCGATCCGGATGCCCGTATGCACGTAAATCTTCGCGCCGCGCTCCTGCGCTCGCCGGCAAAACGCATTGTCCTCTGGCATGAAAGTCCCGTCCCGCGTGTGATCGAAATCAAACCACCGATCCCCGGTTTGATCCCCCATGCCCAAAAGCAAATCCGTCCGGATCGCGCACAACCCCATCCCCACCACGTCGCGCTCAAACATCGCGTCGGCCGGGTACTCCCAATCCGTCACCAGCGACTCGTCCGCCTGTCGGCGCAGCAACACCGGTCGCACCTGCTGCCCTTCCTCATCGCACGCCCAATACAACGCACTCACAATCGGTGTCTCCGGCGTGCAGCAGGCCACCAACCGCATCAACTGCGGCGGCGTCCACTTGTGATCCGTATCCGCGAACACGAATACGGGACACTCCGCCGCGTAACGGTCGCAGAACTGTGCCACCACCTGATTGCGCCCCACGTTGAGATAATGCGCGCACTTCACCGGCACGATCCGGCCCCGCCAGACGTTCCACACCTGCGCGTCATAGATCAACGCCGTGGCCAGCGACTCCATGAACACCCCCGCCACCTGGCCCCCGCGGATGTACCCCAACTCAAATTGCGGTAATTGGTTCATAGGTTCCAGTTCTGAGCTTTCAAAGCCAGTTTCGCCGTTTGCCACAGGGCGATCCCCGTCACCACGCAACCAAGTTTCCAGTTGGCCGCGAACGTCCCCACCGCGATCAACGCAATCCCCAGCACGGTTAAAATCGTCGTCATGGTTAAAGCCCCTGTTTGCCTTTCAAGAATGCCGCCTTGCTCGCGCCCATCCCACCAGAGCCGGGGCTTGGTGCCTGCGGCGCGCTCTTGCCCTCCAGGCTGCGCAGTTCGTTGTCTCCAATATCGAAATACCGCGTTACGCTCTTGCGGAACCAGAATCCGCGGTGTCCCGTCGGACCGTTCCGATTCTTGTCCTGGATCATTTCCACGTACACCTGGTCTTGATTCGCATCCTGCGCGATTCCCCGCGGATCTTGATCCGGCGTGAAAAGCAAAATCACCCGGTCGGCCGCCTGCTCGATCTCGCCCGAGTCCCGCAGGTCGCTCATCCTCGGCCGGCGCCCATCCTTCACGTAACTCCGGTTCAACTGCGCGAGCACGATGCCCGTCGTGTTTACCCGCTTGAAACACAGCTTGAGCTGCTTCGCGATGTATCCCATTTCCGCCTCGCGCTTTTGCATCCGATCCCGGCTGTTCAGCAAGTGCATGTGGTCCACGACGACCATATCCGGCACGCCCCAGCGCCGCGCATGATCCTCGATCCGCGCGACCAGCGTCTCCACCGGCACGACCTCATCGCAAATCCACAGGGTTTTGCCGATCCACCCGTTCACCTCGCGCAGCGCCTGCTCATACTCCGCCTGCTTGTCGCGCGGCAACTGGTCGAGGTAACGCGCGTTGATTCCCGCCAGCGAGCACGCCATCAACTCCTGACACTTTCCCAGGCTGGTTTCGAGCAGGAACATCAAGACGGTTTTCCCCTTCCGCAGATTTGCCATCGCGATCTGCCGGCTGTACGAACTCTTGCCCCCGGACTGTGGGGCGCCGAGCACGTTGAACCAATCCTCGTTGAACACGTCGAACTGCGTAAACCGCGCATCGAACTCCACCAGCCCCGAGGTCAGCCACCGCGATTTGTCGCGCTTTCCCGCCAGCGTCTTCAGCGTCCGCTCCAGCCCCGCCGTGGCCGCGTCCGTCATCGTCGCCTGGGCGGCGCGCAGGAAGTCGATCGCGCGCGATACCCAGCTCGCATGAGCCTCCAGCCGCTGCGCGAGATCGCTCCCCGTCCCCGTGAAACCAAACGACTCTTCCACCATCTTGGCGTTTTCCCCGATCGTTTCCCGCAACGCGCACAAGTCCCGCACTTTTTCGAGAAAGTAATTCGCCTGTGCTGTCGTCGGAATCGCCTTGCTGATCTGCGTCAAATAAGCGTATCCGCCAACTGAATCCAGCAGGCGCTCCGCCTTCAAATCCTCCGCCAACACGCACAAATCCATCGGATCGGATCGCCGATACATTCGCTCCAATGCCTCGAAAATCACCCGGTTGGCCGGCACGTAAAACGCTGCCGGCTTGATCCGGAGCGCATGGCACTTGGCCATGACCGTGGTTCCGTCGAGCAGCAGACACCCCAGCAGCATTTCCTCGGCTTCGATCGAATGCGGCGGTGTCCGCCCAAACTCCCCGTCGATCACCCGCAGGCTTGCTTGCCGGCGCCTTGTCCCTTGGGCGTGGTCCGTGTTCGTCGCTTCGTTCATGGTTTTTTGCCTTTCGTGTCTCGCGTTCTTTCGTCGTCTTCCCGTCTTCCGTCAGAGCTGCCCCGCCGCCGCTGCCGCCGCTTTTTTTTCTTTCCACGCCACCCAGGCCCGCGCCCGATCCAGTTCGCGCCCCCAGTTGTTCAGCAACGTCTCCAGATCCCGCCGACGGTAATCCGCCTCGGGGCGGCCGGCCGGCACGTCCCAAAACGCCTGGAGCGACGAAACCTCGGCCGCGTAAAATGCCGCGAGCGGCGCGTACTGCTCGGCGAAATCGAAATCGCTCATTGCGTCCAAGCCGGCCGCGCGGAAAGCATCGACCTCCTTTGACGACCACCTCGTGGAAGCCTGCCGGTGCTTCAGCGCATTGACCTGGCCCATGCGTGTTGCCCAAGGCTCGTCCTGTTCGGAAGGAAGAATCCCCATCACCTTCGCCCGGCGAAGGGGTTTGGGGTTAGATTCCTTCCCTCCATCCATCCTCAATCCATCCATCCTTCTATCGCCCCCCCCAAGCGGAAGCGAAAGGTCGTTTTGCTTGCCGTTGGGATGGGCTTCGCTTGGGGCTGGCTTAACCTTGGCTTCGGCTTGGCTTGTCGCTGGGTTCTTCTTGGGCTTGCCACCGTTGACCCAGTTCTTGACCAATGCCGCGTTGTATAACTCCCAGTCATTCACCCGCCATTTCTTTTCCGTTCCGGTGATAAACCGGCACTCCACCAGCCAGCCGAACCACTTTTCCGGAGAAATGTCGGCCGGAACGCTGCAAATCGACTTCAAAGCCAGTGGCGGCAGCGTAAAAGTCCACGATTTGCTCATCTGGCAGTGCGCCCACAATCTTTGCACCCAAAGCGGACTTTCGGGGTGTTGTGAAAGCTCTATCAGAGCTTTTGTCTTCCAATGATCGAAGAAATCGGTGGCTAAAATCATGGTAAATTGTCGCTCGAAATTGAGGGTAAAGGCACGTCGGTGCGCTTGGGCCGTTGTTTTTCCAGTTCCGCCGCCAGCCATTCCGGCGTCATCTCGACGTCCGTCGGCGCCGCGGCTATGATCCGATGGCACAGCTCGAATAAGCCCGGCCAGTACGGCGTAGTACGCAGCCAGAACCCATAGCCCTTGTGCGTGCGCTTCACCGGCAGCACGGGCCGGTTTAACCCGTGATCGTCCGGCCAGCAGAAATTCACCGGCAACGGATAGGCCGTCAGAAACTCCTCCGTGTGGACCAACGTCCACGCTGGCGCCTCGGCCTCGGGATTGGAAAACAGCTCAGCCATGGGTGCCTCCGGTTCCTCCAGGCGTTCCTGTGCCCAAAGAAAAAACAAACTTGGTGGGGGGGCGTTCGCCCAGTCCCGACATTGCCCGGAAAAGCACCATGGCGTGCGCCGCATCCCGCGCCAGTTCGATGGCCGTCATTTCCTCGGTCGGCTTGCTCGGATTCAACGCCCGCGCCAGCACCTGGCGGATCTCGCGTTGCTCGAGGCGCAGCTTCCCGCACTCGTCCGCCAGCACGTCGGCCGCGGCCTTCATCGCGAGGTAATTTCCCCGCTCCTCGGCCCGCAGTTTGATCTCCGCTGGCGTCATGCGCGATCCCCCCGATGGAGTTGCCCGTATTGTCGGGCAAACTGCCAGGTTCTCACGAGGCAACCCACGAAATAGCCGACGCAAATCCACCCCAAAACGAGTTTCGTTTCTGGATTATGCACGGCGATGGCCAGGCAAAGCGTCGCCAACCACATCAATCCAATCGCCGACAACTCCGCCAGAAATCTGCTGGTTTGCCGGACCTGTACCGGCGTAGCCTGGCGAAGCCGGATCATCTGAACACCTCCGGAATCGACAAAGCATCCCTCCGCCCGGAATCGGAACCCAACGCCGCCAAGCGTTCGTGTGCCCGATCGTACAAGTCCGGCCGGTTGTCCTTCAGCCAAAACCCCATCGCATTGGAATGTCGCGGTGAATCCGCTTGCGACCGTCTCAGCCATGCCAGTGCTCCCGCGCTCCGATCGTTCAACCACCGGGTCGTTTCCGTGCGCGACCACGCCGGCCGCTTTCGCTGCCATAACGCGGCCCTGGCCACGCTCAGGGCCTCTGCGGAGCTGACTGTTTGGGTTGGCACTCACCACCGCCCTTTCTGGCGCGGCAAACGCCCGCAAGTGCTCTCGTCGCCCGGCTTGCCGCCCGGCGCCCGGTTGCAAAACTGCCAAATCCCATTGCCCGCAACGCATTGGATCTGCATCCCCGCAGAAAAGTTCTCGTTGGTTTTCACCCGCACGGCTACGGTCGACGCCGGATTTTTTCGCTGGCACAGCAGGATGCCCGTATTTTGCGGCACGCGCTCGATCGTCATCACCTCGCGTGGTGGCGGACCGGCCGGCACGTCTGACTTGCCGCCGGAAGCTGGTTTCCCGGCAAGGAAACCCGGTTTCCCGGCATCGCCCGATCGAAGTGCTGCGTCGATCATGGCGAGCCCCAGGGCGGTCAACGCCACGGCGTTGGCCTCGCGCCTCACGAAGTGCGGGCCCTCGGTCAAAAGTGAGCCCCGCAGCCGGGCGAGCATCTTTCGCGGCACGCCCAACGCCTCGCTCACGCGCGCCTCGTAATAAAGCCCCGCGTCGTCCGCCGTGGGCCGGCCCAAATTTTTTTTAGCCTCCGCCGCTGCCCGGAAGCATTCCCCCTGGGCAAAGTGCGTCTCCATGATGTCAGGCGTGCTCATGTCGTTCTCGGCGGTTGGGGCTAAATGTGAGCGTGACCGATGCCCATCCGGTGCATCCGATTTTTGCGCACCATCCGCGCGCACTGTGGCGACATGCCCCATTCTTTTGGCGTGTGACCGTTGCCACGCATGAGAGAATCCAAAATGCTCCCAACGTAGCCTCCAAAATGATCCTCCTTAATCTGGCGAGAAGACGTTCCATTTCGTACGGCGGATAGCTGCCGTTGCTCGGCAGGCCGGAGTTGGGCAACGGTGCTTGCAGTCTGACCGATTCCAAGGCCAAGAACGGCGGCGGCAGCAATGAGAAGTCGTGAGTTCTTCATGGTTTGGTAGAGATGTAACGTATTGACACCTTTAGAGATAAAATCACTTCGGGTTTGACCCATCGGGCGAAGCACACCCCCCCCGGCGCGGGGGGGGGGGCGCCGC
>Ga0265323_10000626_pt1 | contig 19340 bp, 22 predicted proteins | sample 41225metaG_FD_193580 | JGI IMG/M metagenome (GOLD analysis project Ga0265323, IMG submission 193580) | Rhizosphere microbial communities from Carex aquatilis grown in University of Washington, Seatle, WA, United States - 4-12-25 metaG | ecosystem: Host-associated > Plants > Roots > Rhizosphere...
GCGCCGGATTAGAAACAACTGCAGCAACAGCAGTCGAGTCGCTTTTTACAGAGTATTCAGTACCCGAAAAAAACTGATTAACATCGATCTTTTCAGGTAATATCGATATCGAAATTGATGGGGGAAAAACCCGTCTTTGTCTTGAAATCCTGATAGTGAAAATCTTCGTGAAAGCAGTTATATGCATACGCTCCGTTCGACTCAATAATCAACGAACACTCAAAAGTGTGCTCGTCTGGAGATATGTCTTTGTGCAAAGGACAGTCTTTAAAAGTAAAAAAATGGCGCCCATCTTTATCATATTCTTTTAACTCAAAGGCCTTTTCAGTCAAAAATTTTGACGCAATATCAATGCTTTTGCTTTGATCATTGTTGGAAAAAGTAGTGGACTTTGAAGACTCGATTACCGGTATTTCGTTTAAAAGGGCATCCAGGTTATACGAAAACTTAGGATTATCACGCAACTTTTGTGGCATATGCATTACGTATGCAATTCTATGTACTCTACCCTCCGCGATCGCGTGACTGCCCTTGCAAGCCCCAGTCCCAAACAGTTTCGATATCCGAGACGCATTAAAAACCTTTTGGTCTATTTTTACAGGGCCTTCCCCGAACAAAGTATGGAGGTGTGCTAATATAGACTTTATCTTCGCCACAGATTCTTCATTATTAGGCATATCAACAGGCACCAGAGCGTGGTACCCGTTCCCACTCGAGCCAATGATAGGGTCTATGCCGCGAGCCCGCAAATATGCCCTTACACGCTTTAAAACACGCAAGCACTTACCCTTTTCCGCATTCGTTGCAGAAACTTGAGCAGGAATTCCGGAATCGACGTCAATAAGTATGAAAGAATAAGACAGTATATCAATATCTGAAGTGGTAGTGCTGGCCTTTTCAATATGATTTTTGCACCGACATAATAATGCAGGATTAACCCGGTTCAGAAGGAAATAACACGTCATTGCCTCGCAAGACCTGGGATAATCACCTTTAAAAACATTTATAGAGTTTGGATCCCGAAAAGGAAAAAGTCTTAAATCCGTAGGGTCTTTTATCGGAAGAACTCTCGTTATAATATCCTTAAAATTATCAAAATAACCAGAGAAATTGCCCTTTTTTAAGTCAATTATACGTATTTCAGTAATATCATTTCTACCAATAACGTAACGAGACCATTCTGCCAAAGGCTTTATGATTTGCTTTATGTCTGATATTGTAACACCCTTAGAATCAATGTAATCACGATATGCTTTCATAATACCCTATTTCTTCTAGCCAGTTAATTTTTGTTTATAACTTATTTACTCAAGTCCACGTAGGCTGGGTCTTGGGTTATCTTTGCAAGAATACTCTCATTAGATGGGGGTGTGGGACCATCCCATAATTTGGATAATTCCTTATGTTTTTCATCAATTAATTCCTCCACCAGACGACCGTTTGCTATTCCTTTCCATTTTGCAATGGTTACCATCTTAACAATACATACGGGACTCAACGAAAGAGTTATTACCTGTCTGCGTTGCAAGTTTTCAATTCTTGGACGACCTATTTGCTTACCCATTTTCATCTCCTTTGAGATAGTTAAAATTTAATTTATACTATTAATATAACAGATAAAACTGTCCGTGTCAAGTCTTTTATTTATTTATTTATTATTGTTTTTTGCGCAGTTAAAAATAAGTGAACAAAGTGAACAAGGTATCTTTAGGTGACAAAGCTAACAAGGTATTTTTGGGCTTGTTTGCTTTAATAACTCGTTAATAAATTCTCACATCAAAGAATCCCTACAGACCTTGTCTAGTTGTTAGCTAACAAAAGACGCCAAACCCCCCTTGTATACTTTAAATCCCTATAAATCAAAGACATAAAATCAATAACAACAATATATATTATTATGTTATATAATAAGTAAATAGAAGTCTTTTTTGCCAGTAAGTGAACAAGGTTAAAATGGTCAAAAAAAGGAAGAAATGGAGGACCCTTGTTCACTTATTGTTAATCTGTGTTCCTGAATCATGGATGACCTTGTTCACTTATTGTTAATCTGTGTTCCTGAATCAAGAACCAGCCTCCCAGTTTAAAATAAAACTCAGACAGATAGTGTAGGTAAAAAGGTAAACCCGATCCCGATTTCCAAGACCAAGAACTCGGGCTTGCAAGTGATTATCTATGTTCCTTAATACTAATACTCTCTTAATATACCATTTCCAGTAGTTAACTCAAAAGCGCTTAAATAGACCGTTTGAGTTAACTAACCTCTAAAATCTGCATAAAATCTAAATAAGATCTCCAATATACATAAATCGTAGCACGATTTAAAGTTTTCGAGCTACTATTACCGTTATCCAAATTCTTACAGAAAGGCTATTTTTATGCAAAAAACAAGGAATCCAGGTGAGTTTGCTCGCCTAAACGGCAACCTATGCCGGTATTACTTGGCTTCCCGGGTCTCGGTCCAGGACTTGGAAGATGTGCTCCAGACATTTTTCTTACGACTTGTCGAAAAGCCTGTCTTGGAAAACTACAAGTCATCTAAGGGCTCATTCGATTGTTATATCTATCAGGCGTTGTCCTGGACCGTGGGGGACTACTATCGGACGCTCAAACCTACCTTGGCCCTGTCCGAGGCCTTGGAGTGCCCTCAAAACGCTTCTGGAAGGGTATCTGATTTCCTGAGATATATCTCCGCGAATGCAGGAGTTCAAAAGACCAAGGTCTTGGACTTGATCAAGGCCAAGATTCGGGGAGATAAACTACCTGGAGGATTATATACCAGGCGAGTGTATCACAAATTGGTCAGCAGTTATTTACAGGCCGAACGCGGTTAACACAACTAAACCCTCTCAATAAGGAGAAATTTTATGTATAGCAAGAAACAGACCCCCGACGAAGAGTCTTATGCCAGATTTTTGGCTGAATTTGGAAGAGCTATGATTCATGGTCCGAGAGTAACGGTTAAACAAGATCCTTTGCAGCACTACCGTTCCACCCGGGCTGAGTTATGTGAACTGATTCTGCATTCGGACCAGACTGATTTTGTGATGGTATAGGGAAGAAGAAGTAGCACAATTTATAAATTTGTGCTACTCTGATTCTTTAGCATCCCTACCTACCCGCAATATATATAATAAAAGCTAAGGGTAGTCCTCGCCAAGGATCATCATTGATATTAGTTAGGAGCAATATGGCAAATAAAAACATGAATATTATAGGCGCGGGGCAAGACACGGCGCATCGTGCGCCGAAGACAAATACAATTACGTGCGGGGATTGTCTTGAGGTAATGAAAATAATACCAGATTGCAGTATTGATATGGTTCTTTGTGATTTACCTTACGGAACGATTTCGTGTAAATGGGATTGTATTATAGATTTTAAATCGTTATGGGAACAGTATAGCAGAGTAATAAAAAATAAAGCGGCATTAGTTTTTACAGCAACACAGCCATTTTCAAGCGCATTAGTTATGAGCAATACCAAAATGTTTAGGTTTGCATGGGTATGGAATAAAAAATTCGCGGGCAATTTTGCATTATCTAAATATCAGCCCCAAAAAATACATGAAGATATTTTAGTGTTTTCGAAAGAACCGTGCCTTTTCAATGCACAAAAAGAAAAAAGGGACGTGCCAATAAAGCATGGTGCCAATAAATGCCTTTCTGAAAGTTCCTCTATTGCCCATTCAAAGCCAGAATATGATAAAAAAGTTTATGATTTTAAAGAGCCAGAAAGCATTGTTTTATTCTCTAATCGGGCAGAAGTAAGAGGTTTCCATCCTACTCAAAAACCTGTTGCTCTTTTCGAGTACCTTATCCGCACATACACAAACGAAGGCGATACGGTACTTGACAACTGCATCGGCTCAGGAACAACGGCAATCGCTTGTATCAATACTGGAAGAAACTATATCGGAATTGAGAAGGAAGAAAAATACTGCCGGATAGCCGAAGAGCGCATCCATGCGCTAAAAAGCCCTGCGCAGAACACTATGGAAATTTGCCATACAGCACCTAACACGTAAATGTATGTCATTTGCAAAGCCAAACGAACATACATTTACGAAACGTTGGCTGCAAGTTTACTCTTAAATTTATTGTAAGGAGCGCGTTTTGAAAATAATCTTGGTTGCTGGTTGTAGCGTTTGTCCTCACGGGGCGCGGTGGGAGTTGGACAAGCCGCGGCCTCGTACACAAGGAGTATTTTTACGGATGATAGCTATACGGCTCGTAGTCCTCGCCCCAAAACCTATTCAGGAATGAGTCTATTTCTGATTCCATTTCCGGTGTGAATTCTAAAAAGTGATGCGCGTCGATGTATTTGGTTCCCTCGTCCAGATATACGGCGTAATCAACACCCGAATCCACAATAACCTCATTGTTGCTTGTATACTCCGCGCTTATGGACTCGTACAAGGCCCCGGTCTTGTACAGGGGTATGTCCAGGATGGTCTGGCGCACCTGATTTACAATGATATCTCCGATGTCTTGCATTGGAAAGTGGTTAATTTCTCCAAGCAGGGTCTCGAAATAGGATGTCACACCCGCGTCTTGAACATTAAAATACAACATAGATCCCTTTGTGAACTACCACGCCCACAAGGGGGCGCGGCCTCCCAGATCAACGACAAGGCCCGTGGTTTTCTCTCATAGGACTCATAAAAATCCGGCCAATGCGCGAGGCTGCGGGAGGAGTTAACAGCACAAGAAGCGCAAGGCCGGCATGACTAGGGCGCCTGAAAAACACGCCCTAGTCGGTTATTTCTTTTGTCAATTCTTCCAAGGCCTGAATTGCGCCCGCCATCCTTAACAGGGTCTGCTGGTCTTGTTGGAGTCTGGCCGAGGCCTGACTAACGGTCTGTTGACCTTTTTCGAAATCCTCTTTCAGTTTCTGTAGTTTTTGAGAGAGTTGCTCTTTCATACTATTCTCCTAATCTTTTTTTAAGGTTGGACGTGACATACGAAGTAATGCTATCAATTTTAAGCGAGACCCGGGTCTTGGTCTGGACCTGATTTTGTAAGAAGTCCAATTTAAAAGATATCTTGTCAATGTTATTGTTTATTTTATTTATCTCGCCGGACATCCTGTCTAAGGTCACGTCCCGTTTTTCCTGCGAGATACGCATGTCACCCACACCCATTTTAAGACAGGCGATGTCCGCGTTCTGGGTCCATAGCGCACTAAACGTACCAGTGACCGCGGCTAGGATGAGACCATCCATCAGGAATTTCCACAAGTTTATGCCCACAAAGAAATTCCATATCCCATTTAACTTGCGTCGATCGTTGCAATTTTTTTCTTCCGAGTTCATAACAAAATCCTCTCAGGTTATCGTCTGGTTAATCTGTTCACTGCTTCTTTAGTGCTATTGTATGTGGATTTGTTTTCCGCTGTATCCATAGGATCACCGCCCGGGGCCACGCCCTTGCTGGCCTGGGCCTGGGCCGCGATCTCTTCCGCGTCTGGAATTTCGAACTCCGTTTCGAGTAAATTGTAACGGTTCTGGTAATATTCCTTAGTAAACCTAATTCCAGTTTGGTACAATGCCACGGAAAGTTGCCCGTCCTCGAGCCCGGGCGTGGGCGCATCGACGAGCTGGAACACGGGCTTAGTCTGGCTGTTGTCCCAGTTTAGCTCATATATCCAACCTATGAGTTCATTAAATGCGCGTTCGATCATTTTACGGTCTTCTTCGATCAGGTCTTTACGGATACCGCCGTGGACCTTGGCCGCTGCAAAACTTCCACCCGACTTGTCCATTTTGGTTGTAAGCGTCTGGCCAAGAATACCAATTGCAATTTCCTCGTTCATGTGTTCCAGGAACTGGTTGAAGATATCCCCGGACGAGGTCTTGTTAACGTCAATTGTCTCTACGTTAAATTCGCTTGGCACGGCCACGACCCCGTCCTGGATAGTTGTATTTAGCATATCAAGCATCTGCATTACGCGGGCTTGCTGAGTACCAAGAGGATAAGTAGCTTTGATCCAGGGTTGACCAAATTTTTCCGCGAACTCGGTCCAAAACTTGAGGCCTGCATGGCGAAACTTTACGGCCCAGTATACAACTGAACCAAGAGGACGTCCATATGGCCTTTCGTATGATGCGTGATATCGGGGGACTATAAACTTATATCCCGGGACAGGTTCTCCAGTCACCATATTACGTTTTGTTAAATAGCGAAGCTCGTTTATATCCGAGAACCTAAACCAGTCTGGGTCCTTGGGCACGAATTTTTCCGGCAATACAAGTCCGCTCTGGCGTTTCCAGACTACTTCGCACGGCTGGTAACCGAAGAAGATGGCGTGCATCATTTCACCCATTATTTCATCGATGGGCCATGAATCAAAAATTAATTTGATGGTAGAATACTGACGTGATGCAGACCCATTCTGGTCCAGGGTCCATTTAAGACTTAGAGTCCCGGCCTTGCGACTGGACATGCAACCGTTGACATGGGAATCTTCCAGTAGGTATTTGTATTCGCTGATGTCCTTACCCAGTTTGCGCAAGACCTCGGAAGGATTAGGTAAAAAGCCCAGGACTCGGTAATAGTTCCACGCGGTCTCGCGTATGGCTATTTCCATTGGCAAGGCCTGTTTCGGGGTCATTTGCTCGCTTAATAAATGGTCTGGCTCGTAGAAATCGTAAGACCCGCCCTGGGCCAGGGGCATTTTGACGATGCGAGGGGGTTTATATTTGTGATAACGTCCCATAGTATTTACTCCCAAAATCCAGTTAGGGTTTTTTCGGGCCGGAAAGCGGGATGCGAATTATGAAAGACTGGTTCTTCGAATCCTTGCATTTCGCTTTCCGCTGTATAAATTTTTTTACTAAGTATTGGTCTTACATCTCCCCAATAATTGTTGCCCGAGAGATATAGCAATGCTTGACTTAAACTATCAACTGCATCATCATACTCCGCCAAAGGAAATAGCGTTGCCTGATCGATTAAGACCTGGTTCCAGGCCCCTTTTAATAGTAGTACTTTTCCCTGCTCTATTAGTGGTGTTATCGCAACCGCTCTGGAGATTTTATCCTTATCAATTTTAAAAGGGGTTATAGGCATAGTAGTCCGCTGGAACATTTGAATGAGAGACTGACCCGAGGCCTTGTCCTCGATCAAGACTAGGTCTGGGTTATACTTTTCATACAAGAATTTAGTTTTATCAATTAAAGCGGGGAACGTAAGACGTCCCATAAACATATCCGCGCATATGAATTTATCCATGGTTTGTATCCAATACGTGCAGACGGAATAATCGTTTGATTCTCCGTCCTTGAAAGCCGTATCCCAGGACAGGATCCTGCGAGAAACTTTAAAACCTTCTGGCAAGGTATCAGTATATTGCCACCACGATGATTGGAAAATGCTATCTTGGCTCATGTCCACGAACTGGGCATGTATTTCTTGGGCCCGGATCGAGGCCGGGACCGTGGCCTCATATGCTTCAATTTCAGATTTCTTTATCTTGGGGTTATCGTAGGAGCTAATTTGGAAAGATTTCCATTGGTTTTTTGGGTCTGGGTCCTGTCCCATTTTGAAAAAAGTATAGAACAGATGTTCGTTCTTTGTCTTTTCTCCTGTAGATTTTATGGACCTCTTTGCGAGTTTACCTTTCGGTGTGCCTACGAAGAAGACCCGGGCCTCGTAGTCCATGACCATGGGGTATATGGCGTTGTACCAAAGATAGTCGTCTGCAAGAAAAACTAGCCCTGCTTCATTGATAATAATAGTATTGTAGGCAAAGCCTTCGATGTTTTTGGGTATCTCGGCTGATCGCATGTCGAGAAAACCTTTTAAGAACTTGAATTGCTTTTTTTGTTCGTTCCAAGACCACAGGTCTTGCGAGACCCCGGCCAGGAGCGGGACGAAGTATCGTTGAAAGTAGTTGCTTAGGTTAACTTGGACGGTATCAATCCATAGTACGCGTTTACCATCACACAGATCCTCCATAACACGCAATACTGCCCCATACGTACCACCACAACGGCGCCCCTTAGCCAAGACCACGAACCGGTGTGGGTCGTCGAATACCTTGTGCTGCATAGCCGTCTGGGTAAGATTAAGATTTAGATCCATCTCTATATACTATCTATATATGGTTGACTTCAGTTTTTATCGCGTCGTCTATGATTTCTTTTTTGATTACAACGTTTATGTTACCCTCGTGCTCGGTCTTGGCCTTTCCCCAGCCCCGGTCCGCGGCCTTGGCAACCAACCATTTATCCATCCACAAATCGGAGCCCGAATTTATCTTTTCCAGGACTTTTTCTTCGATTAGGTCTTTCATTCCTTCGTGCAGTTGGTTAAGCTCTTCTACAAAATTTGGGTCATTTTTAAGCCAGTCATAGTAGTCTTGCCGGACAAGCTGGATGCTCATGCAGGCCTTGGAAATGTTCCCATTGCACTCTACCAGTGCTTTTAAAAATTTTTCCTTCTTTATGCTTCTTTTCATAAGTCCTCTCGTATCAATAAGTTATAAGTTTGTTCCTAAAATCGACCTATTTCTGGCAAAAACAAATAAAAACAGCCATGAAATTGTTATTTTTTGAACAGTTTCTGGCTTTTAAGGTCATTTTCGAACTCTTTAAGTGCAAATTAAGTTAAATAAATAGCTAATAGCATAAATAATACGCCTTATTGCGTATTATTTATACCAGACATTTTGTCTTAAATCGGGCGATATAGGAGTTTAATGCCATATCCGAACGAAGTTGCTTTGCGAATTATAGAACAGGCAAAAGCCAAGGCCTTGGGCAAGGAACACGGATACCTTGACGCAATGTCGATATCCGTAAGACAACCCGTAAAAAATGTTTCCGTAATCGATCGTCAGGGTGGCAAAGAAGAAGACCAAGGAACAAACTTATACGGACAAGCGGGACCCGGGCTCGGTCGGAGCCATAAAGATCCTACACAGGATGTCCCGGCTGGACGAGGAGCACATGTCTTGGCAATGCCGAGGCCGGCTGTAAAAGATCCCAAGTCCGGACTCACTGACCAACAGATAAAAGATAGACAGCACCCTAAGTTTGATGATAAGCAACATACGTTGGAAAATGAAGAAGAAAAGGACGCGTCTGGAATAACTTACGGAAATCAAATGCAGATACCAACTCCTGCTCCCAAGTGCGGGATGCAAAGAATGATACCTTCGGCTTATTCCGAGTCTATAACAGATGTTGCAACACATTATAAACTTGATTTAAATGAACTTATGTTGGGCCAGAAGCAGGAAATGGAACACACCACGGACCCGTCCGAGGCCTTGAAAATAGCTTGCGATCACCTTAAAGAGATGCCAGACTACTACACACGAATGAAGGTGCATATGGATCATGCGGATATCAATTGCAAGTCGTCAGACCTCATGCCAATGGGCATAGGCGTTTCGAAAGACAAGTCCCTGACCCAGGTTCCTGCAAAGAACATACACGCGGACGTACGGGGCGAACTTCAGATGAAGCGCGATGAACCTATATATAATGAAGCGAAAGATGAAGACGACGATGAACTTAAAGAGGGTTCCTGGGTCTCGGCCTTTAAAGCAGGATTGCATATAGATTCCGACGGCCAGGCCCGTAAATGGGAGCCAGAGGACGTCGACAGCATAGCACAGCAATACAACAAAGCGACGGAAGTCAATAACCCCGAACGCCACATAGCCCCGGTCGTGATAGGACACCCCAAAGACAATTCCCCTGCGTTTGGCTGGATCGAAAAGGCCAAGGCCGCGGGCGGGAAACTATATCTCAAACTCACAGAAATGCAACCCGAGTTCATTGATATGCTTAAGAAAGGGCTTTATAAAACCCGTTCTATTAGCCTTTACCCAGATTTGAATATTCGACATTTAGGGTTCCTCGGTGGGTCTCCTCCGGCGGTAAAAGGTCTTGGACCTTTTAAGTTTGCGGAAGAAGAACTTTTTAACACATACGAGTTTGGAGAAGATATGACAGATATTAATGAACTTAAGCAAGAGAATAATTTTTTCAAAAGATTGTTCAATCTTTTTAAAATTGATGTTTCCAAAATCGATCATGCCGAGTTCCCTGGTGAGGGGACCTCTTCAAAGTTACAAACAAGTGAAGTACCTCAAATAAAAACTATAGACGGGCAATATCCCGAAGGAGCTACTATGGCTGAAACTCTACAACCTCCCAAACCCCATGAGTTGGTAAAAGAACATTTGACTCATGCAGCTGGGTTTCTCAATTCTGCGAAAAGCCATATGGCTTTGCCTTCAGAAACCGCTGTAAAGGGTCTTTCCGGACAAGATATCACGTCCAAGGCCGGGGCCTCGGAAAATCTTGCAATGGCCAGACACCATCTCGAAACAGCTCACGAGATGGCTCGTGGCGACGAGATTAAAGACCATGCGGAACAACCTATGGCACCTCTATCAAAAGATATTGATTCCATGACGCACAAGGAGCATCTCCAGATGGTTTCCCATTACCTTGGACAGGCCCAGTCGGTTAAGGAACCGGATAAAATTCACGAAGCTCTTTCAAAGGCACATGATCATATGTGTCATGTCCAAGAGGGTATGGAGAAGGCCACGGTCTCGGGTAATTTTGCCGAAGAGGGCGTTACAATCCCGGGAACCAAGGCTATTCCGGTTGCGGAAGTAAAAGATGATAAGGATAAAATATCCGAGCTTGAACAAGAACTTGCTCAGTTAAAAGCTTTGATTACCAAGCTCCAGTCTGAGAATGAGAAGTTAGTATCTGGCATGGAAGCGGAACAGGCTGAAAATGCCATGGGAGAATATCGTGAATTCTGCAAGGAACTTGTCTCTCAAGGTCGTATGAGACCCGCGGATTTGGACCAACAGGTTTTAAATATTAAGTTACGTGCTGATATAGATACGCAAGAGACAAAAGATTTTACAGAAGGAAAAATTGTGGCGATATCAGGCCACGTCGATCAATATAAACAATACCTTTCATCTCTGCCGAAGGTTGTGGAGTTTGGGGAATTTGCTCCAACTGTTGGTGCTGCTCCTAAGCAGTCCCCGGACGGTGTAGCGGATTTCTGCGAAAAGAAGATCAAGGATTTTATGGAAAAGGACAAGATTCCATATCATGCGGCTTTAAATAAATTGGCTTCGCAAGACCCTGAAAAAGTTCAGGAATACTTGCAGGCTTCCGTTGGTTAATAAACAAGGAGTATAACAATGGCTTATCAACTGAATTACCAGGCCGAGAGTTTTCTCAGTGCTGACGATCTTAGCACTGCCGGCTCACAGATTTTTGCCTATCTGGATTCTTCTGCTTTCCCGCATGTTCATATTTGCGATGCGAGCGTAAAGGGATTCTATAGGGCGGAAGGTGTGTATGAAAATACGCCGTTAGCTAATATGCCTGCAACGATCTCGTACCTTGGTGTTACCAAGCTTACGGTCGATGCCGCATACAATGTTGGAACGTATTTAAAGCCTGGGGCTAATGGTTATGGAACCACGGTCCTGGCCGCGGATGCAACCAACTATGCAAGAGCCATCGCTTTGCAAGATAGTACGGCGTCTGGAGATATTATAGCTGTACGGCTTATTGATACAATTAAGTAATTGTACCATAGTCGTGAATTGAAACAAACAAACAAGGAGTAAACAATGTCTTATCCAGCAATGCAGAGTATCCTGGTCCGCGGGGCCCTGCAGAATATAAGTGTGTTATATCGCAATGCGTCATACATTGCTGATAGTATTTTTCCGCTCATCAACGGTCTCAATTATCAGACCAAGGTTATGAAATACGGAAAACAACCGTGGTTTGCACAGACGGAAGACGGATACAGGTCCGAGAACTCGGTAGCGAAACGCGTTGACTTGAAAGTCTCGACCCAGAACATGGATCCGAGAGAAATAGCCTTTGGTGGCGTTGTCTCAGACGAATTGTTCTTTGCTTCGAACCAACCCGGAAACTTGCCCATTCAGCCAATTTCGGATACAATTCTTCTTATCTCCGATAAGATCGATCGCTTCCGCGAACAGCTTGTGGCGCAGACCGTGTTCGGAACATCGGACAAATACCCAGGCATTTCCTGGGCGGATGGTACGGTAGGCGGGACGGCTCCGACAGCCGGTAACGGTGGATGGGCGCTCGACACTTCAGCCAACTCTGTGTTGACTGACATCGAAAACGCCAAGGTCACGATTCAGCAACAGACCGGCGTAATGCCTAATACGCTGATGCTTTCTCGTCCTACATTTCAGGCCATCAAAATACATGCCACTGCAAACGGTGGAGTTATTGACCGCTTGAAATATACGCAAACAGCGGGACCTGCCCAGATCACGGAAGGGCTCTTGGCCTCGATGTTTGGTCTTGATAACGTAATAATCGGCGACGCTATCCAGAGCACGGGTAATGAGAATGCAGCCGGAACCATCACCTCTGCCAATACGAGCTACATATGGGATCCGAACAAGACAGGTACAGCGTTCCTGTACTACCGTCCTGCCGCGGCCGGTCTCAAACAGATCAGCCCAGGATACCAGTACCGTGTTGCTTATGATGGTGCTACGTGGCGCCGGATGATAAGCTATCGCGAAGAGTGGTTACATCACAGCGTATACGAAGTCTCGGAATGGGTCGACATTGTCCCCGTTTCAACTGACGTCGGATATCTGTGGTCGCGTACGATTGCGTAATTAGCTGAGTGAGGGGAGTAATCCCCTCACTCCTTTATAAAAGGAAAATTATGTCTCATCAATTAAATTTTTTTGCTGAATCTTTCAGGGCCGCTCAGGACTTGAGCAACTCACAGCAGTTGTTTATAACTCTTGACTCGACAGGAAGAGCGTGGTTAGCTCAGCCCAGCCAGGAAATAGAAGGTGTGTTGGAGAATGCTCCAATACAGAATCTCCCGGCCTCGGTCTCGTATCTTGGTGTAACAAAGGTCCAAACGGATGCGTCATATTCCATCGGGACTTATCTTACGTCTGGAGTAAATGGGATAGCGACTGTAGCAACTCCAAGCACTTATGCTTATATACGCGGGAAGCTTATTGGAAGCGCCGATGCATCAGGAAACTTTGCCACTATACGGCTTATTGATGGCATAGGAATTCAAGGCACACAGGGTGCAACGGGGTTACAAGGCACACAAGGTGTAACAGGAGTTCACGGTTAATGTCTTATTGTAATGTAGTAGATCTTCAAAACTATCTTCCGTCCCAGGTCATTGTCCAGACTACTGACGACAATGACACGGACCAAATTGACCAAGATAAGGTCAATGCTTGTATACAGCAAGGGGACGCGTTGATAGATTCTTATATAAGAGGTCGCTACCCAGTCCCGGTCGTAGAGGTTCCTTTTCCTCCGATGATCAACAATCTGTCGATTAGGCTGGCCGCATATTTTCTTTACAAAAGAGGATTATACGCGACACAGCCGAAAGAAATTGAACGGGAATATGAAACATGCAACGAATTACTTGACAAGATAAAAAAGGGAAAAATTAATCCGTTTCAGAGCCAGGACGAGCCCTTATTTTTTGCAACCAATAAGCATCCAGGACAAAGGGTTTTTTCTGACAGACCGTTAAATATTAGTCCTACACCGTCAATGCAAACTCAGACGGTTACAGGTCAAAATTTTTGGGGGAGCTTCCCAATATAATGCAGACAAGCATCATGACACTCTTGACGGAGGCTATACTCGACGCGCTCAAGGCCAAGGGCTTGGATGTGCAGGAGATTAACTTTAAAGATTTACTTGATGGGACTATAAATATCAGAAAGCCGGCCGTAAATATTACCATAAATACCGGAGGAGCTCAGAGAGTAAATCTGGCGGGTACTTATAAGTATATGATAATAGTGAGCTTAATAGTGGTATTTAACACTGCTAAGGGTGGCCCAATAGGTGAAGCGCAAAGAAAACAAGGAATATATGATCTTATAGTTTCGGTAGCAAGGTTCCTGAACGGACAAAAGTTTGGACTTCCATTAGAAAACTATTTAGTCATAAAAGGTTTTAGAAACATAACGACCAAGGCATATGCAACAGCAGGATACCAACTTTACAACATGGATTTCAGCACATCATTTTTGGTCGATGCTGAAGATGGTAATTATGCGGATGAGGGAACAGTAGAATCAATTTTAACTAAGTATTGGATATGCCCTCCAGACAGTACGAATTTTGATACGCCTGACAGGGCCGAGGACTTGGTGGTTTTATCATGAGACACATGACCGATATAATGATAAACGGTAAAAAAATAGAAACGGCTCCAAATACTATCATTTATGCGACTTCAATTCCCATAAATGAGAATGAAGAGACTGTTCCTGTTTCAAAAGATGAAGTTAAATACACTCCGAAAAAATATACAAAGGAGAAATAATGTCAAGCCCAAATATTACTTTCCAGACTATTCCCAGCAATCTTCGGGTGCCTGGGGCATACACGGAACTGAACACGAACAATGCCTTACAAGGTCTGTCTCCCGAGAATGATAACATTGTTATCCTTGCTCAAATGACTAGCCAAGGTATTGCAACACCCTTGACTCCTATCCCGATCTTCGACGCGGGGACCGCCCAACTACAGTTTGGCGCCGGGTCAGTGGCTCATTTAACCGCCCAGTCTGCGATTGCCGCCAATCCTAATGCCATGATAAGCGTAATGCCTATAAGCGACGCCATTGGCTCGTCCCCTGCCACGGGAACACTTGTTATTGGAGATACAACGGCTTCCACGAATGGTCAATTAAGCCTGTATGTGGGCGACCAGCTCGTTCAATATTCGTACTCTCAAAACGATACCAAGGCTTCCATATCCGCCGGCGTTATGACTGCGTTGGCAAGCGTGGCACAGCAATTACCCGTTACCGATTCTTCGTCTGCTGGCACGATTACATTCACGGCAAAAAACAAAGGAACCGTTGGTAATTTTATAGGCATAAACGCCTCTGTTACCCAGGGCTTGGCCTCGGTCACGACGACTGACATGGCTGGCGGAGCAACAGACCCTGCAATTGGTCCTTACACTACTACAGGTACCCCTCTTAACCTAATTCAGGGCGCGGGTTATACGATCGTGGTTAATACTATACCTTCCGCGACCAGTCTTGGTCAGGGAGTGGCTTTCAATACTTTTGTTTCGAGCTCGACCGAACAGCGCCCCTGTGTCCAAGTCTCGGCGGTGACAGACCTTGTAGGTACCCAGGCCTCGGCCGTGGCTCTTGCAAGTGGAATGAATGACGGTCGCTCTTCGATCGCATATCTTGCCTATACAAGCAATACACCTATTGCCCAGAGCCCTGCATTTAAAATTGCTGGGGCGTATGGAGCTGTCCTTGCTTCTCAGGCAGACCCCGCTGTTCCTTATGATAATCTTGTTCTGGCTGGCATAGCCGCTCCCGCGGTTATCGATCGCCTTAGCCGGACTAACGAAGAGTATCTGCTTAATAACGGAATTACTCCATTGCATATTATACCGGGGGAAGATGTGGCCATTGTTCGGGCGATCAGCACATACACGCTTAATGGTAGCTCGATTCCCGATCCTACTCTCTTGGACATCAACACGATTCGTGAAATGGACTATTGCCGTACTCAGTTTAACACACGTTTTTCCAACGTCTTTGCCAGAGCAAAGCTCACGCCAAGAATCACGGCCTCGGTCAAGGACCAGGCTATTGATGTGATGTATCTTTTGCAGAGTGCGGGGATTTTGCAGAATGTGGATACTCTGAAGTCTGGTGTTATTGTCCAGCAAGATTTGTCAAATGTAAATCAGTTGGACGTTAAGATACCTCTTAACATTGTCTCTGGTTTGCATATTATCGCGACACAGCTTAACCTCATCCTTGGTTCAAACTAAAGGAGTTTAATATGGCCCAGTATATTGTTCATGCGGCGCTCGAGTATAACGGAGCGCTTATAGCGGATTTCAAGTCCTTCCAGGAGGAACCCGTTATGCTTGCCAAGGACGTCAAGTTGATGTTCACGACTGGCACGGCGCCTTTAACTAGGCGTTATAAATTCAAGGCCGAGTATGTTGTTCCCCAGGTAAATCCTGTGGACTTTTATACCCTGCCGGGCGGTTCGACTTTCACGGTCATTCTGGACGGTGGAGAACGGCATGTGTATTCGGGTTGCGTAGTTGAATCAGTATCAGAATCCAAATTGGATTTTGAGAATGAATTCGTCCGAGACGTGGCTTTTATAGCTATTGCAAAGGACGGAGATAGCGGATACGATATACCCGTGTAATTAAAATATCTGGCTTGGTCTTGGTTTTGCATCCTGTGAGAGGGTTGCAAAAGCCAAGACTGGGCCGGGTTTAACCCTCTCATTAAGGAGAAAAAAATGTCTGATCTTCTTCAAAAAATAAAGTTGGGTGGCAACAACTTTAAACTGATTAAATGGCCCGGAACTGATGTAGATGTTGCTTTACATGTGCTTTCAGAACACGAATTACAAGAGTCATTGTTTGAAACTGAGAATATTTTTAAGGCCGCGGGAATATTAAACCCGCATATGATGAATGCAAATGGGTACACAGGAGAAGAGCACACGCAGATTTTATTTAGGGCATTGCGGGATCCTTCTCATAGGGAAGAACCCATTGCCAAGAACATAACGGAATTTCGTAAGGCTTTGACCGCCAGTGTAAAAATAGCCTTACTAGAAGAATATGCCGCATTCGATTCGGAAATGAATCCCTCGCCTAGCAATCTGTCGAGCGATGAGTTCGATAGGCTTGTTACAAGTTTAAAAAAAAAGCCAGAGCAAACTCTCGAGAACATTTCAAGTATGAGTTTGCTGAAAAAATTAATGCTTACTATGGTAAGCGACCCGACGATCTTACCGACGGTCAGTTAATGGCTTTTTCCATCCTGCAAAGTATTGTGCTGGATGCAAAACAAAATCCCAGTAAAATGCGGTTGAAACCAAAGGATAAATCGTGGCAGATAAAAACCTAGATATTATAGGCCGTTTTAAGGGTGAAAACCTTATAAACGGGCTAAAAAAGACCCAAGTCGAGGTCAGGGTCTTAAAAGATGCCGTAAAAGGTTTTTCTTCCGCTATAGGTGCATCCGCCGGCGCGTTTGCAGTGTATGAGATGTCAAAGAAAGTAATTGAACTTGATTCCGCGATGGTAAAGTTACGAAACACAGGCCACTTATCCGCGGGCGAAATGTATGGATGGAAGAACAATATTTTTGACGTGGCCCAAGCTACTGGAAACACGGTCGACGATGTGACTAAACTTTCCACCGCGGCTTTATCCTCTTCCCACAATGCAAAGTTTGTGTCACAAGAAATGGGTTTCATGTCAAAAATGATGGCCGCGTCAGGAGTCTCGGCCGAGGTCTTGGGAGAAAATCTTGGAGATATTTCCAAGGAGTCTGGGTTGACGGGCAAGGCTTTTGAAGAAATGATAGGAAAGCTTGTTGGAACATCGGCCATGGCCGGCGTAGAAACCAATTTTGAAAAGTTATTACCTGATATTCCTTCTTTGATTAGGACTTTTAAATCCGATCCATCGCATAACCCTGCCAAGTTAGGGGAATTTTTAACAATGGCTATGTTCACGCCTAATCCTATGGCAATGAATAAAGGTCTTCGCCAAATGCAAAGAACTTTAACTAAGGCAGATCTAAGGTTTTTAAAACTAACTCCCAAAGACATGGCAGACATGGACTTTAAAAAAGTAATTGACGCTGTGGATAAAGCTACCACCGATCCTCAGAAACGAGCCAATATACTTCAAAAGATATTCGGAAAAGGATCGTTTGATATAGGGCTAATGACTAGGGATTGGGACAAGTTTACTGCCGCCGTTAAAGGTGGAACTCTTGCCTCTGCCTTGGAAATGGCGGATAATAAAGCACATAGCTTATCTGGATCATTTAACGCTTTATCAACTATTGGCTTAAGATTTGCTGACTCGGCCTTGTCTCCAGCCTTGGACGCTATAGCTAAGTCTTTGCAAGAAATAGATCCAGAGACAATAAAAGAGCTTACCGAAGTTTTCACAGGATTAGGAAAAGCTATAGGAGAAACTGCTAAACAGACAATGACTTTTATTGCTGCGATGAATGAATTACTAACGGGCCATTTAGAAAAAGACAAAAATAAAAGACTTGCTTCCTCGGCCCAAAGAACAGGTATTGTGATGGAACAGGCAGAGGCAATTCAGTTAGACAAAGCAGGCCAGCACGAAAACGCGGCCTCGGTCAGGGCCTCGGCCAAGGCCCAGTGGGACGAATTTGAACACCCGACTGTAGCTGCGGAGAAAGCTCGCGAAGCTTCCAAGCATGTGTATAATGTTAATTCAACGGGTTTTAATACTGTCCCAAACGTAAAAAACGATATTGCCATATATCTTCCTACTGGAGAAAGAGTAGAACCTGTAAAAGTTAAATCACAAATGAAAATAACAGGAGCTTATGGCCTTGCCATAGCACAATAATTATGTCTATACAATACATTGCAAAAATAGATACCAACGGGTCCAAGGACCAGTTTTATTTGCTAAACATGCTCACGATCGAAGACACTCTTACCGCGGCTTTAGCCCAACACGAGTATGTGAATAGCGATGGGGCTTTTATACAAAATCTTGGAAACCACCCCAGAACAATTACTTTCAAAACGTTTTGGTTTGGCGACGCCGTTACCCCATCCGAGGACATTGATCCTAATTATAATAATCATTATGATTTTCTTGCGGATATGTCAAATAGCAATGTTTACCACACGCTAGTCCACCCCGTTTACGGGAACTTGGTTGGATACATAAATTCATTAAGAACTATTAGAACTGATGTCCAGGACTATGCGGAAATAGATATTGATTTTGTAGTAAAAGATATACAAAATATATCTTTTGCTCGTCCTAATTTTGCCGATATGGTTGTGCTCCAGACTTCCGCTTTAAACAGCATACATGCAAATATTGCAAATGCTATAGCCTCGTCAGGATATAAAGATTGTTTAGATAAAGTAGTAAATTTTAATCAGACGTTAAGCTCACAGATTTCTAATGTTTCTCAAGCCACCCAAGTATTTCTGGGCGTTGCAGATACCGTGATAGGGACTTGGGATAGCTTTTTATCAACTGTAACACAACCATTCAGCGTTCTTGATAATACTATTTCCTTTATAAACGATGTCCCTGCAAGAATCATGGGCTCGGCCAACAATGCAATGCGCAGGGCTGTGGCTTCAATGAATAATCTCCAGGAATTGCCCGTTACAGTGACTAATAATTTGATTCAATATGCGGCTCTTTTAGGACAGACCATAACATCACCGACCACCGAAAACGTTATTTTAAATATGGTTTTAGTAAACTGTAATGAGGTTAA
>Ga0265323_10000627_pt1 | contig 19325 bp, 8 predicted proteins | sample 41225metaG_FD_193580 | JGI IMG/M metagenome (GOLD analysis project Ga0265323, IMG submission 193580) | Rhizosphere microbial communities from Carex aquatilis grown in University of Washington, Seatle, WA, United States - 4-12-25 metaG | ecosystem: Host-associated > Plants > Roots > Rhizosphere >...
CTATAGCCTTTGGAATAAAGTATTTTGAAGCACCAGCTAAACCGCCGCCAATTACTATAAGCCCGTCAATTATAGTTATTATATTGGCTATGGTATCGCCTAAAACTTCTCCAAGTTCTTCAAATGCTTTTATTGCAGCTTCACTGTTGCCAGGTTTTATTCCTTCTGCAATTTCAAAGATTTCTTTTGCTGTTAATGAATCGGAATGAATTCCTGTTAATTCAGTATAAACTCTTTTTACCGCCCGAATACTAATACTTTCCTCGACAAAACAATCGCGATATTTTTTATTTCGCATCAACCATATTTCAGAACCTGCTGCATTGTCACCAGTCAGGAGATTTCCATTTATCACGGTTCCACCACCAAATCCGGTTCCCAGGGTTACTCCCACTAAATTTCTGTATCGTTTTAACAAACCTGCTTCTTCAAGTTTATTATTAATATAAAGTAATGAACCAAACATGGCTTCGCCATACGCAAATAGATCGCCGTCGTTATTTATATAAACCGGGATATTGAATTTTTCTTCAAGAAAAGGACCAAGGGGTATTCCGCCCCGAAATGCAGGAAGATTGGGTAAATCACCAATAATACCATTAGGATAATCTGCAGGACCGGGAAATGCAAAACTAATAGCAACGGGTTCGTTTTTAAGTTTTGATTTTATTTCTCCGAAACCAGTTTCAAGTGTGTTTAAACATAAATTAAGATTTTGGGCATTTGCCGGCAGGCTAATTGGTTCAATAATTTGACGGCAGGCTTGAATTGCTGAGAACACAAAATTCGTTCCGCCTGCATCTAGGGTCAATACTATTCTATTATCCTCATAAAGTTGCTTCATTCAATTTTTTTATTGAAAGAGAACATAATAAAATGTATAGCAAACAAACCAAAAGGACAAGCATTCCGCTCATTAGCCCAAAATTATCAGATAACACTCCCATAAGCGGAAGTATCAAAGCCCCTCCGGCGACGCCCATGATCATTAATCCTGATATTTCATTGGTATGCTCAGGCATTTGTTTTATAGCTAATGAAAAAATCATAGAAAAAATATTTGCACAGGAAAAACCAACGATAAAAATTGAAACTAAAATTATCCACAGACCGGAAAATGACAACATAATTATATAAGCAAGAATTGCTATGAAAGCTGAAATGCGAAAAACTACCCGGACAGAAATTTTCATTAAAATAATTGCACCAATAAAAGCTCCTATCGTTCGTGCTGCAAAATACAGGCTTGTTCCAAGTCCAGCCTTTTCGAGAGGCAAATTACATTTACCCATCAGGTATTTTGGAATGGTTGTATTTAATCCAACATCTATTCCGACAATTAACAATATTCCAAGGAAAAGAATAAAAATATAACTGTTTTTCAACAAAGAAAAACACTGGCCAAAAGAAGTATTTTTATTTTCACTTTTTTCTCTTTCAATTTTTATTGATGCCAGCCAAATTGCGGAAATCAGTGAAACAGCAGCATAAACCGGGAATATTATTTTCCAGTTTCCTAATTTTCCGGCGGCAAAACCAGCGCCTATAGGTCCTAAAAAAGATGCAATTGCTTTTATAAATTGACCGAGTGTTAGGCTGCTTGGTATTTTTTCGCTTGAAATAACATTGGTTACTAAAGGATTCAAAGAGACCTGTAAAATTGTATTTCCTATTCCAAGCAATGAAAAAGCGATCAATACAACTGAAAAACTATAATGTGCCAATGGCACAAGTAAGGCGAAAGCTGTAATTGCCATACTCATTAATACAGTATTTTTGCGCCCGATCTTATTCATTAATAAACCAACAGGTACAGAAAGGAAAAGAAACCACAGAAAAACCATCATGGGTAAAAGATTTGCAAGTGAATCGTTCAGTAAAAAATCTTTTTTTACATAACTTGTTGAAATGCCAACGATATCGACAAAACCCATAACAAAGAACCCAAAAAAAATGGGCAATACCTTAAAGCTACTAGTATTTTTCATTCAATATGATTTTTGTTACAAAAACCAAGGACACCATGAAGAAACTACTTACCTTATTTAATCAATTAATCTATCAAATTTAGTAAACGTTTTGAACAATGAGAAACTACTGACCTAACTATTATATTTCGGTGCCCTTGGTTTTTAATTTTTAAGTTTTCCTGATGATAACAAATTGCCATTAACAAATAAATTCTTTTCTTAATTATTTATTTTTTCTAATGCAAAACCAGCAAAATAATATTAACTATTTTTTTGATGATTTTAATAATTTTAAATTTTTATCAATTAGTTTATTCAATGTTTCAACGGAAGTGTGAGTTCTGTAGCCATCTGACGGAGTGTTAAGGCAATAGTCAATCAGTTTATCTACAGAGGTTAAAGCAACATGCATTCTTGTATCGGAAGATGCATAATAAATATAGACATCGCCATTGTCCTTTTTAATCCATCCGTTTGAAAATACTACATTAGAAACATCCCCGATTCTTTCTTCCCCTTCGGGTGCAATAAAATATCCGCCTGGTGTTGCAATTATTTTCCATGGTTCTTTTAAATCTGTCATGAACATGTATAGCACATAACGCAATCCGGCGGCACATGCCCTGACACCATGTGCAAGATGAAGCCAGCCTTTTTCGGTTTTAATAGGTGACGGGCCCTGTCCGTTTTTTACTTCTTTAATGGTATGATAAACCCGTGGTTCAATGATTAATTCGTCATTAACTTCAGCATTTTCCAAATTATCGATTAGCGCCCATCCAATTCCACCACCAGAACCTGCATCAATGAAACTATCCTGAGGCCGGGTATAAAGTGCATATTTACCTTTAATATATTCGGGGTGAAGTACAACATTTCGCTGCTGACTTTTTGTTTTTAAATCCGGCAAACGATCCCACTTTATAAAATCCTTTGTACGAACAATTCCAGCTTTTGCAACAGCTGAAGATAAATCTCCGGCAACAGCATGAGGGTCTTTTCGCTCTGAACAAAAGATACCATAAACCCATCCGTCCTCGTGCAGGGTCAAACGCATATCATACACATTTGTCTCTTCTTTATCGATATCAGGAAGATTCAGTGGATAGTCCCAGAAACGCCATTGGTCTATTCCATTAGGGCTTTCGGCCATTGCAAAAAAAGATTTGCGGTCCCAACCTTCCACACGAACTACCATTAAAAAACGCTTATTAAATAAAATTGCTCCCGAATTAAATGCTGCATTAATCCCAAAGCGTTGCAATAAATCAGGGTTACTGTTATAATCCAGATCGTAACGCCAAAATACCGGTGTATGCTCGGCAGATAGAATGGGATATTTAAAACGTTCGTATATCCCGTTCTTATTTTCACACTTTTCATTCCTGCGCAAAATAAGTGCTTCATGTTTTTGAAGCAATTTTTTAACTTCGTTTTGATAAATTTCTTTATTCATTTAATAATTTAATTCGTTTCTAAATGCAATTAATGAATTTATTTATCAATAATATAAAAATAGCTTCATACATAAAAATATTAATGATGAAATGTTTTTGATTTTAATACAAATGTTGAAAATTAAACACTAATGTTCTTTTGAGTTGAACAAATGTGTAAAAATTTGAAATAACTTTTCGGATTTACAGGGATTATTTTTCTATTAAATATAAATTTTCCGGTAACTGGAAAATCACAAAAGAAACCTACAGGTTTATTTTTATGAATCAAATAATAGATTACGTTACAAAATAATTTTTACAGGAAATGGTAATATTTTAAAAGACGTTGCAATCATTATTAAATAAATGATAATGAAGTTTAGGATTTACAAAACGAAAAAAATAGTTATTCCTCGATTTTTGCCTCTACATTTATGCTGATTCCAAAAGGTACGCTTTCCCAATTTCCCTGGCTGGTTTTTCTGTAATAAGTCCTTCCAGGAAAACTTCCGCTGAACCAAAGATACCCATTTCCAAGGTCTTTGATATGTTCGATGGTTACCAGGCAATTACCATTGACCCTTATATTCTCACTTGTAAGATCAATAGAAATTTTATCTTTTATTTTATCCTTTGGAATTTTAAAATAAATAGGTTTAGTTAAAATATTTTCGAATTCCATTTTACCAGCAACTCTGTAAAAATTTATCCTGTAAAATAAGGTATCATAAGAACAATCGAGGACGTTAAAATTTAATTTATTAATAACAGCCGATTTTTTTATTTTCAGAAAAACCCCGCATTCGTATCCAAGCTTATTTTCTTTGAAACCACCCCTTATTGCTTTAGAACGAGAAGTATATCCCAAAATTTTTTCTTTGAACTTTTTTGGCGATACTATAACTTCTTTTAATTCATAAATCTTTTCTTTTAAAAATATATTTTTATTTGCAAGTTTTATAAAATTGGAAACTATAATTGAAAATGATTCAAATCCAATACAGGAAAACTTAAGAGTATCGTTTTCAAATTTTTTATCTATTAATAAACTGTATTTTCCATTTTCATCAGAGATAGTTCCAATATTTCTGCCCACAACTCCAATATTCACAAATTCTACCGGATTTTGATCCCTTTCATTAATTATCATTCCAGTATAGTTTTGTCCATAAACGGAATAATTCAGAGAAATGATAAAAACTATAAATATTTTAAAATGATTCATTTAAAATTTATTTAATGATAAATTAAAACTTAACTTTTAAAATTGAATATTAATTTTTTTTATTCTTTTAACCTGGCAATTTATTTTAAAATATTTCAGTAAAGATTTGATTTTATAGTCAGATGATAAAAATATCATTCTTTCATTTAATATTGTCAATAATTATTTATTTAAATTTAAATTTCAATTTCAATTCTGGGTAATAAGTTGGAGGATACTTATCTTAAGTAATAAGTTGAAAATAGAATTACAATTTGGCCAGGCCTATATGCAATTAATGCAATAATTATTTAATTTCATAATTAAATGGAATCTTTTTTCAATTTTAATATGGGATTTCAGAAGGAAGATAATTTTGGGTAATGGCCATAATAGATATGGCATCTGCCATGTGATAATATGTTGAGAAAGTCAAAAAGTCAAGATTTAATTAAATTTGAATAATATGATAAATATTACTATTTGTTCATATATCTGGCAGTGTAAAACTTTCTGACCATGATAAAAACAGATCAATTAGTTCAATCTCTATAATGTGAAAAGTATATTTAGGGTTTTTATTTTAATAACAAATTTAGTTCTTCCTGTTGACAATTTTTCCAATGCACAGGAGATTGTACCTGATAATTTTGTTGACTATAAAAGGATTGTAAAATTCAGGGATTCATCATATATCAATTTGGTTGATATAGATAGTTTTTCTATCCAATGGGGCAATCAAATTTTAAAGAATCTAAATTTAAACACGTTGAACACTTTTGATAGAGCATCAAAAATTCAGAAATACATACATGAGAATATACGAAGTACCGGGAAACAACCTCCCATTCATGACATCATAATTAAAAAAAATGGAAATTGCTGGGACCATGCGATTATATGTGTTTTCCTATTAAGGATGGCCGGAATTCCTGCAAGATTTGCAGTTGAGATAAATCTTAAACATAATGTATGCTGGTATGGATTAAAAGCTAAAAGACAAAATTGCGGATTATGGGGATATGATCATAATGACCATGTTTGGGTTTTATTCTATGATGGCAGTTCATGGCAGCCTCTTGATTCTGAGTTGGATATTATGGGATTGTCTGATTTCATAAAACATCGCTGGGGCAAAATATCACCTTTCCCTTTTAAATTATTACCATATGGGCCTCCGTTTATTATTTGGGAAGATACAGGAGGAGGCTTTTTACATATGAGGACAATAACAAAGCAAATCTGGGCAAATAAAACCGATGACACATATATATTAGTCTGCAAAAGAGATTGGTATGAATTTTTAAATGAATTTGAAAATGCGAAATATGAAAATCTTGAGCATAATTTATTTCCAAAAGATAAAGAGAAAGCAATAAAAAGGATGTCAAAGAAATGGTTTTAAAAGAAAAGAAAAGTACCTGTTTCCCAAAAATGGCTTAAATAAAATGAGGGTATACTTTTTACGGTTGTGAGAAAAGTTTATTGGCCTTTCAATAGTAATACTATTTATTTTCTTCCTGTTAAGCCATCTAAAATCATAGCAAATTCATATCATGGCAATTATATCTTTTAAAAATTAAATATGTTTTGAGAATCAAAATTTAGATTTGGAAATTTCTATTTTAACAAAACAATAACATTCTACGATTAAAAACGTATTACTATTTAGTTGTACTTTTAACAAGCAAATCAGGATAATTATTCAGAAGATTATAAAAACTTATATATATGAAAAAATTATTTACTTTTTTTGCTGCAATTTATGTTTGCAGTATACAATCGATTTTCGCAACTGATGTTTCAGGAACCATTTCAACTGATTCTGTTTGGAATATTGGTGGTAGCCCATATGTTATAACATCTTCCCTAACTATTAATCATGGTGTGACTCTTACTGTAGAATCAGGAGTTACGGTGAAGTTCAATGACAATCAATACATGTATGTTTATGGGGGACTTAGCGCAACCAGTGCAGTCTTCACTTCAAACAACCCAAGTCCCACTCCGGGAATCTGGGGCAATATACAAGTTGGGAATTATAGTGTTTCTGATTCAGGAAATATAACTTTGAACTCTTGTCAGATACAATACTCAACCTATTTGTATATATACAATGGCAAAGCGAACCTTACAAATACTGACCTTACTAATAACAGTCAATATGGCATTGATATCGAGCCATCAGGAACTCTTATCATGTCAGGAGGTAATATCAATACCAATAGTTCATGGGCTTCTTCATATGGAAGTGGAATCTATGCAAATTCAAATGCTCATATATCCTTATCAGGTGTGAATATTCAACATTTTCAAAATGGTATTTTATTAAGTAATAAATCATCGGTTAATGTTTCTAATATCAATATTTCAATGTGCAACTGGCCGATTTCGTATAATTCATCTGCGAACTTAACAATTGGTGGTACCAATATTTTTACAGGAAATACAAATCAGGTAGTTTATATGAATTTTTATAACCTTTCGGACACGATTAATCTCCCTGTTATTCCCATACCTTATTTTTTCCCAGGAAGCATGACTATAAATTCAGGGGCTTATATGAAAATTGGTTCAAACAATATTTTAAAATTTCAGGACGGTACTACACTTGATGTTTATGGAACTTTGGTAGCAAAGGCCAATCAGGGAGAGAATATCTATTTTACTTCCTATCGCGATGATAACTGGGGCGGAGATTCAAATAATGATGGAACTACCTCTGCACCCACAGTCGGAAACTGGTACGGAATACGATTTGAATATCAAAGCAATGATGTGAATTGCTTAATGCGTCGATGCCAGGTTCGTTATGCTGGGGCCAATAATACCGGTGGAATTAACGTGATTAATGCAAGCCCAACTATTGATTCCTGCAATCTTTCCAATAATTATTTCGGATTTTACATTCAATATGCATCCAATCCCGTTTTAACAAACAATACTATTGGTTCAAGCCAGATGACCCCGATAGCCATGTCGTTTGAGGCAAATCCTACATTGGCCAATAATATCTTATCATTTTCCGATAATGCTTATGATGCCATTGGATTAATTGGAGGTATATTAACTGCCAATGCAAACTTAATTATCCGTTCTGTTACCAATGTTCAGAATATCACCTACCTTTTGTTAAATCAGGTTACTATTCCAAGTGGTATATCATTAACCATTAACAAGGGAATCGTAATTAAATCTTATTCCTATAACCAGCAGATAATTGTTAATGGCACTCTCACGGCCAATGCCAGTGCCGATAGTATGATTACTTTTACTTCAGCTAAAGATGATAATTACGGCAACCCCGGCGATTGTAACAAAGATGGCACCTTGTCTTCTCCGGTAGTCGGCGACTGGGGAGGTATTATTTTTGAACCGGCAAGTACAGGTACTTTAAATTATTGCCGTATCAAATATGGAGCGGTTTGGAATTGTTATTTTACAAACTGCAGTGCATCTGAATATTCAAACGATGCTGCTGTAACTATGATTGATGCCAGTCCGACAATTTCAAACTGCGAGTTCAATAATCTTGATTATGGTATTTCCTGTTACAGGGAATCAAATCCTGTCATTTCCAACGATACCATGATCAATATTAAATACACACCAATTTGTATTTCCGGTTCATCAAATCCTACAATATCAGGTATTATTTTTACCAATGTTGGCTGGCGTGCAATCGGACTTTTAGGTGGAAATGTTTGCCAGAACGGTACAATAAAAAAACGCGATATGGCAGGTTTTATAAATATCACATACGTGTTGCTGGACGATATGACCATAAACTCGGGAACTTATGTAAATGTGGATCCGGGAGTTGTTATAAAGGTGTATAATGCCAATTATTCTAATAGAAGTAGTATATATGTTGATGGTGGATTTAAAACCGATGGAACCTCAGGCCAGCATGTTGTATTTACTTCAATAAATGATGACAATGAGGGGAATCCGTTTGATTCCAATGGGGATGGCAATGCTTCGACTCCTAAAGCAGGCGACTGGGGATCAATAAAATTCAGGTCTACCAGCGATGATTCTTACTGTTCACTCAATTATACCAGTATAAAGTATGCCGGTAATACAAACCAAGGGGGAGCTACTTTTGAGAATGCAGGTGGAAAATTAACCAATTCAAACATAACAAATTCTTCAAACTATGGGGTTTATTCCAATGGAAATTCTAATCCTTTAATTGATAATGTCACCATTCAAAATTGCAACCTCGACCCAATAGCAATTTCTCTTACTTCGAACCCAACTTTGAACAACATTACTTTTATTTCAAATAATAGCCAGGCAATTAAAATAATCGAAGGAACGCTTTCATCCAATGCCACACTTATTTCCCGCAATGTTGCAGGAATCACGAATATTGCATACATTGTCAGCAACCTTACTATTTCGAGTAATGCCAAGTTAATCATCCAACCCGGAGTAGTAATTAAATTCAGGGAAGATAATTGTTGTTGTTATAATCCCCGTATTGATGTTTATGGCAACTTAATCGCCAATGGTACTGCTTTCAATAAGATATATTTTACTTCATATGCAGATGATTCCAAAGGAGGCGATTCTAACAATGATGGCAATACAACGATTCCTGCAAAAGGTGATTGGGGTACAAGTGATTGTTATTCTGGTAATGGCGGAATCAGGTTTTTAAATATCAGCATCGATGCCGATACGGTGAATTCATTGAAAAATTGTGAGATATCTTATGCCGCTACTGGCTTGTATATTTCCAATTCTCATATAACTCTTGACAGTTGTCTTATGCAACTTTGCAGTTATTTTGGCGCTTCAGTTATAGGATCTGCCAATCCGGACTTCAAAAATTGCCAGTTTTATAACATTACTTATTCTCCTATTGAACTGAGCATGTTCTCTAATCCTTCTTTTACAAATTGTACTGCTCTTAATGTGGGTATTATGGCTTTATCAGTTTACCCTGAAACTTATTCACAAAATGATACGGTTCCCAAAAGGAATTTTGGTGGATACAACAACATTTCTTATTTTATGGAAGGAAAAAGTACGATTAATTCAGGAACTACGATTACCATTCCGGCTGGAATAGTATTTAAATCGAATAGTGGCTCGTATTACAACTATTACACCAGCAATATTGCAAATGGGTTCATTGTAAATGGCCGTTTAAATATTCTTGGAACAGCAATTAATCCTGTAATATTCACAAACCTGGCTGACGATAATTACGGAAATCCCAAAGATATGAACCAGAACGGTTCAGCTACACTTCCACCCGATGGAATTAATCAGGGATGGTCTGGTAACTGGATTACATTTAACGATGTGAGCGATGATTCAAGTATGATTAGCAATGCTATTTTTAAATATGGAGCAATGGGGATTGCTACATTAAGCGCTTCACCAGCTATTAATCATGTTCTTTTTGAAAATTTAAATTATGGTGTTGATATGAATGGGGTTTCTTCACCAAAAATTGACACTTGTACTTTCAATAACCTGCAATATTATCCAATTCAAATATCTTTAGTATCTTATCCGGCATCTGCTTCAAATAATACCATTTCCGGAACAACATATAAGGTGATTAAAGTAAGAGATGAAACCTTAACACAGGATGTTACTCTGCCAAAAAGAAACTTTGGTGGAAAAACAAATATTCCTTTTCTATTCGGTAACTATACCATTGGAACAGGAGCAACATTGACCATTAACCCCGGTGTAATATGTAAATTTTATAATGATTCCTGGTGGTACAAATATTCTGGAGGAATAGATATATTTAAAGGACTTAATGCAACAGGTGGTTCTTCACCTGATAGTAATATTGTATTTACAGATATCAGGGACGATTTTTATGGTGGGGATTCCAATTCCGATAGCACAGCAACAACCCCAACTTCTGTTAATTACCCTTATGGTTGGTCAGGGTTGATTTTCGAGGACCAATCGCTTGACCCATTATGCAAGTTGAAAAACTGTATAATCCGTTTTGCTGACAAAGGAATAAAAACAAATAGTGCAAGTCCGTTGGTGCAAAATTGTAATATAAACAACAACAATTATGGTGTTTATGTAACTGCGGCATCAAATCCCTCATTCAGTAATTGCGATTTTAGTAAAAATTATTATTTTTCTGTCGATAATGTGGATAAATCATATGTAATAAACGCAGAAAACTGCTGGTGGGGAAATAACCTGGGACCAATCCAATCCAATTCTCCAGGTAATGCTACAAGTGAACAGGAAATCGTTACCACTTCAGTTGATTATACACCCTGGTTGACCAATGGTTCACAAAATCCTGTAATGGGTGATGTCAGCCTTAATGGAACTGTAACTGCTTATGACGCTTCGTTAATATTGAAATATGTTGTAAGTTCCGTTGTTTTAGATACTTCTCAACTTGTAGTGGCCAATGTCAGCGGACAGGATGGCGTTACTGCTTATGATGCCTCCCTGATACTTCAATATGTGGTAAATATTATTACAACTTTTCCTGTTGAAGAAAAACTAAAGTCGGCTACGATTGAGAATAAGCCTTCAATTCAACTTTCTTTTGATAATATTTCAGCCCAGGCCGGTGACGAAATTTCAATACCTGTCACTTTCTCGGGAGTTTCGGGAGTTCTTGGATTGCAGGCCATACTTGTTTATGATACCAGTCTGTTAAAAGTAAAAAATGTCGAATTCAGCGATTATATTTCCACAATGTATGCTGCATCTGGTTTCAATACATCAAAAGGTGAAATAAAATTGGCTTTTGCCGGTTCAAAATCTTTGAATACTGACGGTATTCCAGCTTCTATAATTTTTAATGTTGCAAAAAATATTCAAGGTATTAAAAATACCCAGTTAAAAGTCAAACAATTTATAGTGAACGAAGTTGATATGAGTAAAAGTTCACAGGATTGTGAAATTATGATTATTGGTAATGGGACCGGTGTTAAATCAACCGATAATTTATCGGGGATTGAATTTAGTATTTATCCCAATCCATTCAATATATCTGCAACGATAAAATATTCAGTTCAAAATAACAACAGCCGTTTGACAATTGAGGTAATGAATGTACTTGGAAGTAAGGTTGCAATTTTGGAAAGTGAATTAAAAACTGCTGGAAAATACTCAATTCATTGGAATGGAACAGATAGTAACAATGAATTACTTCCGGACGGAATTTATTTTATCAGGTTACAATCTGGCGAACAGGTAAAAATTCAAAAAGTCAGGATAATAAGATAAGGAATTGTTTCTGCTAAGGTTAACTTGACCTCGGCTTTGTAAATTACAATTCCTATAAGAATGTTTAAATTGACTTTTTATAATTGATTGATAATGAAAAAAATATTATTCAGTTTAATCCTCGGGCATTTTATAATATTCGGTATTAAAATTTCAGCTCAATCCATTCAAATCCGAATACCCGACACAACTGCCTTAGTAGGTACACAATTCGATGTACCCGTGTATGTTGACAGCGATCTTACAGGAAAAGGAGTTACTTCATTCAGGGTTCAAATCAACTTTTCATCTGCCAATCTTCAGGTTGTGTCTGTTCAAACAACAGGTACTATTTCAGAATCATTGGGAACACCTGCAATAAATACATCAGTTCCGGGACAATTAAGTATTGCCGAAGCAGGGTCTCAGCCGCTTTCAGGTTCAGGAATATTGTTCTTTATCAGTTTTAAGGTTTTGAATCAATGCCAGTGTCCGGTTACATTCAGTAATGCATCCTATACCTATTTCAACGAAGGTTCCCCATCTTTGATCTTAAAAAATGCAAATTTTAATTTAAGCCCAAAGCCATATATCAATATTAATAGTTCTGCCGGTTACACTTCAATTGGAGATTCTATTTCTTGTTCGGCATACGGAGGTATATGGCCATATCATTGGTCAGTAACCAATACTTCTGTAGCTTCAATAAATTCAGATGGGTACCTTAAAGGAATAAAATCCGGAACTACAAAAATAATTGCCACTGATTTTGACGGAACAACAGATACTTCAGGTTTTATAATTGAAATCAGAGGATTAAAATTAAGTATTAATGATACTTCGGCATGGCAAGGCTCAACATTGGAAATACCTGTTTTATTAAGTAATTTTGAAAATTTACAAATTTATTCAGGAAGTTTTTCTGTTTCGTTCGATACAAGTTACCTAAAGCTTATTGAAGTAAAATCAACAGGAACACTTTTGGCCTTGGCAAGTACTTCTTTTAATATTAAAAATGCAGTAAAGGCTGATTTTTCATTCGCAACTGAGAATGATATATCAACAAGCGGTGTACTGTTTTTTTTGGAATTTATAGTTTCTTCAGCCAGAACTGGTGGATGTAATATATCGTTTTCAAATATAGCTTTAAACGAAAATTTAACTTCAGATAATAAAAACTGTAATTTTTCTATACTTACCTTGCCTACACTTTATATTTCACCTGCAATAAATTCATTAACAGTTGGAGAAACACAACAATTTTCAGTAAGTGGAAACGAAATTCCTCCCATTCATTGGAGTGTAAACGATACCACAATTGCTGTAATTACTCAAAACGGTTTAATTACTGCAAAAAGGAGTGGAACTGTAAAAGTCATGGTTTCCGATTCTATCGGTGCATCAGGTATTCTGAATAATCTTCAAATTTTTGATGCCCATTTAATATTGCCAGATACAAGTATTTGTCCTGAAGTACAGGATTTTTACTATCCAATATCAATTTCATCGTTACCTGCTGACAAGTCGGTATTCTCAATTCAGGCAACTGTAAACTTCGATACAACCTATCTTGTTTTTATTGATATCGACATTTCTGGTACACTAACGAGTAACTGGACTTTTGCACGGAGTTCATTTAACGGAAAAATAATTTTTGCAGGATCAGGTACAACTCCTTTTAATGTTGCAGGAACAATTGTTAAAATGAGGTTCGGGACCAAACCCGGATTTAAATCAGGAATAAATACATTTATTAATTTAAGTAATATTTTGTTAAATGAAGGGGATCCAAAGGTTCTTGCCGATAACCAGGGAACTATCTCAAGTGCTGATCTCCCTTATGCCCCTTACATTACCCTAAACCAAAATTTACTTTCATCGAATTATTCAACAGGCAATCAATGGTACGAAAAAACATATGGTTTAATACCCGGTGCCACCAATCAAAATTATCTGCCGGTTAAGGATGGACAATATTACATTATTGAAACTTCTGGTGGTTGTGCTAGTGATACTTCTAATCTTGTAAGCTATTTCATAAAGTCATTAATAGCTGACTATTCTTACTCTTTAAATAATCTGACCATAACATTAAATGATTCCTCTTCAGGCAGTCCTTCAAGCTGGTTCTGGACTTTTGGTGATGGATATTCAGCTTTAGGAAAAAATCAAAGTCATAGTTACTCAAATCCCGGAAAGTACAGCGTTTGTTTGATTGCCGAAAATAATGAATTATCAGATCAAGTTTGTAAAAATATTTATGTCGGAAGTGTTTTTTGTACTATAATGGCTAATTACGATTATATAGTCGATTCATCTGCATTAGCCATCTACCTGAAAGATGGTTCTAAAGGAAACATTGCAAACTGGTATTGGGATTTTGGAGATAACAATATTTCTACCGATCAAAATCCTTCACATACGTATACGGAACCCGGATTTTATCTGGTTAGTTTATCTGTGAGCGATGAAAAAAGGAATTGCTTTGATTATTATTCTCAAATGATAAAAGTAGGCCAAGTTAATTGCCATGCTTCATTTAATTATACAATTGGTCACGATACTGTTAAATTCAGGAACAACTCGGAAAGTACTCTGGCAAATTATTACTGGGACTTTGGCGATGGAAACTCTTCTGTTGAAACTGAGCCTAATCATGAATATAAGAAAATTGGTATCTACCAGGTATCCCTGACAGTTACAAATATTACTGCTTCCTGCATGGATAATATTATTATTCCTGTTCAGGTAGGAACTGTTTCTTGCAACGCCCAGTTTAGCTATTCTATAGACACAATTAATGATAGTGCATACTTTAGGGAAAATATCCTTGCTGATGGAACCAATGTACTTTGGAGTTTTGGAGATGGAAATGCTTCGATTACCCATAATCCTGTTCATAAATATTTATTCACTGGTTATTACACTGTTAGTTTAAGTACTTATAATAGTTCCAGCCCTCCCTGTATGGATTATTATGAAAAATTGATACATGTCGGCAATAATACCCTCGACTGTGAAGCAGATTTTATGTATGATGTCAATCCGATTAATTTAAATGTTCAGTTTACAGACAATTCCAAAGGAAATATCACTTCTTATTTTTGGAACTTTGGTGACGATAATCCAGATATTACAAACAATACTGATCCTAATCCTCTGCATAAATACAATAACAAAGGGTTCTTTAATGTATGTCATATTGTTGTAGACAAATCCAATATTTCTGACTTATCCTGTAAAAAAATATCTATCGGAACAACTGATACAAGTTGTGAAGCAAATTTTATTTTTACCATAGATTACGCTAATAAATCTGCCACTTTTTACGATAAATCGATCGGAACCCCGAATCAGTGGGAGTGGAATTTTAATGATTCATCGGCAAATGCTTCAATTCAAAATCCTTCTCATCCATATTCAAGAGCAGGATATTATACTGTATCATTGAAAATAACCAATAGTATTTCAAAATGTTCTAATAAAACGTACAAACTCATAGGTATTAATCAACTTAATAATGGTTTGAAGGCCGGATTTGGATTTGATCCTCAAAAAGGTAAAAAAGCCGGTGGCTATCCGGTTGACTTTATAGGAGTAGGTTTAGGCGATCAGTCTCGATTACGCTGGACATATGGCGACTCTACCAATAACTCCGATACTACAACTACAACGCCAACCTACACTTATACCTATCCAGGGAATCACACAGTATGTTATGCAGTATCTGATCCAATTACAGGCCAGGGCGATACAATCTGCAAAACAGTTACTACTACTGGCGCTAACGAAATACCAGTTATAACAACAACTAATGGAACGGAATTATTGGTTTTTCCTAATCCATTCAGATACTCAACTACAATTTCTTATGAATTAAATCGAAATACTATGGTTGAATTAAGTATTTTAGATTTCTCAGGAAGAAAAATTATTACTGTAATTGAGGCATTGAAAAATGCAGGAAAATATTCTATTGGCTGGAATGGTTCAGGTATTGAAAAAGGGATCTATATTCTTCAACTTAAAACAAAAGAAGGTATTATTAGGACAAGAATAATTGTAAAACAATAATTCACTTTTCATTAAAATTCAATTTCTTAGATTAATAAATATATTCTTGTAGTAAAAAACAATTAATATAGTTTCAGTTTCCTAATATTTAGAATGACTCCAACAAAAACGGCATTTTTCTATTAATGTTAATATGTCGGTCCGGAAGGAACGGAACTATATATTGAAAGCCTTGTTTTCATGAGCAATATCAACAAAACTAATTTTGTCAATTTTAATAAATTGAGAATAAAACAGATGATCATCTCCGTCTTTCAGGCTAAATCGTCATTATGGAGTATCATGGGTTCGACGTAATCTTTATTGACTGAATCTGTTCTTATAAATTTAATCATTATGATTTACTATTTATATTTTAGCATAAAATAAGTATATTTAATAATAAATCCTCAAGCAATTTTGAATTACGATTTATATAAGTCTGATTATTTTATTTTTTTGTGAGAAAGAAATTGATGTAATTTTTCGATCCGGGCAATATTTTAATTAGTCTTGTAGTATCGGTATAACCATTGCAGGCGCCAGTAATGAGGTATGTTCCTGATTGTATCTTAAACCAGTATTGGGCAAATCCATCGGAAACGGCTATTATACTATCATCTAAACTTACTGTTCTTGGTGGAAATGGATCTGGCCTAGTTATAATATACATGGTTGCTCCTGTAACTCCATCATAAATCTCATGTTCGTCCCACGTCTTCATTTTAGGTTTATTGGCTGCCTTTTGATTAAAAAGCTTTAAATCCTGGAATTCGCCATATACCGTTCCTACTGAAGTATCGGGCAACAGGTAAAAATGCAATTTGGTGGGTTCACCCGCAACAATTGTTATGATGAGAGATGTGTCCCGAAAATTTATTGCAGAACAGGTTAAAGTATACTTGCCCGGTTTAATGGAATTATTTTCATAGGTTCCATGCACATCAGTTTTGCCGTAGAGACTATCGTTCAAAAACAAATAGGCCCTTATTCCTGAGTTACTGTTTTGTTGTTCTTTGATGGTAATTTGTAATGCCGGTTCGGGCTCATGCTTATCCCTGCAACCCATCAATAAAGTAAGGGCTGCAAGGAGCATTAATTTTATCATGGTAACTTTTTTCCACATACCAACTGAACTAATCGCAATGAAGTATTTTTATCACAATAGTGCTCGTGCCTTCATTATTACTGGATACCAGCTGACCTAAATAGAAACCGGCCCGTAGACTTTGTCCGTTTCCATTCTTACCATCCCAGATTATATTATGAGTTCCTGCAAATCGGTTTTCATTCAACAGTGTCCTGATTTGTCTGCCATTTGTATCATAAATAACCAGCTTTACATTTGAAGATTTTTTTAAAACAAATTGAACGTTTGTAGATGATCGAAAAGGATTGGGCATATTTTTAAATTCAGCATCCATACCTGCAATTTGAATGTTTTTAACACCGACAACTGGTGCATTCGATACCAGTTCAATTCCTTTATCCAGGCCGAGATTTCTTGAATATTTTTTATCAACAGCATTATTCCAATGTTCATGAACTCCCATGCTTTTCAATGCTACTCCATCACCATTCGGATTATATGTAAAGTTCTTTGGCCAGTTAGCTGGGTCTGCTGCCTGATGAAGAAAATCATCTACGCCCGGAAAATGAGGAAATGGCCCTTTTTCGCCAGTTGGCGTTCCACCTTCCGTCGGATTGCTTGCATCAAATTCTTTAAATAGAAAATCGAATCCAACTGATTCGATGGCCACAGGATCCTGGGACATAAAAATTGAATTTGGATAGTCATTATTAAAAGGAGACATGCGCCATTTAATAGGAGGATGTGCATAGTTGACAGAACTCCATAACCCGTCTATAACATACAGGATTGTTTTTCCTCCCAAATCTTTATGTCCCATATAATCAACAAAAATCCGGTATGAACCATATGCTCCATTGGAAGCCACACCATCAGCATCAGGACATGGGAGACTATAATGCACCGGAAATGCGGTGCCTAAAGCGGGGCATACCGAACCATTATGATTTTTACTGCATAATGATATTCCAGCCCTGTGATGTTTCTTTAAAACCGGCATGTTAATCATATAAGTCGCATCAATATATACCTGCGGAAGATGGATTGTAAGCTGACCATCACTGGTTACCAATGGCTCGGTTATGGCAGTATCAAGCGAATTCCAATAATTTACTTTTGGGAATGCAGCATTACATTTATTATAATTTTCAACAGGAGTACCGGAATGTGGATCGCCAATACCAATGTCGGCCTGGGCAACACCAGCATTATTAATCAGTTGATCGAGCAGTGCATAATTTATTTGCGGTGAAGTGTTGATACCTGGGCCACCTCCGCCTGCATTATAATTAACTTTTATTACTATCTTTTCGCCGGCAGTATAACCGACATCTCCTCTTCCATGGGTTCTGTTATAAAAGTGAAAAATAGAATCCCATGCTGCTGCATCCGTAGTTGCTTTTGTAATTAATTTTAAACCATCAGAATACATCTGATTTACCACCGACTGGTTTGTATTCTTGTCATCGAACCAATAGTCTCCGTCGGTATTGGTCATATTTTCATTAGTTGCATCAGGATCGTAAAGCCATGCAACACGTCCGGGAATTATCCCCTTGCCAATACCCATAGGAGTATTTGGGTCTTCAAGTTTCGATACCAAATTCGCTTTTGCAGGTATTGAATATTTTATGGTCACGGTCATTCCAACTACCAATCCGACAAAAATAAATACGATAGTCAAAATGTATTTCGATTGGCGAAAACGTTCTTTTGCCTTTTTAAAAATAAACATTGAGCCTGTTATCCCCATCAAATATAAAATAAAAGAAGATGCCAAAGGAGCTGTGGCCCTCATACATGGATAAGAAACCCTGCTTGGTTTAGGGATAACCCTGACCAAAAACCAAATTAATGCAGCTAACCCTAAAAAAGGGAATACTAGTTTTTTAACTTTTAGTTGTTTAATAAAGTTCATAATAATAAGTTTTATATTTAATAGACAATTAATTTACAACTCTCCCTAATCTGGACAACTAAATTTATTTCTTTCATTTAAGGCTCTACTTTTTTCATAGATTGACACATCCGAAATTGCTTATGTATAGCGCGCAAAAGATATGGTTGTACATTATTCTGGTTTGAACAAACCTAATGCAGGATATAAAGGTAAAAAAAATAATAAGTTTTTCGACTTACAGAATTATGCTTTACTTTTGAGTTGGTGTTGCAATAAATCCAACCCTTGATTGGACAGAGAAAGCTGACGAGATGACGATCACTGGGCAGCAATATTAGCCGGAGGAGAAAGAGGAACACACTATTTCTGCTCAACAGTATTAATTAATTACCTGTTCGCCGAATTATTTAGTAATTTTTGTTTTTTTCAAAGCGGTCCGGACGGGACTCGAACC
>Ga0265323_10000629_pt1 | contig 19272 bp, 8 predicted proteins | sample 41225metaG_FD_193580 | JGI IMG/M metagenome (GOLD analysis project Ga0265323, IMG submission 193580) | Rhizosphere microbial communities from Carex aquatilis grown in University of Washington, Seatle, WA, United States - 4-12-25 metaG | ecosystem: Host-associated > Plants > Roots > Rhizosphere >...
AGAGTGTGAGCCAGGTAAAAAAAGAGACAGGTAGTTTGTCAGATGCTGTTATAAAGTTGAGTGGAGAGGTAAAAAAATTAAGTTTTGATGATGCCTTAAAATCGGATAAAGCTGTAAAACTACAACAGAAGTTAAAAGATATCCATGATGAGCTCCAGAATATTGGAAAAGAAGGAAGTATTGAGGATCAGAAAAGTAAATTTAAAGAATTAAGAGATGAGGCTGTCAAAGTTGAAAATCAGATAAATAATATAAAAGATAGTAAAATTGGGTTAAATATTAATTCGAAAAGTGCCACGGCGTTTTTCCAGAATATTTCAAAAGGCCCTGAAATGATGAATTTGATGGGAGGGGCAGCTAAAGGGTTAGGTTCTACTTTGGGGTCTGTTTCCAAGTCTTTTGGTAGCTGGCCAATGCTAATTTTTGCGGCTGTTAAAGCCGTATGGGATGTGACCAAAGCCGCCGATCAATTCGTGAAAGATGCCAATGAGGCTTTTGCAACTATCCGGGGTCCTGATATTATGACGCCAGATATTAAAAGGCAATTTAAAGATTTTAATGAACAAATCTATAATGCGGGCGAAAATATAAGAGTTGGATTGGACCCTAAAGAAGTTCGTGGTTTTCTGGAATCTATTTCTGCCGCGGGAGCAAATATTACGCAATTGAATAAAGGCCTGGGAGGTTATCGTGATGCTGTTTATATTGCGGCGAAAGCTAGCAAAACTTTGGGTACGTCTCTGCCTTGGGTTGGAAATGAGATTGCAGGATTGATAAATACTTTTCATATGAATATGCAAGATGTAGATAAAACTTTTGTACAGGTGGCTTTTGATGCAAAGAAATCAGGTCTCTCAACGGATAGATTTTGGGCTACAGTAAAAAATGCCACTGCTTCATTGGCCTTTTACGGAATTACTGTTGGAGGAGCTAGTAAAATTTTAAAAAGATTTACAGAGGATGCTATAGGTAGCACTGATGATGCTACACACGCTGTTGAGGGTATGATGGGGGCTTTCAAAAATGGAAGTCTTGCGACACATGCGGCTCTTTTGGAATTTGCAGGAGGGGCTGGAGACACGTTTAAAAAAATGTCAGATAAGTTTAAAGAGAAAAAAGAAGAACTCGAGGCTAGAGTAGATGAAATTGTGATTAAACAACAGAAAGGAACAGCGAGTTCTGATGAAACAAAAGAGTTAGAAAAGCTCAATGCTCAAATAGCAGATAATGCAGCTCAACAGGAAAATTATGCACAGATTGCAAAAAAAGGACCTGTCGAACAGGCTACTTATATGGGTGTTGCCGCAGATGACGCAGCTGAAATTATAATAAAAGGGCTGACCCGGGCCTATGGAGATATTTCAACAATAAATAGTAGGGGAATGATGGCAGCGGCCATGTCATCTGTGGATAAACTCGGCGTCGATGCCCAAACGATGCAGGAAATTGTACGCTCAGGAGAACTAGCTAAAAAGTTTTTGAAAAAGCTTGTAATATCAACTCCTAAATTATTCTCCGCTAGTGATGCAGAATTACAGGATAATAAAGAACAGATTTCAGATGCCGTGATAGCAACAGGAAAAGGAACTGAAGATGAACAAGCGGAAAATGGGCAGATTTTGTCGGACTTATTAGTGAGTACCATTGGCATGAGCAGAACAAATGCCGATCTTTTTGCGACAGGTATTAAAGGTGATGAAAAGATGTCGAAACATATGGCTGAACTGATAAGTAAAGGGGACGAGGCCAGTTTAAAGGAATTAAAGGAAATGGTCTTATCTGGAAAATTTGTTGAGAAAACAACTGTAAATCGAATGAGTAAACAGGAGAAGACCACTGGTGAGATGGCCGATGCAGCCGATGATACTTTTAAACAGATAGTAGATCAAACTTTGTCTACAAATAAAATTCTTGATATTGGAAGAAGCGAGGTAGAGTACAGGGCGAATAGTTTAGGCCTTTTTTCAGCAATAAGCGGGACAACTAATGATATTTTAAAGTTTTTGATAGTAAAAAGTAAAGATGTAACGTTTCAAACTCAGCAACAAAAAAACGCAGAAGAAAGTTTGAAATTAAACGCTCAGCAAAACGAACAGTTAAAGGGTCTTTTGAAAACGGATAAAGAAACAGGACAGATTACTAAAGACTCCCAGAAAAAAATGGTGGGACAAATCAGTCAGAATATTGGGCGCCTTACAAAAGTAAAAGGGACTCTTAATGATATTTCTCAAACCCCTGAAAATTCAAAGGGTGCTTTAGATAGTATACAAACAGCTATCAATGCCGCGGATGAGGCGCATAATAAAGAATTGGGTACAAAATTGGAAGCGTTGAAAACAGATCCTGAGATAACGGCAGCTCTAAAGGAGTTGGATGATACGGTAGCTAAGGGAGATAATTCGCCTAAGCATGCATTAAAACTAGCTAAAGCTCAAATGAAATACAGTAAAATAGCTCAACAAAAAACAAAAAAATTAGTTGAGGATAATGATACTGCGTTACAGGTGCAACAGGGAATGCAGAAAAATTTGGATGAGATAAACACGAGCAACAAAACTACAGCAGATATAGCACAACTTCGTTTTAAGACAGACCCAGCGGCTCAATCCGATGTGGCTAATGCAATTGAAAAAGAGTTAAATTCCGGAAAGACTCCTGCGGAAGTTGCAAAAGATTTAAACATGAATTTAAAAGATATGAAGGATTCATTAGAAACAGCAGGTCGTGCTGGATCGGCCGCAAAAGTTGGAGCAGCGCTTCAGACGCAAATCATGCAAGGGTTAGGAACGGGGGCTCTTAAAGTTCCAGGAGCTGCTAAAGGCGGTATTGTAACAAAAAGTACATTGCTCAACGCGGGAGAGGCTGGCCCAGAAGCTATTATACCTTTGAATAAAGCCAGTTCTGTTGGGATGGGTGGAGGTTCAAAAAATATTACTATAACAGTCAATGCCACTGAACGAGATCTTGGCCAGAAAATAGCAGATAAGATTAATACAGCACTTTATAATTGGCAACTCGCGGGATAATAAATGCCCAACAATAATCGAATGACGTACACCCTGGAAGGGGCTCTAAGTACAAATGCCTCCTCTACGACCTATGCCCAGGCCTTGGACAGTTATCTCTATAATGGTAAAGGGGTATCGCGTCCTCCTGATAGGGTTAAATTTTTCATTCAGACGGTGGATTCTACAGGAAAAGTGCAGACTTATACTATTAATGGTTATACCATAATCGGCCTTGTCCTGTTGATTAATCCTGCATCTGCCAGTGTGAATCTTTCAAAGATGGTAAATAGGACACAGACTATGACCGCTTGGTGGGAAGATCATTGGGGAGAAGAACTCGATACAATTACATTTTCTGGAAGTAGTGCGGGATTTCTATGGGAAGGCCCGGTTCCTGTCGTGGCGCCGAATACGTCGAGTTCAGCATTACAAACGACTGCACAAGTTCAAGATATATATGATCAATATAATCAGGTCCCTAGCATGGGCATTGTTGACCCCCATGGAGTTGGAGATGTGAGCGGTTTAACTGTAAGAAGAAGACGGGATACAGTGGCCTATGATGAGTTTCGAAAGATCATTCAATTAATGAACGCAAACGGGGCTACGTTTGATCTTCATGGTAGGGTCAATAAGAGAGCATACATAGAATTACGATATGATTATGCGGCCTATAGGGGCTATTTTGAGAGCTTCGACATAACCGAAAATGCCGAAAGTCCGTTTAAGTTTAATTATATAACAACATTTAAATCTGAGAAAACAATTTATTCCTTTATAAGGTAGCCATTATGGCCCAGGTCCGTCCAGACCCCGCTGATGACAGAAATGAGATACGTCAGGATACTGATGATCTTCTTCAGAATATTCCGACGAATGATTACTCTCTTTTAGCAGGATCTAGTGCTACGACTTTATTGGAAGAAGCAGGGGCGAACTTCACAGCAGAACAATCAGAGCCCGATCCTTTATTAACGGGGGCCCTGTCCGCGGCCTTGCCTATGACGATTGCGGTTCCGGATGCGGAAAACAATCGATTACAAATTACCTTATTGATTAATCCGACATCTCTGAACCACAATAAGACTTCTTCGGTGTTTGCTAATTATACCCGACGTGGGTTTATAACACAATTATGGGGGCCGAGTCAGGATCTTTTGACTTCGAATGGGACAACGGCAGCTTTCATGGTAGATGGAGTAGGGCTCACAGCGGTAAGTCGTAAGAGGTCATTTGGTTATCAGAATTTTCTTGCAATGCTTATGGTGTATAGAAATAATGGGTACCAACTTATGGATCCGACTCAGGTCTCGTCGATAACCCGTGTCATAAATCTCATTCGCGGGGTAGAGATTAGTTATGATGGTCAGATTTTTATGGGGCATTTTAATAATTTTACACTTGATGAGGCTGCAGATAAACCTTTTCTTTTTGATTACAATTTTGAATTTGTTGTTAGTTCTTTAAGTTCAATATATGATGAGGTGCGGGGGCATTTTGCTCCAATGCCTCGGGATGGTGAAGCTCCGGTAAAGAACCCGCGACTTTTAGCGGATCTGACTACTTCTTAGGAAAATAGATGCCGAATTCCTTAAGCAATGGTATTTTCACATTACAGGAATTTTATAATCGTGGGGTTATAAAACTTGCTCCTGATGTTTTGGTTTATATAGGAGGAAGTCTTACAACGGCCGTTCTTGCTCCTGTTTCTAGTAGTAACAGTAATTTGTCTTTTAATGACGGTATTACGACAGTTTCTGTTCAGAGCAATTTGGACCCCCCTGGTTCTTCTACCGCTAATATTGAGATTACGACTCCATTATATGGGGATAATTCTAAATATTGGGCCCTTTTCCCGGGCATTGATAGCAACACTCCGGTTAAAGCTCCTCTTTTTCAGCCAATGATGGAAGTTAAGATATTTTTTAAAGGTCGGTTTTTGGTTAATAATCAACCAAAATATTATCCGTCTTTCTGGGGATTTGTAACTAACGTGGAAGAGCAATATAACGGAGGGGTTTATAAAATTCTTTTAAGTTGTGCGGACATGCTACATTGGTGGGCATTTAGTAAATTGAATGTTCACCCCATTCCTGAAAGTAATATTGCTGCAGGTGGCGGGCAAACTTTAACAGTATTTGCCACGATATTTAAAAGATCAAATCCTTATCAGATCCTTTATCAATTAACGTCAATGATGGGGATGAGTGATTTTGTGACCCCGGCCTGGGTCGCGCAAAAGACGTCATTGAATGAAATTTACCCCGCGAATTTGATGAAGACAGCAGCCACGGGGATTATGGCCTACTGGAAGGCTCGTTTTTCTGGGGCGGCGAATTTATTAAAAATGTATGGTATTAATGGTACTAAAGTAAATAAAAATGGTATCCAGGAAAGACAGCCTGAAAAGACGAATCCAATTCTTTCAACAGATTCCCAATTAGTGGAAGGGTATCGATATAAGGATGTGAATAACTATATTCTGGATATTGATTATATCCGCAAATTCGAGCTTTTTGCCGATTACGATAAGATGGGGACTTTTGAAAATTCAGAATATATGACTAAGCTTGAGATAGCTACGACAATCAAGGATCGTACGGACTTTGAATTTTTTCAGGACACGAATGGAAATTTTGTTTTCAAGCCGCCATTTTATAATTTAAACGTCCGTGGAATTTTGCCATACACCTTGCTTCCAAATGATATTGTGAGTTATGCGCTCACAACGGACGTCGAGGGAATATGTACGGTTCTTACAGTGAATACGCCAATGTATAAGAATTTACGTACAACAACATTTGATCTAGGTAAAGGGTTCCATATGGATATTGATCTTGCAAAACGTTATGGAATCCGGGATCGTGAAATTACTTTGGAATATGTCTATGATGCAGGTATGGCGAGGACTCTGGCTCTGGGACAGATGAATGTTATGAACGCAAAAACGGTTGTTGGTAATGTCTCGATTCCTGGGCGCCCGGAACTAAGACTTGGTTATCCAATTTATATAGAACATCGGGATAGTTTTCATTATGTAAAATCGATCACACACAGTTTTGATTATGGAGGTTCGTTTACCACAACTTTGTCCTTGGAGACGGAGAGGAAAAAAAGATATTCCGATAATGATGTTGCCTCTGGTGATTTGAATATTATGCCTTTAAAAGATCAGGTTTATCGGCTGAAGCCGGGATCCGTAGCCCCTCCGAAATCTAACCCTAAAGATCCTCCGCCGTTATGGCCGGTAAGTGAAAAGGAAATTAAGCAACAGGATTTGTTAGGGTCACAATACAAGATATCATCCCTGACCCAGGGCGAGTATGCCTTGGACACTCGAGCAAATCTTAATGAGTACAATGTTACTCAAAATTCGGTTCCTTTTACTGATGAGGACGGGTATCAGGTTATAGGGTCGTTTGCTTATGGAAGAAATTTAAATCCTATTTTAATGTCGAGTGAGACCTCTGGCCCTCCGATTTTAAAAGATGTTTATTTAACCACTATGGCTAGGCCTGTATACCAGTCAGAATCAGATTCTATGAATATCCTTTTTTTTGATAAGCAGGAAGGAGCGGTTCCTGCTTATCTCAATACAGCTAATAACGAGATGCCGGCGACTTTGGGAAAGATAGTAGATATAGACTCAAGTAGTAATTATGTGCTCACGCAAAGTTTAACGACGAGTCAACTTAATGATGCGAACGATCTCCTGACACCCCCGATTACGGGAGAGACGTATAAGGCACTCGTTAATGCTGGAGTTCAATTTAATGTGCCCGCACCTCCAGGAGCATCCCCGCTCGTGAATAAGCAAGGACAATAAAATGCCAGTTCCAAGACATCAAGGGGAAAGACCCCACTATCTTCAGAGCCAATACAACGGACCTCATAAATATAATCAATACTTTTATGTGCGGACAGGGATCATTGAAGAAGTAGATGTTGATAAATATGAGATGACAGTTCGCTGGACCGGGAATCAAGGGGTACATACTAAGGTTCCGATCAGCTTCCCCTACGCCGGCCCTGCTGGGCATATTGGAGGGCTTCCAGAAAAAGGGGCCATGGGTATTTTCGGGTTTATAAATGATGGTGGAGGTAAAGGTTCCCCGTTATTATTGACTTATTTAATGGCAGGGTTAGATGCAAAATTAAATTATAACACTGTACAGGTTTTTCCTGACGCTATTTCAACGAGCGACATTAATCAGGTTGATTTTAAACTCAGGAAGATGAATCCTGGCGATATGGTTGTATCCTCGCCCTTGGGTGGGCTTGTTTTTTTAAATAATTCGGTGGAATTTCATGACAACGCCCAAGATTCGATCCTCATACGTGAAGATGATCAGCTAATTATCTCAACATCTTTAAATAATTATGTATTTACCGACGGAGTTTCGATATCTTCTGGGCCTGCATTAAGAAACGGCTTGCTGATTTATGATTCTAATGGAAATAAGATAGATAATAATGGGGCCATTCAGTCTCTTTCTGGTGGAAAAGATAATATTTATATTGTCCCTTACGGGAATCCGATTGATTCTGATACGCAATATTATAGTGAATATCGGGTCGATGTAGATGATCTGGTTGACGGCCGTCTAGATTTAAATGACATAAATAGTTCATCTCCTCTCTCGACCCGGGACCCCATTGTGAGCCTTTCTATGGGGAATCTTATCGGAGCTGATAAAAGAAATATTCAACTTTACGGCATGCTTCTTAAAGCAAGATTGTTTGCTTCAGCTTCTGATAAACGGGGAAATTTTGCTCTTGAAAGGGCTATTGAAACTAATGGTGTAGATGAGCCAGGAATTCTTGGGATGGCTTATGCTCTTCAGTTTAAATCTGGGGCTTTTATAGGGGTCGATAAAGAAGGGCATTACAGTGTAAATCTTCCTGCTTCTTCGGCTAACCCTCTAGGGGCGGGCCGGTCCATGTCAGTTCTCGCTCAGGGTAGTTTGAAAGAGATATGGGGAGCATCATCAGATAATTTTAATTCTTGGGATTTGTCCACTACAGGTGGAGTTATTTGGGATCTTGGTGCCCATAACTATACCGAGAAAGAGCGAAGTCTTGAGATAACTACTGCAAAAGGAATAAGTATCCAAGTTAAGAGTGGGGATACGGATGGATTTGCTCTTAATGAATCTTATAGAGGGGATGTTTTTCAAACGGTATTGGGAAATAAAGTTCAGTCCTCTATAAATCTTTCGCTTGTGATAACTGGACTTAAAACAGAACAAATTGGGGGGTCTGTAACAGAATCCGTACAAAGTGATAAAAGTGTTTCCGTGGCAGGGGTTTACTCGGAGACTGTTGTTAAAGAGATGCAGGGTAAATTTGGTGTTCGTAAGACTACAATTACGACTGGAAATGATGAACTTACAGTTCTGGCCGGAAATATTTCTGAAACTATTGCAACATTCGGAAAGAGATCGACTCTTGTTACTGCAGGAAGTATAGAGGAGACCGTATTGACAGGTAGTTATAAAACAACGGTTGGAGCAGGGAGTTATACCATTAGTGTTGGAACTGGAACAATATCAATATCATCAACGGTAGGAACCGTGAGCATGTCAGGAACTGCAGTTACTATTACGGGTAATCTTGCTGTTCAGGTTAATGCTCCGATCGTTCAACTAGGTAATGGGGCTTTAATTGGCGGTGTCGTTTCAGGGCTCCCGGGGATACCAACCCATTTTGATTATGTTACAGGACTCCCCTTAAAAGGATCGTTGAAAGTGAGTGTAGGTTAAAATGCCTTTAGTTCCGACACAGATGCAGAGTCTTATCCAATTACAGGCTTCTTCCGAGCTAATGGCAGGATCTAAACTTCAGGATGTTGTCAGTGCTATTTCGATTGCAACTTGTCAGTATTTGCAAGTCTCTGCAGTCGTGAATAGCACGAATATTGTTTTAGGACCTGGGGCGGGGACTCAGACGGGGAATGTTGTAGGTTTAATTCCTCAAGCAATGGCATCGATGATGCTTTTGAATGCCTCTTCTATGGGTCTTGCGGGTAGAGATCTGCCAAAACTTTTTAATGCTGTTTCTACTGGTGTCGTGAATACTGTAATGACTTCGGTGATAGTACAAGGAACTGTTATAGGAGGAGGGCCAGGAGTGGGTACTGGGAAAATAACCGGTCTTGTACCAACAGCTCTTCAAAGTATGATTTTACTCCAAGAGGCATTCAGATTGATGGCTGGATCAAAAATAAAAGATGTTGCGTCTGCAATAGCTTTTGGAATATGTAATCACATTATGACCGTAGGAACGGTCATGCTAACGAATATAGGTTTTTTTACTCCGCCTCCCGTGGGGCCAATTCCAATCCCCGTGGCGCCTGGAATAGGATTTTTTGCCTAATGACAACACCATTAAATACTCTTTTAGGTTACAGTGCAATAGATTTGACTCCGTATGAAATCCGGGGAGCAAAAGCAGGACTAAATAATGCTTATTCGACGGGCCCTGTCTATGATGGAGGAGCTTTTTATACTCTTTTTAATGGATCTCCTATTTATGGTAGCACAATAACAGGATGCGACGGTTCATTCAGTCTTTCTGATAGTACGGTAAGAATCCTTACAGGAGTCTCTACGTACTCACTTAGGGTCAATGATAATGTCATAGTTAATGACTCTACGTATTCAATTTCAGGAATTTTATCCTCTAATAGTTTTGGGCTTGATTCTGCCCCTGGTATTAATGGAACTTATCCGATTATTTTTAATCTTGGGGAAAGAGAATACCTTGTTGAACCGGATACTCTAAATAATACAGTCATTAAAGGATTAGCTACTTTTACGCAAGGAAATCCGACGATAACAGGTACGAGCACGACATGGTCTTCTGATTTAACTTCTGGGGACTACATAAAGGCGGATTACTTACAGCAATATTTTAAAATTAAACAAGTTTTAAATGATACGACCCTGGCCCTTACAGTTCCTTTTGCCGGCGACACCTCGAGTTCGGCCCAATATACGGGAAAAAGATGGTCAATAGGTCGGACTAAAATTCAATGCACTAAAAATGATTTTTTATATGATAATAGATCCGGTCGTTGGAAATACGACACCACAACGGGGAGTGACTTTACAACCTCATCGGTATTGAGCCCTCTTGTTGACGGCCTTGATTTGGCTTTTACAAATTCTATTGTTCAAAATGCTCCGGATATAATGGATGTGGCCATAGTGCCGTTAACTACTTTTGCTCGTCAGACACAACATGCAACTTATCAGTTTTCGCTTCCTGTAGTCCCCGAAGCAAACACTATGCTTTTGGAAATTAATGGCATCTCAAGAGATATGTTCCCTACAGGGAATCAAGATTATGTTTTGAATTATACTCAGAATCCTGTTTACTCGCCACCTCCACCTCCCGCTTTACGACAGGTTGCAAATGTTATGTTTTTGGCTGGCATCCCGGATACTACATTATCGTCGACACTGACCCAGACTGGGACCTTTTTGGTGACTGATAAAACTGGAGTTGTTATTAATGACATTATGCCGATGTCGGAAATTTTAAAGATTAATGGTGTTGATCAAACACGTTATAGAGATTACGCTTTTGAGTACAATACAGGGACAGTTGAAGTCACTAGTACTGTAATTAATGAGCAGATAGTTAAATACGTTGCTTCCGATTACAGTCAGTTGGTATATCCCGGGTTTTCGGTCTATTTAAATGGGCAGAAGCAACAGGTATCTTATCCTGCTCAATCAAGTGATGATCTTATTTTTCAGCTCGATTTTGGAATAGTTAAACCTCGTAATCAAGATCACCCTGGACCTGATGATACTTATGAAGTCAATTATATGGTTGAGGGGAATGTTATTCAAAATGAGCTTATTCCTGTGCTTTCTGATGCCTCGGTTTTTAATTCAAGTGTGTTTCCTATAAAACAGGGTTCAACGATTCTTCAGGTTGGAAATGGAGTCTTTTTAACGGAAGATGTGGATTATGCCGTGAGCTCATTGACGGGGCAATTTATATTGACCCAACCAGTTGCTTCTAAAACAATAATGAATCTTTCATATACGCCTTTATCCAAACAGATTAATCAGTTAACTTATACAGATGGTACTTCATATTGCACAACGATTGACAGTAGATTGACTGTTCTTGCAACGAATTTTCAATTTTCTTTAGTGAATACCCAATTGGATCCGAGCGATATTACGATTACAAGGGTTTACAATGAGACTCGAGATACGGATTATATTGTAGCAGGATATACGACAAATCAAAAGGTCATTCAATTGGACATGGGTGCAAATAACTCGCTCGGGTTAGGGCTTACGGATGTTGTGCTCATTAATTATACTTTTGAAAATGAGACTTTGGAATATTTTCCTGTAATTCCGAATATAATGTCTTTGAATGAGGGTGGGACCTTTTTTTATTTTGAAGGATTGAATCTTACTCTGCCTTCGTCGACATCGCAAATAGTGCCAGGAACAGTAATTAGTGCAACTCCTCCAGATGGGGCGACCCAATATTTTTTTATTGTAGAAAATGTTTCTTATGATAAGGTTGGCACCAGGGTAACATTGAAGGCCCCTATTCCTACAGACATATCAAATCCGCAGATACTTGTGGGAGATAGCTCAGTGAGCTTTGTCCCTGCTCCTACGGCAAGTCCTTTTGTCAGCGGTTCTTCAACTATAACATTTCCTGGGACTAAAAGTGTAGGTTTATTTAGAAAAGGGACATTGCTCTCCATAGGGGGAGCAGTTTATCAAGTACAATCAGCTTCCTATGATACGACTCTTCATTCGACCGTTGTGCTTTTGGTTTCTGGGGCGGTTCAGGATTACGTTAATTCTTCTGAATTATCTTCGGTTACCTGTAGTGATGTTCCGATTTATAATGTGGGAACCACGGAGATTATTCCAAAGATGCCAGCCGTGACTTTGATGTCTCAGCCGGCTTTTATTATGAATAACAGTGGAAATTTGGTTTTGAATGTTTCAACGGATACTTCAAATTTATATATTGACGGGTCTGCTTTTTCGTATGCCCTGAACCCTCATCTAAGTGATATGTCGTCAACAATTGCCTCAGCCAATATAGATGGATTAACGCTTCTTAATTATTCTCCGGTCTCAAACTGGGAATCTAATAGAATTATTTCCAAACAACAATTGTCGGTATATTCTGGATCAAATACTATTTTGTATGCTTCGGATGCTTTGAGGTATCAGTATGATACAACAGGATCTGTCGGACCTATTGCTGACTCAAGTAGTTTTTCTATTTCTTCTTCAAACACGGTTCTTCTTACTAAGCCTTTGCAGGTTTATGATCGATATTATTTGGATTATCTGGGTAGGCGTTATCTTTATGATAGCACCGTAGATTTCTCACTCCGGTATTTTACGCAATTGCCGGCTGGATCTAAAGTAAAGGCCTCGTTTGAGTTTGTGAATTTAGACCAATTCTATATCCAAGTTCTTGATCGAAGAGATTTTTTTGATTCGGTAACTATTCCTCGAATGACCAATGAGGCATTACAGCTTAATGATAATGTCGGCCAAGGAGGCCAAGTTGCTAGTGATGAAGGTGGGTCAAATACTGATGGAGGCGTAGTTGGAAATGAATATAGAAAAGTAGACGCTGAGATAGAGTGCCGAGTTTTTCAGGATATTTACAATTATTTTGAGAATAGACTCGAAGCTTATGGCAACGAGCTGGATGCGGCAACAGGTTTGAAAATCTTTAATAATGATGGTTATTTTTCAACAGAGGAACAAACGGCTGCTTTTAAACCGGTAAACAGGATATTTCCTTTTTCTGATTATACTGGTATGCCTCCAGTTGAAGTAAATCCTTTAACAGGGTATTTTTTTAATACCCATACAGTGTTTATTCAGAATAGTTATGATTTGACAAATGTTGGTGGTAATAGCAGGTGGACTGAGCAGTTAAAACCGGGAGATTTTATAGGTCGCTACTTAGACCCTAAAATATATCAAATCCAAACAATTGTTTCTGATTCATCTATAGTTCTGGATAGTACATTTCAAGGAGTCTCAAGCAGAAGTCTTCGTGGGGAAAAGTACACGGCCTCGACTGGGTATCCTCTTTATGATGATGATGGTAATCTTGGGCCCAAACTTATAGGGAGTGAAAGTGAAGATTTTGGGTTATTTGGAGGGAATCCTGGCATAGGCCCTGGAATTCCTCCGAGTGTAGTTTTTACTGGTGGGGATGTTTTTGATATCTATTTGAATTACGGACATTCTGATCAGACGTATCAATCGTATACTTTTGCCGATCCTCCTATAACATTTCCGCCTGCCTTGTCTTTTTCTCTATTCTCTTCCAAAGTAGCCGGATACAGTGCAGGTGAGGTTGCAAGTTTGCTTACAGCAAATATTCCCGGACTCCTTGCCACTGCGGAGACTGTTCTTGATAGTGCGACTCCTTACGGATATCGAACAGGGATAGTTTTGAGGGCCACTGATGAGTATAATAATATACTTTTAGGGTATGGAACGGCCGTAAGAAAACTCGGATTTATTGAAGGTGCTTATGTTTATGGGAATAGAGATCGTACAGATCATTATCCTGAAGTTATGGCTGATTCGTCGGAAATAATGGATATAACCAAAGAGATTGTGGACCTAGATATTCTCCTATCCGATACAACCTATGTCCTGGATAGGGTTTTTACTCAGATGCCGTACGCCCTGGATATTCTTACAAATTTGGTACCAGATGGTTTAAGAGTCCTTTCTCAATATGAAATTCCTCGATTAAATACTGAGATCTCTTCTCTACATACTCTTGTCGAAGAGCCCTCTTTGCCGACCTACGTAACCGACATGTCAGCTCTGTCTTATGCAATTGATGCAGATACCAGTGCTGTGAATGCTTTAATTTATGACTCAAACATTGTGACCAATTACGAAGGAAAAGACACGTCCTGGGCCTGGGTTCTTGATTTTGCTGAGCAAAGCCAAATCGTCCATGGTATCACTTTAGATGGGAGTAACACCGCAGTCCCAGTCGTAGGACCTGGGGATACAACCATTGCTGGGCAGACTTCTTTTGTACTGGTTCATCCTGATCCTTCTTTTAATTTAAAAATTTTGAATAGTGACCTACTACCTGCTGATGGCACTCCTGTTGTTGTTTATCAGAACAACGGTGAACCGGTTCCTGGTTTTTGGACGGGATGGGATACGAGTAACCCGATATTCTCAAATTACAGTTTAGTAAACGATGCCACATTTACAATGATTCCAACTCCTGCTATAGATATTGGTCGAGATCCAATTTTTTCTAATATAAGAGTTACAACATCGCCAACAGCCCTTACATTTAACTGGACTTCGGCTACCTCGTTTGATACAACGAGTTTTCTATATGCTGATTATACGTCCGTTTCTAATCTTGTAGGAGCTATTAATGTAACCCCTGGGTTCGTAGCAACGACAATTCAAGACAGGGTTTATACGAGTTTTGATTTAACGTCGAATGTGCTTTTGCCCGCCTATGTCTCATTGGACGGGACGCACTTATTCAATGTCTCGTTTGATATGGCTAATCTTACTTATTTGACGGACACGACCGCACTGAATTTTAACTGGACAACAAACAGTATTCCACAAAGTCGAAAATTTGTTTATGGGTCTCAAACTCTTTCGGATATAGTTCAGAATGTAAATGAAATAACGTCTTTATTTTCTTCTGTCGTGGGAAATCCTACTGATTATGCAGCTTCTTTTGATATGACCTCAGGAGTTTTGCCGTTTGGGGCTGTAACTCTTAATGAGGGGCTTAGAGACTGTACAGTAGCGTATCAAACGATTTCTGATAGGATTTTGGATAATAGGTTGAATGCTGACACGACACGTATTGTATATCTTACGAATAGAATAAATTACCTGGACACGACCCGGGAACCTGGGCTTATGAATTGTGTTGAGGATGAGGAAATTCTTAGGAATCCAGATGGGGGTCCGAGTGATCTTTATATATGGGCAAATAACAGATTTAATAGGAGGCAAGGGTGTTATTCGAGACTCAATCAGATCCTGCAGCAGATCGCGTCGAATCGATCGGCTCTAAATGTGAACAAGAGTTTAATTTAGCGGATCCAGAACAAGAAACCCTTTGTTGGCGACGGGCCAGTAAAGATAATCTATTGATGAAGGCTCTGAAAGAGATGACAGGATTGCTAGCACATACTGTCGAAGAATGTGCTCGGGATACGGAGAAAACAATTAAAACTTTGAAAAAATTTTAATTATGCCTACAAATTATATTGACATAAATGCTACAATGACCACATATCCATATGTGGCGCCGGTTATTGGAGTGCCTACAATTCCACAGGGTACGGCCATTTCGTCTGGGTCTTCCTCTACGGATCAGGCGGAAGCGCTTTTAAATAGTCTTTCCAATACTATTCAGAACAATCTTAAGTTAATTGCTAACGCAAGTAATTCAACCCCTTCTGTAGGGAGCTCATCATGGAAAAAGGTTTCTACAATTAATCTTCCTTTTGTAAAAAACACCATCAGTTTTCTCAATAAAAGTGTAATAACACCTCTGTCCACTCTGGTTTCTTTATTGGAAAAGATTTTGAAAATAGTCCAGTTATTTATTAGCACTTTTAATTCTTTTTCTCAATTATTGTTAGCGGTCATTAATTATGCTCAATCCTTGGTTGATCAATACGCCACGAGTGCCCTGGATTTCGGGTTTTATGCAGCCGCATTTGCTCCTCCAGCATTTTATAAAAAAGCAAAAGGGGTAAACGACTTCAGTATGTCGAGGGGTGGGTTCAATGGTTTTACAACTCGATTACAGTCCTCTTTAGACAATACTAAAGATAATAATCGACCTGTATTTGGAAACTTTGATATTGTTGGAGGGTGGGTGATTCTGATAGATTCTGAGACTCTTGATGATGTAATGGTGGGGCTTGATCAACTTTCGAAGATGTTTGATTTTATGAAACTTTTCGGGTTGAATTTGACTCCTCCACCTCCTACAAATCTTCGGGGTACTTGTGGAGAATTTCAACAAGGCTCCGCCACGGCGCCTTCATTTGGAGTAAAAATAGAATGGGATAACAACTATATTGCCTCGGCCTATAATATTTATCGAAGTCAAGTCCAGGGCGGTATTGAAACGACATATAGCTATACTCCGACAAATTTAATGGATAATAAAGACACTGGAGAAGTCGGGCTTATTACGGTCATGTGGGATAATATTGAAAATGCGATTGCGTCAATTTCTGGCAGTTCCGACCATATCAATGTTGATGCTTTATTACCAGAAAAAACTGAGGGCCTGTATAATGACCCACAGTTCAATAACGGGAACCCAGTTACGGTTATTAATACTGGAGGACCTAGTCTAAATTATATTGATCAATTTTTCACGGCAAAATCAGGATCCAATGGAATTGATCAGATTACCACGGTTGATTTAAATGGGAATACCGTTCCATTGACACAGGTTTTTTATGTTATTAAATCTACCGTTTTACCTCCCGCAATTCTTGAGGGCCCTAAATCTATTGAGCTTGATGTGACTATTAAAACTTGTAATGATGTTCTTAGTACTGCAAATACGATTCCTCAGTCAAATGGTCGTTTTGAATTTCTTTCGGCTGGAATAGGTCAGTTAAATAGCTGGACATCAATTCACGGCTCTGCTATGCTTCCTTGGTTCAAGGAAATTATAAAGGTTTTTGATAAGATGTTTGATTCTTTAAGGGGAATGGTAACAAATGCTTCAAAAGCTTTTTCTCAATTTTTGAATGACCTCGCGAAAAGAATTGAGTTTTATGTAAGTATAATAAATACCATGGTGTTTGTTGTCAATGCTTTCGAGAAATTTTTGTTGGGTCCCTCGATTTCTTTTCTGGTGCTTCCTCCGGCCACTGGGGGAATGGATACTTTTGTACAACGAATACAAAACGCTAGACAACCGGCCGGCCAAAAATTTAGTGGCCCTGAGGGGGTTTCTATTGGAGTGGTGATTACTTATGGAGTTGGCGCTGGTTCTAAGGCTATTGCGACGGAAATGGGTAAAGCAATTAGTTTTATTGTTGGTCTTCTTACTTAAGGATAAGCCATGGCTGAAAACAGTTCCGTTTTACAGACAACACAGGATGACCTAAATAGGTTAAGTAGCCTTCTTGTAGGAAATTCAGTTACAAATCTTCGTATTGGTTTTAATAAAATTCAACGCCGAATCCTGGATTATCAGGACCGTCTAACTAAACTTATGGCTAATGAGGCCATTGTAAAATTTAGAAATTATAATAATATTACTCAGGCACAGATAGAGTCTCAGTATGTAGCTGGGCGCGGAACAACAGCCACTCCCCAGCAGTCTTTTGCCTATTCCACTGTAACGACAAACCCTGATCAGAATATTGCCGCGGAAAGATTTAAACAACTTTCTCAGGCCAATGGCACATTACAAATTGAAGTCGAGCATAGTAAGATAAATGCTGAGATTATGATGGTGCAAGCCCAGATCCGAGCATATCAAGCCGAGTTAGAAGTTTTTCAAAATCTTTTGAATACGGCCCAGCAAAATCAACCGACTAATTTTATTAATCAGACATTTGGTCGTGTAATATCTCCTACATCAGATGATTTAGTAAAAGACCAAATAGCAAAAACACGTATATCAAATCTCACGACTCTTTTACAACTCAGCCAATCATATGCGGATCTTACAACAGACCCAAATACTGGTAATAGAGCTTATCCAGACGAGGCAAAGCTTCCCAAGAATTTAATAACGTACAGACAGATTTTTTGGGGTCTTGTGCAACAGTTTTCCGAGTTTGTGTCGGGAGAGAATAAATTAGATACAGGCGACCCAGGAAATGATGCAAATCTGGCTATATTACAAGATCAATTATCCATTTCTCGTGGTGTTGGTCAGAATGTAAAAACAACTGCGGATGTAAATAGTTCTATAAAAAACACTCAGATGATTGCCAATAGCACAGCATTGTCGGAAGGAGTGTCGAGAAAACCTGATCCAATTTTATCAACAAGTAATTCTATGAGAGAACAAACGGACAGTTACCCGGTCACGGCCGTGCATTTAGGACCTTTGTATATAGGTTCTTTTGAAATACCTACGTTGAATTCTTGTGTATCAAAATGGTTTAAAATAAAAAGTGCTCAACATTTTGATCTTCCTACATGTCCGAATGTGCCTCTGCCTTCTCCGACTAGTACGGATCAAAAGGATAGTTCTGCAGAAATTGTGGCAAAAGCAACTCAACAGGCAGGTCTTCAAACTTATCAAAGTGCTTTAGCTTTGGCCCAACAATTTCAGAGTAAGGCAAATTCTGTTTCAAGCCTTCCACCAGATGCCCCGACCTGGGTCATATATTATAATCGTTTGTATGGGGATTTGAGTAATAAGGTTGAAAGAATTGCATACGGTACGGATAATTCTCCTACATATTATGCCGTACGGTCTTTTTCTAACAATGCTACAAATGCCGTGGATATGCTTGCCACGGTTTTTACGCAGTATCTCACAGATAATGGGTTTTCATCTCAAGACTATTCTCTTCTGGATCAGTATCAATATCAGGATAAATTATCTTTTGTGGCATATGGAGTTTGGAATATAATTGGTGTCTAATTATCTTTTAATAGGTTTCAGATTATATGTCTTTTGATTTAAATTTGCAAACTGTGTGTAACCATAGAATTGATAAGGAGTTGGTGACCCTTGATACGGATCGACAGTCTTTAAGGGCCTCCAGACCTATCGCAGCTTCAAATGTAGTATTATTTGCATCAGGCGATGCTGTTTCAAATTCTTTATATTCGGTGATTTATGATTCTCAAGCTACGTTGTCAAATCAGTCCAGAAAAATCTCTTTAAAGAAAAAATGGAATTCAATAGAAGATTTTTTTGAATTAAGCTATATAACAATATCTGGATTTTGTCCTAAATGTGTGGGGTTAAATTACATCGATGATGTTAGTTACAATATACAAGGAGATTTTTTAACAATAGTAAATGAGCTGTTACTCCTTCAGAACTTAGAAAAATTTACTGTCACGGAGTTACAAAGTAATCCATTTCAACTCTTTATAGGTACAACTTTAGTAAAACTTTTAGGACAAAGAGTTTCGGATCCGAGTTATTTATCATCAAAAGTTACGCAAGAAATCAATAATACACTTTCTGTTTTTAAACAGTTACAAAAGCAATATCAAAATACAGGGCGGGCGGTTAC
>Ga0265323_10000632_pt1 | contig 19237 bp, 16 predicted proteins | sample 41225metaG_FD_193580 | JGI IMG/M metagenome (GOLD analysis project Ga0265323, IMG submission 193580) | Rhizosphere microbial communities from Carex aquatilis grown in University of Washington, Seatle, WA, United States - 4-12-25 metaG | ecosystem: Host-associated > Plants > Roots > Rhizosphere...
GGGGATGGTGTTTCACACCGACGCTCGGCTGCGTCCTGACGGCGAAAAGGGGCTGTTGGTCAACACGCTGTCGGCCTACGAGGAATATTACCGGCAGCGGGCGCAGCTTTGGGAAATCCAGGCGCTCACCCGCACCCGGCCCGTGGCCGGAAATCTTGCGCTGGGCGAAAAGTTCCAGAAACTGGCGGCGACATTGACGGATTTTTCCAAAATGTCAAAAATCAAAACTCGGAGGGGCGAGTTATACGAGCCCCAAACTTCTCCGGACAAATTAGGGCGTCGTGGAACTCCGCCCTCCGAAAAGAAAAAAACAGCCGTTTTGCCTGCCGGCTTCACTCCCGATTGGAAAAAGCAAATTCAACAGATGCGGTTGCGCATCGAGAAAGAGCGCACCCCGCAGGGCCGGGACGACCTGGCCATCAAGACCGGCCAGGGCGGTTTGATGGATGCGGAGTTCATCGCCCAGGCTTTGTGTCTGGAAAAAGGCTGGCAGGAGGCGAACACCCTGCGCGCGCTCGAACGGGCGCGCGATGCCGGGGCGTTGCCGGATGCAGACAAGCTGCTGGAAAATTACCGCAAGCTGCGGCGCGTCGAGGGCATTTTGCGGCGATGGAGTTACGAGGGTGAAACAGTTCTGCCGGACGATCCCGCGCCGTTTTATCGCGTTTCCGTGCGCTGCGGTTTTGCCACGCCGGAAGAATTTGGAAACGCGCTGGCAAAATGGCGGAAGGCAATTCGCGAGATTTACGAGAAGGTGTTCCCGTTTTGACTATTCGTTCTTGAATAATTTATCGCTGACCAAGCGGCTTTGTAGGATGAAGAAAACTCCAATGGCAGCCAGAATCAAGCCGGTCAGGATATTAACCCAGAGAAAATAGTTACCCACGTTTCCTCGGTTCGAGAGCATTTCGAGCAACGAAAATATTCCAGATGCGATGTGCATAACGCCTTGCACGCACGAGGAAAGGCCAAGAATTTTAATGAGGACGTCTGCCAATTGTTTTTGGTTCATAAATTTTGAGGTTTTGGTTTGGGAACGGGCCAGCCTTAATCCGAAAAAAGGTTTTGTCCAGACGAATTTCCGTTCTTTGGACTCGGCATCCTGGCGTCTCGGCGGTTCAGGTTTTATTCCGTTGCCGGTTGGCTTCGTAAAGGAAAACCGCCGCTGCGGCGCCGACGTTGAGCGAATCCACCGTGGGCGGCATGGGAATGGCCACCGCTTCATCACAGACCTCCAAAACCGCCGGGGAAATGCCGTTGCCTTCGCTCCCGAAGACGATGCAGCAATCGCCGGTGAAATCCGCCTGCGCAAGCGTTTTGCCATCGGCGCGCGGATGCGCCGCGATGCAACGTACGCCGCGGGCGCGCAAACTTTGCATCGTTTGCGCCAACGTTTCGGAGGGACGAGTTTGGCTTCCCAAGCCCGCCACAAGATGGTTGCCCAAACCAGAACGTTTGCTTCGCAAATAGTGGTCACGAGTCCCCAATTTCATTCCCGGAGTCAGGGGCTCGTATAACTCGCCCCTCCGATTGGTTAATTCAAGAACCGGCAACTGCAAAATCGTGCCCATGGAATTGCGCACGGCGCGGCGCAAAAACGGGCTGCTGGAGGTTTCGCCCACAATCAGCGCCTGGACGCCGAAGGCGGCGCAGTTGCGCACCAGCGCGCCGAGATTTTCCGCGCTCGTCAGCGCGTCCACGGCGACCAGCAACAGCGGCTTTGGTTTGTTCGATAAAATATCGTCGAGCGTGGATGGCGGGGGGATTTTTCCGACGGCGAGCTGGCCTTGATACATCGAAAAGCCGATGAGGGATTCCAGCAGCTTTTTGTCCGCGAGATAAACAGTGAGTTTTTCCGGGCGCGCTTCGAGCAGCGGACGAAAACTTTCCAAATGTTTCTCAGGCAGGAGGACGGAGACGACTTCAAAACGGCTTTCGAGCAGGCGGCGCACGACCTTTTCGCCCTCGGCCACGAAGATGCCCTGGCGTTCATGCTCCAGCGGCCGGCGCATGGTGCGATACGGCGCGAGTTCCGGCAGGTCAAGCGAGGTGATTTTCTGGATATGAAACATGTTGGTAGGGCGGGCAGTCCTCTGCCCGCCGCGCGCTCAAATGTGAATCGTGGTGCGCACCAGCTTTCAAATTTCCAGAGTTTTACACGGCACATCCTGCGCGGCGAGCTGGAGGTGGACATGGGTGGCGCCAATCTGGTGCAGGCGCTCGTTCATGACGTAATGCGCCAGTTCGGGCTTGTTACATTCACGGCTGAGATGGGCCAGGTAAAGATGGCGCAATTCGGCGGACATGATTTGCGCGGCGGCTTCGGCGGCGGCATCATTCGAGAGATGGCCGTGACGGCCAAGAATGCGCTGCTTGAGACTCCACGAGCGGCGCGGACAATTTTGCAGCATCTTCACATCGTGATTGGATTCGAGCACCAGGACGTTCGCTGGACGGATGCGTTCGAGCACCAGTTTCGTCATGTGACCGAGGTCGGTGACGAAGGCGATGTTGCCGGCGCCGGTGCGGATCAGAAAACCGACGGGGTCCTGGGCGTCGTGCGGGATGGTAAAAGTTTCCACCAGCAGGTCGCCGATTTCAAAGCTCGCGCCGGTTTCGAACAACCGGCAATTGAATTTGGTTTCGAGCTGGAATTCAAACGCTTCCTTCGTGGCGCGGTTGCAATAAATCGGAATGTTCAGTTTGGCGGCGATACCGATCAATCCCTGGACATGGTCGGAATGTTCGTGCGTGATCAGAATGCCGGTGAGATTTTCCGGCACCCGGCTGATGGTGGCGAGCCGCTGGCGGATCTGGCGCGGGCTGAACCCGGCATCCACAAGGATGCGGGCTTCATCGGTTTCGATGCAGGCGCAATTGCCTCCGGAACCGCTGCCGAGAATGGTGAATTTAACGGACACGCATGGACGTTAGTGGCGCGGAAGCAACGGGGCAAACTTTTTTCAACCATGGAGGCAGGGAAGAGCATATTCGGACACTGCCACTGATCTGTAGTGGCAGGCCCTTAACCGGGCGGCAATTTGACTTTGGGCGCAGTCTGCGCGTAGATTGCACCGTGAAACCAAGCCAGCGTGGCGTATTGTGGAATGAGATGTGCTTTTTCAGCAATTTGTGCGAACCAATTATCCGGCATTTCGGCGTTATTTGCGTTCCCAATGCTGTCTTAATCATATACGAACCCCAATAGGCTATCGTTGTACTGTATGCTGAACTCTCGGAGGTCATGGCTGATAATCGGACTTGGGGTGACGTTGCTTTTCGGGCCCGTCCGTCCAAGCTCCGCTGCCGGCCGTCAATTTTTACACGGTCATATTCCGGAAGCCGTGTCGCACTTGCAGCCGATGGGCCGCTTTTCGGGTACGAATCGCCTGTCCCTGGCCATCGGGTTGCCGTTGCGGAACCAGGAATCGCTGGACCATCTGCTCCAGCAAATCTACGACCCGGCCAGTCCCAATTTTCGCCAGTACCTGACCCCGGAACAATTCACGGAAAGGTTCGGTCCCACGGAACAGGATTATCAGGCGGTCATTGATTTTGCGAAGATGAACGGTTTGATGGTGACCGGCACGCACGGCAACCGCGTGTTGCTGGATGTAAGCGGTTCCGTGGCGAACATTGAAAAGGCGTTTCATGTCACCCTGCGCCTTTATCAACACCCGCAGGAGAACCGGAAATTCTTCGCGCCGGATGCCGAGCCGTCGGTGGATCTGGACGCATCATTGGCGGACATCAGCGGCCTCAGCGATTATTCATTGCCGCATCCCAAAAGCATCAGATTTGAGCCTTCGGCGATTACCCCGGTGGTGACACCCAGGACGGGGTCAGGGTCGGGTGGCACTTACGTCGGCACGGATTTTCAGAATGCGTATGTGCCCGGCACGGCATTAAACGGCGCGGGGCAGATGGTCGGCCTGGTGGAGTTCGACGGATATTATTCCAACGACATTGTGGCCTATGAAAATCTTTTGCCCGGTTCGCCGCGGGTGCCGGTGCAGACCAATTTGCTGGATGGTTTCAGCGGCAATCCCGGGAGCGGCAACGCCGAAGTTTCCCTCGATATTGAAATGGCCATTGCGATGGCGCCGGGTTTGGCGAAAATTGTTGTGTTTGAGGGAAATCCAGCCACCGGACATTTCATTCCCAACGATGTTTTGAACAGCATGGCGGCGAGCAACCTGGTCAGAAATTTGAGCTGTTCCTGGGGCTGGAGCGGCGGGCCACAGACAACCACGGAAAATATTTTTTTGGAGATGGCCGCGCAGGGACAATCTTTCTTCGATGCTTCCGGCGACCTCGATGCGTTCACCGTCGGTTCCAACTCCGTCTACGGCGTTGATAATCCCTCGGTCAACGGTTCCCCCTCCAGCAGTCCCAACATCACGCAGGTCGGCGGGACGACTTTGACCATGAGTGGCCTGGGCGCGGCCTACGCGTCGGAGACGGTATGGAATCGGGGTTACGTCACCAAGGATCATCAATATGAAGGCAGCAGCGGCGGCGTCAGCAGCTATTATTCGCTCCCCGCCTGGCAACAGGGCATCAGCATGACGGCCAATCTGGGTTCAACCACGCAGCGCAACATTCCGGATGTGGCCCTGACGGCGGACAATGTTTATATCAAATATGGGAACGGCAGCAGCGAAACGGTCGTCGGCACCAGTTGCGCCGCGCCCTTGTGGGCGGGTTTCATGGCATTGGTGAATCAGCAGGCGGCGGCGATGGGCCGGGCGGCCATTGGCTTTGCCAACCCTTCGCTTTATGCGCTGGCGAAAGGGACAAATTACGCAAGCTGTTTCCACGACATCACGACGGGCAATAATTTCTGGAGCAGCAGCCCGGCAAATTATCCGGCCACCACCGGCTACGATCTCTGCACCGGCTGGGGCACGCCGGCGGGAACAAACCTCATCAACGCACTCGTTGGTCTCGCGGGCACATCCATCATTCAAAATGGCGGATTCGAGACCGGTAATTTCAATGGCTGGACATTGGTGGGCAACGGCACCAACGGGAGTACCGTTTACAATGCCGTCGTCAGCGCGGCTGGACCTGCGATCGGGGGAACCAATTTCATCCATTCGGGAACATATGGCGCTTTTCTGGGGGACATTCAAATCGCAACCCTGTCGCAAACGCTGAACACGTTTCCCGGCCGGGCTTATTTGCTGTCCTTCTGGCTCGACAATCCCACGAATGGTTCGGCGCAGCAGTTTCTCGTCAACTGGAACACCAACAGCCCCGGCGTTAACCGGATTTACTATCTCACCAACCCGCCGGTTATGCCCTGGACAAACATAGCAATGGTGGTGACCGCCACCGGCACAAACACCACGCTCCAGTTCGGCGCCGAAAACGTGCCTGACGGTTTCGGCCTCGACGACATCACGGTTACGCCCATTCCGGCCATTCTTATCCAAACGGTGATGAAAACAAATGGCACGCTCAACTTCACCTGGAACTCCCTGACCGGACTTGTGTATCAAGTGCAATACAAGACCAATTTGCTCCAGGCCAGCTGGATCAATCTGGGCGCCGTCATCACTGCAACCAATGTTGCCGCGACCGCAACCGATCTCATCGGATCCGACCCACAACGATTTTATCGCCTCCAGTTGTTGTACTGAAATTCCAGTGGTGTCCTGATTTGTCACGGGGCGCGGATTGTCCTCAATCCGCAGCGGCCGGGTTGGATGGAAATGCTGCGAATTGGGACAACTCGCGCTCCGGTTTTAACCTCGGAATTCAAATTAAGATACTGTCGAAATTCCGCCGCGCTTGCCCCGTCGGCCCAATGAAGTAGCATGGGCGCGTGACCGGTTTGCTCCAGCGCATTGAACAAAACATCCAGAATCGCCGGCTGCTCCAGCGCGGGCCGGCGGTTTTGGTGGCCGTCTCCGGCGGGTTGGATTCGATGGCCTTGCTGCATCAGCTCCACCAACTATCATCCCGCCATCGGTGGCGGCTGACCGTCGCGCATTTTAATCACCAGCTCCGGGGACGCAGCAGCGACGCCGACGAAAAACTGGTCCGTCAAACCGCCGCCGCGATGGGGCTGCCCTTTGTTGCCGGGCGGGCAAACGTGAGGGACTTTGCGAATAGAACAAAATTGTCCGTTGAAATGGCCGCGCGAAAATTGCGGCATGATTTTTTTGCGCGCACGGCAAAGGAACGCAAAATCCGCGTCATCGCGCTGGCGCATCATGCCGACGACCAGGTGGAACTGTTCTTTCTGCGCGTCCTGCGCGGCGCGGGCGGCGAAGGTCTGGCCGGAATGAAATGGCGGTCGCCGTCGCCGGTGGATCCCAAAATCATGCTCGTACGTCCATTGCTCGACGCAACCAGGGCCGAACTGCGCGGAATCGCGCGCGAAAGCAAAATCCGCTTCCGCGAAGATGCGACCAACACGTCCCTCGACGTGCCGCGCAATCGCGTTCGCAACGAACTGCTGCCGCTGCTGCAACGCCGCTACCAGCTGGCCCTGACAAAAACAGTCTTGCGGCTCATGGAAATCGTCGGCGCGGAATCGGATTTGGTTGGTAATACCGCGCGGCAATGGCTCGTCTCAAAACGAAAAATTGAACGCGCCCCTCGCCCCGGCCCTTTCAATAAACCTCGTAGCAGCGGACGTGAGTCCGCTCCATCTCATCCAAACCAGCGTCAGAGCCGACTCACGTCGGCTGCTACGGTTCGAGGGGCTGGCTTTGATTATTTGCCCGTTGCGGTTCAACGGCGGGTTGTGCAATTGCAATTGTCGGAGGCCGGTGTGGCGGCGGATTTTGAGTTGATCGAATCGCTCCGGCAATCGGCCGATGTTCCGGTCAGCCTTGGCCCTCAGCTCTCCGTTTTGCGTGATGCGACCGGCGTGGTCAGTTTGCGCCTGGCCCGGCCTTCTGTTTTCAAGGCCAACGAGACGGTTGTCAAGCTGGCGGGCAGGGCAGGGGAAGTGACCTCTGACGGCGTCCGCGTATGCTGGTTATTTGACACGGTAAAAAAATTCAAGCGACCCGCCACCCGGCCGGCCTGTGAATCGTTTGACGCGGACAAGGTCGGTGGCAAAATCACGTTGCGTCATTGGCGTCCGGGCGACCGGTTTCAACCGATTGGTTTGAAGTCACCGGTGAAACTTCAGGATTTGTTTACGAACCGGAAAATTCCGCGCGCCCGGCGGCGGGAGCTGATGGTGGCAGTGGCGGAAAATGGGGGAATTTTTTGGGTTGAAGATTTGCGGATTTCGGAGAATTTCAAACTAACCCCCCAGACCAGGCGCCGATTGGTCTGGCGCTGGCGGCATTTGGCCGGCTTTTCAAAAACAGCATGAAGGCTCTGAATTCCATGAATTGTTGAATTCCGAAAGTGTCAGGGAAAGTGCTTTACACCCCGGCGGTGAATAACTAGCATCCCCCATTCTAATTATAAAATATGGAAGCGAAGTCGAAGACGATTGACCAATTTAAGTTGCATGGCAAAGACACGGGTTCGGCGGATGTGCAGGTTGCGCTGCTGACCCAGCGGATTAACCATCTGACCGAACATCTGCAGACGTTCAAAAAGGATCACAGCTCGCGCCGCGGGCTGCTGATGATGGTCGGCCAGCGCCGCCGCCTGCTCGAATACCTGCAAAACACAGATTTGAACCGCTATCAGGCGGTCACGAAGAAGTTGAAGCTGCGCCACTGAATTTGCGGAGGCGCGGCTTTTTTTTCAACCAGCCGCCTTTCGCTCTCGAATTTGAGCTGGAAACGCGAACGGCTCGATTCCCAAACCGAAATCATCGCGAATAAAAAATCCGTTGCCCCTGGGAAATTTCAATCAGCTCCGAAACCGTTCGGAGTTCACTGAAGTTCCTCCGGTGGCAATGGGCAAGTACCTATGCCAGAAAAAATCACCGCCCAGGTGGGCGACAAACAAATCATCATTGAAACCGGAAAACTCGCCAAACAGGCGGACGGTGCCGTAACCGTCCAACTCGGCGAAACCATCGCCATCGTGGCCGCCGTGGCCGCCACCAAGGCCAAGGAAGGCCAGGACTTTTTCCCCCTGACCGTTGACTACCGCGAAAAAGCCGCGGCGGCGGGCATGTTCCCCGGCGGTTACTTCAAACGCGAAGGCCGCCCGACGGAAAAGGAAATTCTCACCTGCCGGCTCACCGACCGTCCCATTCGCCCGCTCTTTCTCAAGGGCTGGTATAATGAAGTCCAAGTGCAAACCGTCGTTCTCAGTGCCGATGGGCAGAACGATCCCGACATCCTTAGCATCATCGGCGCGTCCGCCGCGCTGATGGTCAGCGACATTCCCTGGGACGGCCCGCTCGGCGCGGTGCGCGTCGGCCGCATCAAAGGCCAGTTCATCGCCAATCCAACCCATGCCGAACAGGCCGAAAGCGACCTCGACCTCGTTTACGTGGGTAACACGAATGACATCGTGATGTATGAGGGTTCGGCCAAGGAAATCACCGAAGCCGATTTCAATGCCGCGTTGAAATACGCGCAGGAAGCCATCCAACCGCTTATCGCCGCGCAAAAGGAACTCGCCGCCAAAGCCGGCAGGAAGAAACGCGCCATTACGCTGAACATCGTCCCCGATGAAATTCTTCAGGAAGCCAAGAAACTCGCCGGCGATCGTTTTGTGCCGGCGTTGCTCACGCCCGGCAAGCTCGCCCGCGAAGCCGCCTGCAACGCCATCCAGGAGGAAGTTGGCGTAAAACTCGTTGAAAAATTCGGCGCGGAAAAAGTCACCGATTTCGTCATCAACGACGCGTTTTACTACATCCAGAAGGAAGCCGTCCGCGGTTTGATTTTGAACCACGGCAAACGTCTCGACGGCCGCGCCTTTGATGTCGTGCGCCCGATTTCAAGCGAAGTCGGCATTTTGCCGCGCGCCCATGGTTCGGCGCTGTTCTGCCGGGGCGAAACCCAGGCGGTCACGCTGGCCACGCTGGGCACCGGTGACGACACGCAGGAATTTGATTCCTACACCGGCGGCGGCAGCGAGAAGAAATTCATCCTGCACTATAATTTTCCGAACTTCTCCGTCGGTGAAACCGGCCGTATCAGCGGTCCGGGCCGGCGCGAAATCGGCCACGGCGCGCTCGCCGAGCGCAGCATCGAGCCGATGCTTCCGTCCGAAAATTATCCCTACACCATCCGCGTCACCAGCGAGATCATGGAATCCAATGGCTCGACCTCCATGGCGAGCGTTTGCGGCGGCACGCTGGCGCTCATGGATGCAGGCGTTCCGATGATTCGTCCCGTTGCCGGCATCAGCGTCGGCATCTGCACCGAATTGGATGCGAACAAAAAGATCTCGAAATACCAGCTCCTCACCGACATCATCGGCTGGGAGGATCATTACTGCGACATGGATTGCAAGATTGCCGGGACGGAAAAGGGCATCACCGGTTTCCAACTCGATCTGAAGTTGAAGGGGTTGCCGCACGCCATCATGGCCGAGGCGATTGAAAAGACCCGAGTGGCGCGATTGCATATCCTGGCGGAAATGGCCAAGACGCTAGCTGAACCGCGCAAGGAAATCAGCAAATACGCGCCGCGTATTCAAACGGTCAAGATCAACCCCGAAAAAATCGGCGCGCTCATTGGCCCGGGCGGCAAGAACATCAAGCGCCTCGTCGAGGAATCCGGCTGCGAAATTGACATTGAAGACGACGGCACGGTGAACATTTTCTCCGTCTCGCCGGAAGGCATGAAGATCGCGCTCGACGCCATCACCGGCATGACGGCGGAAGCCGAAATCGGGAAAATCTATCGCGGCAAAGTCGTCACGATCAAGGAATTCGGCTGTTTTGTGGAATTCCTGCCCGGCAAGGACGGCCTGGTTCACATCAGCGAACTGGCCAACTTCCGCGTCAAGAAAACCGAGGACATCGTCAAGGTCGGCGACGACATCACGGTCAAATGCCTCGGGGTGGACGAAAAGGGCAGGGTGCGTCTGTCGCGGAAAGCCGCGATGGAAGACCGCGACAAGGAAGCAGCGGCTGCGACCGGAGCCAAGTAATCCCGGCAAAATCAATTCCAGCGCGAACGGGAAACCGTCCGCGCTTTTTGTTTGCTTGTGCCAAAAGACGTGAAGATTGACGCGGACAAATCTTCGGCGCAGACTGACTCCCACCATGAATCTCATTCACAGATGAATAATAACTCCCGCAGATTTCCGTGTTAAAATTTCCGCGAACTCAGCGTTTGGAATGCAACCGTAGCGCTTTCCTTGATGACCAATGTAATGAACTGTGTAAGGCATGTCGGCAAGCAGCCGCAGTCATGCAGCCGGAGGATTGTTTCCGTCCGGCGGTTTTGTTTTTGCGCGGAACATAAGGGGTTTGACTCGGCGGCTGGGCAAACGTAAATTGCCACCCGAATGCTGGTTGCTGAATCAAAGGTGGCGAGTGCGAATGCGGTTGACTCGCCGGAAGCCAATCCGAATCGTTCCTGGAAACAAATCGTGGAACCGGTGGAGCCGTTTCTTCAGACGGTCACGCGGCAATTGATCCGGCAGGTCAACGATTTTGATCCGCAAATCATTCCCTACGCCCAATACGCCCTGAACGGCGGCGGGAAACATTTGCGTCCCACGATCCTGGCGCTGTCCGCCGGCGCGCTCGGCGAGGTCACCGAGGCGCATGTGACGGCGGCGGTCATCATTGAAATGGTGCATCTGGCCACGCTGGTGCATGACGACGTGATGGACGAGGCGGAAATCCGCCGCGACCAGCTCACGCTGGCGGCAAATTGGGGCAACGAAATCGCCGTGCTGTTCGGTGATTGCCTGTTTGCGCAGGCATTGAAACTGGCGGCCAGCTTTCCGACGCCGGAAGTTTGCCGCGCCGTCGCCATGGCGACGAACACGGTTTGTTCCGGGGAAATTTTGCAGACGCAGCACTGCCGCAAGTTTGAAATCTCGCGGCGCGAGTATTTTCGCGTCATCGAAATGAAGACCGCCGAACTGTTCACGCTTTCGTGCGATCTGGCGGCGTTTTTGAGCGGAGCGACGCCGAAACGACGCGCGGCCCTGCGGCAATTCGGCGCGGCGTTCGGCACGGCGTATCAAGTTTATGACGATTGCGTGGATTTGTTCGGGACGGAGGCGCTGGCCGGCAAATCACTGGGCACGGATCTGGCGAAGGGCAAATTGACGTGGCCGGTGCTGCTGGCGTGGGAACGCGCGAACGTTGCCGACCGGGCGCGCCTGGAGAACCTGGTCGAAAGCTGGCAGCCGGAAAATTTGTCCGCCGTGAACGAATTGCTGGCCCGGTACGAAACCTTTGAGCCGTCGCAGGCGGTCATCGCGCGCTATTTGGAGCAGGCGCGGAGGGTGTTGCGGGTTTTGCCGGAATCCAGCGGGCGTGCCGGATTGTTCGGTCTGGCGGATTTTTTAGCGCAACAAACCGGCGCCCTGGCGGCTGGTATTTGAATAAATCATGATTATGTCCGCTCCCGTCACACGCACGGATGATTCAGAAACGCCCGCGCCACCCGATGAAGAATTACTGGTGCGCGGGGCGCGGCGTGGCGATTTGGAGGCTTACGATGAATTGGTACGGCGACATCAGGAGCGCATTTACGCGACGATTTATCACATGACCGCCAATCACGAGGACGCCAACGACCTGGCCCAGGAATCGTTCATCAAGGCGTTTCAGGCGCTGAAATCCTTCAAAGGCGGCTCCAGTTTTTACACCTGGCTGTACCGGATAGCGGTCAACAAGACGATTAATTACCTCAAACAGCGCAAGAACCGCACGCACATGAGTCTGAACGACTTGGACTTTCAAGCCGAGCATGACCCGGATTTGATGGCCTTGATTTCGGACAAAACACCGCGCCGCGAGGCCGGTTTGACGGAATTGCAGGAAAAATTGAACGAAGCGTTGCTGAAATTGTCAGAACCTCATAGATTGGTCGTTGTTCTGCACGATGTGCAGGGACAATCACACGAAGAGATTGCAAAGATTATGGATTGCAACATTGGCACTGTCCGGTCGCGGCTGTTTTACGCCCGACAGCAATTACAGGCATTGTTGTCCGATTACTTGAAGTAAGAAGTATGAACGAAAACGAAAACAACTTCGAGTCGTTGCGCCGCTTGATGGTTCTCAAACGGTACGAAACGCCACCGCCGGGATATTTCAACTATTTTTCAAGCCAGGTTTTGCAACGCATCCGCGCCGGCGACCCCGGAACATCAGCCAATTGGGTGGAGGGATTGTTTGGCCGGGCGGCCTGGCTGGAAAGATTGTTGCAGGTGTTGGATGTGAAACCGGTGTTTGCGAGCGCGTTTGCCGGAGCGCTTTGTTTGCTGTTGTTTCTCGGAATTATTTATGCGGAACGCCCGGATCTCACCTCGCAACCGGTTCTGCAGGCCGCCACCACCACCGCTTCACTCACTGCCGTGTCGCCGCCGACACTCTCACAGCCGGCGGATCAAATGGGTCAAATGGGGATTGTGTCCAGCACCAGTCCAGTGCTCAGCCTTCAGCCGGTCGCTTCGCCCTTTGGACAGCAAAGTTCGCTTGCCCAGCCGGTCAGCTTTTCACTTCCCGGCAATTAATCCGCAATAAATCCGGCTTGAAACGCGTTGTACGCTTGAAACGCCGCCGCGCTTGTCATTAAATCGGGCGGGTGCCAACCAAAGTCATCGCGGTCGCCAACCAAAAAGGCGGCGTGGGCAAGACCACCACGGCCGTCAATCTTGCCGCGTGCCTCGCCGCGCTGGGCCAGCGCGTCCTTCTTTTTGATCTCGACCCTCAGGCCAATGCCACCAGCGGGCTGGGCCTGGAAAAAACCGACGGCGCCAGCGCGTATCGCGTTCTTCTGGGTGAAGGCAGCCTGCTCGATAAAATCAAGGACACCGCCTTTGAACGGCTGGCCGTCGTTCCCAGCGAAGTGGATTTGTGCGCCGCCGATCTCGAATTGGCGCGAATGGAAAATCACCTGCTCCGCCTGGCCGGGGCATTGCGGCCGGTGCTGGAATCGCAGCGGTTCGACGTGGTCCTGGTGGATTGCCCGCCGTCGCTGGGCATTCTCACCCTGAACGCCTTTGCGGCGAGCGACGGTTTGCTCGTGCCGCTGCAATGCGAGTATTATTCCCTCGAAGGCATTTCGATGATGAACCGCGTGCTCGGCCAGTTGCGGGACGCGGGCATCAATCCGCGCCTCGACATCTTCGGCGTCGTGATGACGATGTTTGACGGCCGGACGAAACTTTCCAACGAGGTTGTCGCTGAAGTGCGCAGCCAGCTTGGCGCCAAAGTTTTTGAAACCGTGATTCCGCGCAGCACCCGCCTTGCCGAGGCGCCGAGCTTTGGCAAACCAATCATCCATTACGACAAATACAGCGCCGGCGCGGCGGCTTACGAGCTGCTGGCGCAGGAAGTCATGAAACGGATGGGAACCTGATATGTTGAAGCGCACGCCACTTTTTGCCGCGCACCAGAAACTCGGCGGCAAACTCGTCGAATTCGGCGGCTGGGAAATGCCGGTGCAATACATCAGCATCACCGACGAACATCTCGCCGTCCGCCAAGCCGCCGGCATTTTCGACATCTCCCACATGGGCGAAGTCACCGTCAGCGGTTCGGGCGCGGCGGCATTTCTGAATTCCGTCCTTACCAATGACATCCGCAAGCTTGCGCCCGGCGAAGGCCAATACACCTTGATGTGCAACGAACGCGGCGGCGTCATTGACGATTTGTATGCCTACCGGTTGTCCGGTGAGGTTTTCTTTCTGGTCATCAACGCCTCACGCATCGAACCGGATGTCGCCTGGCTGCAGGCGCAGGCGGCGAAATTTCCCGGTGAACTCAAACTTACCGACGCTTCGCACAATTACGCCGCCGTGGCCGTGCAAGGCCCGCGCGTGAAGGAATTTATTGATGCGTGCATCCCCGGCGCATCGGTTTCAGCCATGCGTGTCAACGCCGTGACCGGGTTGAAGAAAAACCAGATCGCCGGCTTTCACTTTGAACACGGCAGTATGCTGGTCTCGCGCACGGGTTACACCGGCGAGGACGGATTCGAAATCGTCGGTTCGGACGAAGCCATCCGGCACGTTTGGGACGCTCTGCTCGCCGCCGGGCGGCCGTTCGGCATCAAGCCGTGCGGCCTCGGTGCGCGCGACACCTTGCGCACCGAGGTTTGCTACCCGCTTTATGGCCATGAACTGGACGAGCAAACCACGCCCATCGAGGCCGGGCTCGGATTTTTCGTCGCGCTCTACAAAGACGAATTCAATGGCCGCTCCGTTCTCATGGAACAAAAAATCAACGGCACGCGGAAAAAACTCGTCGCATTCAAGATGGTTGGGAAATCCGCGCCGCCTCGGCCGCAGTATCCGATCCGGGTGAACGGCGCAAACGCCGGTGTCGTCACCAGCGGCACGCAAGGCCCGTCACTCGGCATCGGCATCGGCATGGGTTACATGCCGGCGGAGTTTGCGAAGCCCGATACGGAGATTGAAATTGAAATCCGCGGCAAACCGTTTGCCGCCGTCGTTGTGCCCAAGCCGATTTATCGGAAAGTTTGATGGGGGATGACAAGGCGCGTCTTGGCACAACTATCCAGAGGAAGAAAACGCTTCCCGGCGGCAGCACACCAACTGCGCGTGGCTTGTCTTATTTTGCGGCTTTGCTTTTGAGCGTGATTTCGTGATCGCTCCCGTCGGCAAGGAGCGGCATACCCCGGATTGCCGAGTAACCGTCCGCTTCAAACCAGTAGCAAATTGCCTCTGCTGGAGCCGAATCCCATTCGAACCGTCCATTTCCATCCGCGTGTGCTGTCCAGTCGTATCGTGCGTGAATCTGGTTCTTGAAATCATAATCGGTTCGGATAACCGCATTCGGAATCGGGTTGCCTGTTTCATCCACCACCCGCCCGCGAAAGATGTTTCCAAGTGACAGCGTGAAATTGGCAACGTTGGTTACGTCAGGCAATTGCACAGTGGCCGTCTGAGACGCAAAGCCGTCGGCCTGTACGTCCAGCATCACATGCAGTGGACCTGGCCAGGCCAATCCACGGAGGATGGCCCCACCACTGTCATTGGTTTCGAGCCTCGGCCAATCGTAAAACTTGTTCGTCGTGTCACCTGACACACCGGCGAGGATAAAAATGCCATTTTCGTCCGTTCTGGTGGATTGCACTTGATGGCTGTTATTGGGCAGGGTCTTGATGTGGGCGTTGACAACCGGACGGTTTTGCGGGTCTGTGATCTGACCGGTAACGGTAAATCCACGGTTGATTACCAGTACCAGATTGGTCAAATAAACTTTGTCCACCGGTCCAAATGGAAGTGTAACCGCGTAGCCATCCTTTTTCAGGATGAAACGGATGTCGTTCGTGTAGTCCTTGGGAATGTAATTGCAACTCCAACTTCCATCGTCGTGGCTGGTAACGGGACAGGTTTGGAAAGCGACATTTTCGGCCTGGCCCGGGTCCATCGTGGGATTCTGGACCCAGATTTTTACCCCGGCTACCGGCAGATCCTGTTCATCCACCACCAAGCCAGCCACCGTCATAGCCGGATCGAGCTTCATCGTGTAATCCGCGGGCCACACATCGCCTCGAAATGACACCACCTTGGGCACATGTCCCTCCGCTACCACAAACACATTCGCAAAGTGTGTTTTCGTGATATCCTCAAGCTCCGGAATGACGGCAACACCATTCTTGTCTGTCAGCAAATCGTGACTTCCGCCCAGTCCACCCGCCTCAAAGTGGGCGGCCTGAATTTTGGTGTTGGCCAGCCCTTCGCCCGTTTCGGCATCCACGACATGGAACAATATCTTCACAACATCCGTTGGCAGTTCCACGGGTGTGTTGAAACCACTTGAATCAAATTTCTCCCGGCTCGAGATTCCGGTGGCGTCGCCGGTCAGGTTGGTCTGGAAATTCGCCACCGCCATTTTGGAATCCGGCGCATTCAACGAACGAACAAGTTGAACGGTGCTGACACCAATCACCGCGAGCATAACCGCGCCTGCGGCCAGATTAAATTTGGGGATTTGCAATAAAGCGACAAGCAATCCGCCTATCCCGGCCACGCCCGCCGCTGCGGGCAGTTTCATGGCCGCCAGTCGGGAAAGCAGTTGGATGGGGGCGGCCTCAACCGAATGCTCGGCCAGGATCGTTCCCAACACCATCGCTGTGCAAGCCGCACTGCCGACACCCAGACCCGTCCGCAACCGGTCCACTGCCCGGCTGACCCGCATTTTGGCCGCGTCCTCGCTTACCCCCAGCGCGGCTCCGACATCGCGCATTGACTTCCGGCTGAAGAATCGGAGCAGGAGCGCCTGACGGTCCTCGTCGTTCAGTTGATTCAGGGCTTCATCCAGATTAGGGGAGATGTCCTCCCAAACTGCGGATTGAGGCGTGGCGGGTTCCATAACGGCGGCTTGTTGTTCACGGGTGCGCCGGCGTGTTTCCGATCGCCAGGTGTCAATCGTGACATTGATGGTGGTTCGATGCAGCCATGCCGCCAATTCGGCGTGGCTCTGCGCCTTGGGCGGCGTTTTGGCGAACCGGATGAAGACGATTTGCGTGATGTCTTCAGCCAGCGCAGCATTGGCCAGACGCCGTTTGGCCACCGAGTAAACCAGGCTGGCATAGCGGCGTACCAGTTCTGCAAACGCCTCTTCCGACCGGTTTTTCCTGAACGCTTGTAACAACTCGGTTTCGCTCATCTTTATGAAGTAATCGTCACCGATGACAAAAGGTAACAGAACAAATCACGAATGACGCGGAAAAACGGCAAGCGGCAAAGCGCAACATTGAAAGAGGGGAGGCGAACCCGACAATTTGCGCATTGTCCGGTTACATCCAAGCGGTCCGGTGATTGGCCGTTTCTGACGGCTTGACTTTCTAATCGGTCATATTAGCGTCTTTTCAATGGCGGGCCATGCGGCGGGAGCATCCGTAAAATTGATTTGATTCCGATCCGTCCGACAATTTTGCGGGGCAGGGTAAGTTGCCGGTGCTTCCCAAAATAATTGAACGCGTGATGGAAACATCCCAAAATCCATATTTGGTGGTTGTGTTGCTGATGGCAGTCGCCGTGGCGTTTGCGCTGGGGCCGCTGGCGGCGGCGTGGGCCTGGGCCAGGTTCTTTTCGCCCAAAAAACCGGGCCGGGACAAAAACGCCATTTACGAATGCGGCTTGGAATCCAAGGGCGACGCCTGGATTTCCTTCCGGTCGGAGTATTACCTTTACGCGATCATTTTTCTGATGTTCGACGTGGAGACAATTTTTCTGCTGCCGTTTGCCGTCTCCTTTGGCGGGCTTCCGGTGGGTGCGTTTCTGGCCATGGTGATTTTTCTCCTGCTGCTGGTGGAGGGATTGGTTTGGGCGTGGCGGAAGGGAGTGCTGACATGGAAATGAAAACCGGAGCGGAGCCGGGGAGTGATGCCACCATGCCGAACGGTTCAACGTTCCGACCCGCCAGCACTCCAACCTCCCATTCCGGCGTGAACGAAGGCCTGAGAAGCGAATTGCAGAAGCAGGGAATTTACACCACGACTTTGCAGGAATTGTACAACTGGGGCCGGGCCAATTCCGTGTGGCCGCTGACGTTCGGGCTGGCGTGTTGTGCCATTGAAATGATTGCGACGTCCATGGCCCGGTATGATCTGGCCCGGTTTGGCGCGGAAGTGTTCCGGCCATCGCCCCGGCAGGCCGACCTGATGATTGTGGCCGGAACGGTCACCAAAAAAATGGCGCCGCTGGTGGTGCGGCTCTACAACCAGATGCCGGAACCCAAATACGTCATCGCCATGGGCGCGTGCGCGATTTCCGGCGGGCCGTTCAAGCAGGGCTACAATGTGCTCAAGGGCATTGACCGGTATATCCCGGTGGATGTGTCCATTCCCGGCTGTCCGCCGCGGCCGGAGGCGTTGATTCACGCCATCATGACCTTGCAGGAAAAAATCCTGAACCAGAAGCTCACCGGGCCGGACCGTCCGCGTCATCTAATTGCTGGCGCGCCCAGTGAATTTCCGGTGCCGGCCTACGGCGAACATGACCTCGAACCGCCGAACAACCCCGAACTCTGGCAGCCGCCTGCCATCAAGCGTTGAACCGTGGAAACACCCGAACAAATCAAAGCGCGCCTCGAAGCGGCGGTGCCGGGCGCAAAAATTGAAATTCTGCCAAACGATTGCCCGGCGGGCGAACGGTCGTTGTTGGTAGATTCGGACCACTTTCTGGCCGTGGCGAGATTTCTTCGCGACAACCCGCAACTGCGCCTCGATTATTGCTCGAACGTGACCGGTGTGGACTGGCCGGAAGCGGAACTCACCGGAAAAATCAAGGTCAAGCAGGTCGTGGACGGCGTGGAAAAGGAAATTGAGGAGGTGAAGAAAACCGTGCGTCCCGGCTTTCTCGAAGTGGTTTATCACCTCTATTCGATGGAATTGAAACACGGGCCGGTGGTTCTGCGCCAGCGCACGGCCAATCGCGATGCCGAAGCGCCCGCCGTTTCGCTGACGCCGGTGTGGCGTGGCTGCGAATTTCAGGAACGCGAGGTTTTTGATTTGTTCGGTATCCGGCTGGAAGGTCATCCCGATTTGCGGCGTATTTTGATGTGGGACGGGTTCAAGGGCTTCCCGATGCGCCGGGATTACGTGGCGCCCGATGATTTCGAATACGAGCCGACGCCGCACGACGAGGTGCTGGAGCAGGCCCAAAAGCATTATCCGCCGGAGGTGAAAGCGTGAACGCGGTTGGCGAAAGACTGGCGCAGAATTACGAAATTCTGCCGAAGACCGGCGAGGCCGGCGAACCCATCGGTGAACTGCTCGAAGTTTCGATGGGGCCGCAACATCCGTCCACACACGGCGTGTTCCGCATGGACGTGGTGCTGGACGGCGAGAAGGTCGTGAAGCTCAAGCCGGTGTTCGGCTATCTCCACCGGAATCACGAGAAAATCGCCGAGAACATTTCCTATCTGGGCTCGATGCCCTACACGGACCGGCTGGATTATTTTTGTTCGATGACGAACAACTGGGCCTACGCGCTTGCCGTCGAAAAGCTCGCGGGTCTGGCGGTCCCGGAACGCGCCGAATACATCCGCGTGATCATGGCGGAGTTGACACGCCTGCAAAACCACACCTGCCTCATCGGTTTTTTTGTGCAGGACATGGGCGCGCTGGGCACACCGCTGATGTATGCCTTTCGCGAGCGTGAAAAAATCCTCGACCTCTTCGAGTCGGTGAGC
>Ga0265323_10000633_pt1 | contig 19214 bp, 10 predicted proteins | sample 41225metaG_FD_193580 | JGI IMG/M metagenome (GOLD analysis project Ga0265323, IMG submission 193580) | Rhizosphere microbial communities from Carex aquatilis grown in University of Washington, Seatle, WA, United States - 4-12-25 metaG | ecosystem: Host-associated > Plants > Roots > Rhizosphere...
AACCCGTCGTTCGTCACCACGCTCGGCGGCACGGAGATCGAGATCGGTCTCGACCTGGCGTTCGGTCGTCGCGCCGAGCAGGGCTTCGGAATCGTGATCGCCGTCGGACCCGACGAATTCTACGGCGCGGGCGCGGGTTTCTGCGTGATCTTCCGACCGGTCGGCAAGACGCGTCGCGGCGTTGGCACGGTTGATGAAGGCGTATTTCGTGACGGAAAATGGATTCCGGGACGCCGGCTCAACGGCGACGAAACGGATCAGGGCCGCTCCTGGCGTTTTGCCCCCTCGGGCCTCGCGATCGAGCGCTGCACGGCCTATCGCATCGAGTGACGAGCGCCGCCCCCGCGGGTGGCGGCTGCGCTCATGCTCCGCCGCAGACCGCGCAGCGGACCGGGGACATGTCGCGCTGCGTCCGGTTGACCGTCTCCAGCCGCTCGCGCCGGGCGGCGAAGCAATGGGAACAAGCGGAGAACGGCTCCAGGGCCCAGGTATCCGCAAAGACCCGGCCGCGGCCCAGCGCGAGCACCGCCCGCTGGGCCGCTTCGAGCATCGCGAGGGTCGGCGGAATGAACTCGCCCGACTCACGGAGCCGCTCCATCGCGCCGTTGCCGGTGCGGGTTGGGATCAGCGTCACCGCGCCCGCACCGCACGAGAATGCGAACTCGGCCGATTTCACCGCCCATTCCGCTTCCTCCGCCTCATTCATGAACGGAGGATGCACGAGGATGAAGGCGCGCAGCGCGATCCGCTCGGCCGCGAGGAATTCGGCGGCCCGCGCAAACTGGGCCAGGTCGAACTTCTTGTTCAGCTTGGCCAGCACTTGCGGATGCGCCGTTTCGAGCCCCAAGGCGACCTCGAGCGCTCCGGACAGCAGGTCGCGCAACACCCGGGCCCGGTCTCCGACGAGGAGCGGATGCGATTCCACCACGACATGGCGCGCGAAAGCGATCCGCCGGGCGACCGGCGCGTAATCGGCCGGCGGGATCGCCGCGGGGTCGAAGAAGCTGCCGCTGTTGTAGAGCTTCACCTGCAACGGGAGGGTCCCCGAGTCCGACCACTGCCGAACCGCAAACTCCACCTGCCGTGGAATCGCCCCCTCCGGGACGGAACGACGGGCGGTGTCCTTCCACAGGTCGCACATCAGGCAGCGCCAGGGACACTCGCGGTTGGTCAGCAGCACGACGCCGGAATCGACGACGGCGCCGGACGCCAGACGCTCCCGTTCGAGGAAGACGCCGTGGGGCGTGTTCGGATCAGGTGCGGCGGGCCGCGGCGGACGTTGCGCGAGAATCCAGGCGGTGCGGCCCCGCGTTGGGTACGCCGAGACCATGTCCCTTACTGATAAATGGCGAGATACTGCCGGCGGTAGTCGGACTCCAGAGCGCCTAGCCGGCGGCGAAGGCGCTCGACGGGAATCGCCCCGTGCTGGAACCGGCGCTTCGCAAAGATCGGCATGTCGACGCCGAAATGGGCCTTGATGCCGCGCCGCGCGACTTCGCCCTTGAGCGAGTAGAGCCGGTCGACCGACATGCTGCTGAGGGTCGCGAACGGGATGCCCTCGGCGACGGAAATGACGGCCGGCCGCGTGAAGGGGCTGAAGCCCTCGAACCCACAGTGCCGGGCGGGCGCGTAGGTACGCGCGTAGCTGCGGCTGAGCCCGCCGCTGTAGGTGAGCGAATGCTTGATCCGACCGACCCCCCAGCCCTCCTGGTAAAGCATCAGGTTGTTGACGACGCTGCGGATCGTCAGCTCGGGATTCTCCTCGATCGGATAGTCCTTCAGGTTCTCGTCGCCACCGTCGCCGTCGATCAGGAACCTCCATTCCGGATAGCGGGCGCGGATGCCGCGGCAAAGGGCCAGCCCCATCGAGGCGCACTCGACGTCGAGCGGCTTGTAATCCTCGAGGACGCGCAGCGTGTCCGCCGCGTCGAGCGACGCCGGATCGGCCTCGATCATCTCGAGAAAAAGGCCGAGCCCGAGCCGGTCGAGGAATTCGCGCGCCTGGCGCAGATCAGGGCCATCGCCGAAGTTCAGGGTGAACGCCTTGAGCCGGGCCGGATTCAGGCCGAGCCGGCGCATCACGTGGTAGACGGTGAGGAAGACGGAGCCGCTGTCGACTCCGCCAGAGAAGCACACGCCGACCGGCTCGCGCTCCGGCAGGCCGCCGAGCCATTTCGCGGTCTCGTCCGCCAGGGCGCCGATGTAGCTCCGGCCGATCACGTCGAGGTCGGCGGGCAGTGCGTTGCGCACGGGCGTGAAGAAGCGCGTGTAGGTGGGATCGGGGTCGGGGCAGCCGATGAGCTGGAGCTCGACCACGTGGTGCGCCGGCACCATCCGCGTGTAGCTGGGATGAAACTGCCGTTCCAGCCCCTCGCCCTGCAGGTGCCGGTGGATCGCGTCGATTCGGTCGGAGACGATGAGCGCGGGGCCCTCGCGGCGCTTGGCGAGGAAGTAGCGCATCGGCCGGTCGAGCGAGCGCGCCATCCGCACGCGCTTGCCCTCGCGCGCCACGAGCGCGAAGGAACCGTCGATCTCGCGAACCGAGTCGGCGGAGCCGTGCAGGATGCGCGTGCGGGCCTCCTCGACGGTCATGTTGCGCAGGCGATGGGTGGCCGGATCAATCAGGTCGACGAGTCGTTCAATGTATTCGTCCATGGGAAAAAGAAGTTGGGGAGATGATGATTAGCGTCGCCAAAGCGGATCGCAATCCGGCAGGCGGCCGGAGGCCGGACCGAATTCGCACCCTACGCCGCGACGTGCGCAGGACAAGGCGAAACGATCCGGCAGGCGCGGAAAGAAGATCGGTCCGGCAACTGGCCCCGCGTTGACAGCGATTCACCCCTTTTCGATTACGTGTCTCGCGATCGCGCGCATTGTCCGCCATGAAATCGTCCGACCAATGACAGTTGTAGAGCCGCGTTCCTTTCACTAACGGGAGTGTGATATGTCCAAGCGCCTGATCTGGGTCAGCGGTGCGTTTCTGGTGATCGCGATCGCCGCAGGCGGCTTTTGGCTTCGCCGGTCGTCAACCGCGCCCGCCGGGTTCACGCGGCTGATGAATCGCGGCAACGGCCTGCTGGAAAAAGGCGATGCGCTCGCCGCGATCGACGTCTACACCCGGGCGCTCCGGCTTTCGCCGGAGAGCACCGATGTCCGGCTCAACCTGGCCAATGCCTATCTCCTGGCCGGCCGGCCGGACGACGCGGTGCCGATGTGCCGGCAGACGCTCGAGCTCGAGCCCAACAGTGCGGCGGCGTATTACCTGCTGGGCTGCGCGCTCCTCCGGAAAAACCAACCCGAACCAGCCGCGGAGGCGTTCCAGCAGTCGTGGAAGATCGATCCCGCGGTGCCGGCGCTCGACTTCCAGACGGGCATGGCGCAGGAGGAACTCGGGCAGATCCCTGACGCGATCCGCGATTTCGAGGGCGTGATCCGCGCCGTGCCCGACCATCCGTCGGCACATTACAAGTTGAGCCAGCTTTACCGGCGGGTCGGCCGAACCGACGACGCGGCGCGCGAGTTGGAGGAGCACCGGGCAATCCAAGCGCGTCGGAATGGTGCGCCCGTCACCACGGCCGAACTGGAACGCTGCAAGTACACCCAGCCGCTATCGCCCTTCGTCATGAGCCAACCCGATCCTCACGGGATTCCGGTCCGTTTTGCGGAGGACACCGCCGCGGCGTTTGGCGCGCTGGCGGCCCGTTGCCGCGGTCCGCTGGCCGTCATCGATTATGAGCACGACGGGCGCCCGAGCATTTTCGCGCAGGAAACGAGCGGCGGATTTCTGCTGCTCGACGACCATGACGGCCATTTCTCGGCGCTCGGCCGGCCGCTGCCCGTGCCCGCCGGGGCCGGGTACCGCGTCGCTTTGACGGGAGACCTGGACAACGATGGCTTCGACGACGTGGTCGTGCTCGGCGAGCAGGATTCGCGCGTGTTCAAGTTCTATGCGCATGGCCAGATCCGCGACGCGACCCGCGCGGCGGGGCTCGAGGGACTGAAGGCGAGCACCGGGCTGCTGGCCGACCTCGATTTTACCGGGAACCTGGACCTGGTCGTGGTGCCGCCGGGCGGGGCCGGCCTCGGCCTCTACCGCAATCTCGGCAACTTCTATTTCGACGGCAACTGGAGCGACTCCGGGCTGCCGAAGGCGTTTCCCCGCGCCACGCAGGTGATGACGGAAGACTGGAACAACGAGGGCCTGCCGGGGGTGTTCATCGCGCGTACGGACGCCCCGCCGGTGTTTTATGCGAAAAAGCGAGCGGCGGCATTCATGGCGGGCAACCTGACCGAGGCGTGGCCCGCCGGGGCGGTGATGGCGACGGGCGACCTCGACAACGACCTCCGCCCGGAGGCGGTGATCGCGACGGCCACCGCGATCGAGATCGTCGGCCGCGACCAAAGTCGGAGGCTGAGCCTGCCGCTGCTCGGTTTCCAAGTCTCGGGGCTGCTGCTGGCGGATTACGACAACGACGGCTGGCTCGACCTTTTCGCCTACGGCCGCAATGGCGTGCGGGTCTGGCGCAACGCCGGCCACGCCGGCTTTATCGACGTGACGAAGGAACTCGGGCTGGACCGCGTCGGCCCGGTTGACGGGATGGTCGCCGCCGATTTCGCCGGCAACGGTGACATCGACCTGGTGACGAGCTCGGACGCCGGGCTGCGTTTCTGGCGAAACGACGGCGGCAATCGGAACCTGCAGTTGAAACTGCTCCTCGCCGGCAACCGCTCTAACACCAGCTCGCTGGGCGTCCGCGTCGAGGTGCTGGCGGGCGACTGGCGCACCAGCCGCACGGTCCGGCGGATTCCGCTGGAGATCGGGGTCGGGCAGCACCGGCAGCTCGACGCGCTCAAGGTGCACTGGTTCGACCTCTCCACAGCGCAGGTCGACGTGCCGGTCGGGCGGGACATGCTGACGGTGACCGAGCCGACGCTGCCGACCGGCTCCTGTCCCTATCTGTACGCGTGGGACGGGCAGGAATTCAACTTTGTGACGGACATCCTCGGCGCCGCCCCGCTCGGGCTGCCGCAGAACGAGAAACAGTACGTGCCGGCCGATTCGGAGGAGCTGCTGGCGCTCGGCGATGAGACGAAGTTCCCGCCGCGCAACGGCGCCTACGAGATCCGCATCACCGACGAACTGCGCGAAGCGCTTTACCTCGACGAAGCCCGGCTCATTGCCGTCGACCATCCGCGCGGAACGGTGGTTTACCCGACAAGCAAGATGCACGCCGCCCCGCCATTCCCGCCGCACGAACTCTGGACGCTGCGTCCGCTCGCCACGCCCCGGCACGCGGTGCGCAGCGACGGCCTCGACGTCACGGCGGCGCTGGCCCGGGTCGACAACCAGATGGCCTCGCCGGTGCGGCTGCGCCGGCCGCAACTGCGCGGGCTGGCCGAGCCGTTCTCGGTCACGCTCGATTTCGGTCCGCTGCCTGTGCAGCGGCCGCTGGTGCTGGCGCTGACAGGCTGGCTGCATTTCGGCGGCGGGATGGCCAACATCGCCGGTTCGATTGATCCGACACTGCCGTTCCCCTTCCCCGTGCTCGAGGCGGAGCTTGCGGACGGAACCTGGCGGAAGGTGGACGTCGACGTCGGAACGCCCGCCGGAAAAACCAAAACCATCCTTGTCGACCTGGAGAACAAGCTGCCCGCCGGGACGCAGCGGCTCCGGCTGTCCACGGCCTACGAGATCAACTGGGATTGCGCGCTGCTGTGCGAAAAGGCCGGGGCGGCGGACACGCGTGACTACAGCCTGCAACCCGGGCGCACCGATCTGCACTGGCGCGGTTTCAGCCGCTACGCCGACCTGCCGCCGTCGCTCCCGCTCACGCCGGTTTACGGGGAGGTCTCGCCGACGCCACCGTGGGACCGGACGCCGGCCGGCTGGTTCACCCGGTACGGCGCGGTGGATGATCTCGTGACGCGGCGCGACGACCGGCTGGTGCTGCTCGCCGGCGGTGATGAACTGGCGTTGTCGTTCGACGCCGCGCAACTGCCGCCGCCGGCGCCGGGCATGACGCGCGACTTTTTCCTGCACGTGGTCGGATGGGACAAGGACGCCGACTTCCACGTGGGACAGGGCTGGCAGCTCGGGCCATTGCCGTTCCAAGGGATGGACGACCAGGCCTACGGGCACGAGCCGAGGCCCAGCCGGATCGACGATTCCTGGATGAAGATGTACAACACCCGCTGGGTCGACCCGGTCGTGGTGAGCCCGGGCGGCAAGGTGCGCCAGACTCCCTGAAGCGTTATGCAAGGCACGACACGTCTTCCCGGGTTCGGCCGGGTGCGGCATGGGATTCGCGCCCGCGCGGTGCTGGCCGGTGTGCTGGCCCACGCCGCAGCGGCGGGGCTGGCCACCCTAGCCTTCGGCGGCTCCGGGGCCAGAGCCACGGCCGATCCGGCCCCGGCAGCCGCAGGCAGCATCGAGGAGCAGCCGCTCGCCCCGCGATCCGGCCCGCGCGGCCGGACCCTCTTCACGATCATCCCCCCCGAGGACAGCGGCGTGCGCACCGAGAACAAGTACGACGACCCGGAGATTTGGGGCCGGCGGTCGCGGGAGTTCGATCTCGGGGCGGTCGGCACTGGCGTGGCCATCGGCGACTACGACAACGACGGCCGGCCGGACATTTTTGTCGTGAGCAAGACCGAAAGCTGCCGCCTTTTTCGCAATCTCGGCAACTGGAAGTTCGAGGACGTGACGGAAAAGGCCGGGGTCGGCGACCACGGCGCGGCCGCCCGGATCTGGAAACAGGGCGCGACGTTCGTCGACGTGAACAATGACGGGCTGCTGGATATCTACGTCTGCCGGTTCAATGCGCCGAACCTGCTCTACATCAACCAGGGTGACGGCACGTTCAAGGAGGAGGCGCACGCGTACGGGCTCGACGTGAAGGACGCCAGCGTCATGGCCTATTTCTGCGACTACGATCGCGACGGCTGGCTCGATGTCTTCATCCAGACCAATGTGCTCGATGCGGCGGCCCATCCGGAGGGTCAGCGGGACTATCTCTTCCACAACAACCGCAACGGCACGTTCACCAACGTGACGGACCGCGCCGGCGTCGCCCCGGGGCCGACGCATGGAAACTCGGCGGTCTGGTGGGACTTCGACGGCGACGGCTGGCCGGACCTGTACGTCGCGAACGACTTCGCGGTTCCCGATGCGCTTTACCACAACAACCACGACGGCACGTTTACGGATGTCATCGCCCGCGTGGTGCCGCACGCGCCCTACTCGTCGATGGGCTCGGACCTCGGCGACGTGAACAACGACGGCCGGCTCGGCCTGCTGGTCGCGGACATGGCGGAGACCGACCACGTCGCAGACCAGCGCGCGATGGCGGAATCGCGGGCGCGGATGCGCGTCCCCGCTGAAGGCACGGAGGAAGTCCGCCAGTTTCCCTGCAGCGCCCTTTATCTGAACACCGGGACCGGCCGGTGCCTGGAGGCGGCGCGCCTCGCCGGGCTCGACGCGACCGGCTGGACCTGGGCGCCGCTCTGGGAGGACCTGGATGACGACGGGCGGTCCGACCTGTTTGTCACGAACGGAATGTATCGGGAGATCCACAACCAGGACCTGATCACGCGCCGGACCATGGCCGGCAGCGCGCCCGCGGGCGGACAGATCGTGCGGAACAGCCCGGCATTCGCCGAGACGCATCTGGCGTTTCGCAACCTGGGCGGTCTGCGCTTTGAAAACGTTTCGAGCACCTGGGGGCTGGACCAGAAGGGAGTGAGCTTCGGGGCGGCCTTCGGCGACCTCGACGGCGACGGCGACCTGGATTTGATTTACACCAATTACCAAGCGGGGGTGACGCTGCTGCGCAATGACAGCGACACCGGGCACCGGATCATCTGCGCGCTGCGCGGCACCCACTCCAACCGGTTCGGCATCGGGGCGAAGGTGACGCTCGAAAGCGCGGCGGGCATCCAGGTCCGGACACTGACGCTCGGGCGCGGGTTCATGTCGAGCAGCGAACCGATCGTACATTTCGGGCTGGGCGAGAATGCGGTGATCCGGCGGCTTACGGTGTCGTGGCCGAGCGGCGCAGTGCAGACGTTTGAGAACCTTCACGCTGATCGGCGGTTCACGATCACCGAGCCCTCGGCGCCGCCGCCACCAGCGCCGCCGGCGGCCCGACCGGAGCCCCAGTTCACGGAAACGAGCCAGGCCGCGCATCTCTCATGGACGGCCGCCGAGGAATCCTACGACGAGTTTCTCGACCAGCGGCTGCTTCCGATGGGGTTCAACCGCCGCGGACCGGCGATCGCCGTGGGCGACCTCGACGGCAGCGGACGCGACGGCGTGTGCATCGGAGGGACCACGCGGGAGGCCCGGCGAGTTTTATTGCCGCAGGGCGCGGACGCCTGGGCGCCCGCGGCTTCGCCGGCGCTGGCCGCACCGCCCGATGTGGATGACGGGCCGCTGCTGCTGTTTGACGCCACTGGCGACGGCCGGGCGGATCTGCTCGTGACGGCTGGCGGAACCAGCCAGCCCGCGGGCGCGCCCGAGTACCAGCCACGCCTGTTCCTGAACGACGGTCACGGACACTTCCGGCCGGCACCCGAGGGCACGCTCCCGCCACTGTCCATCAGCGCCGGCGCGGCCTGCGCCGCCGATTTCGACCGCGACGGGCGGCTCGACCTGTTCATCGGCGGGCGGGTCTCGCCCGGACTCTACCCGGCGGCGCCAACGAGCGCGCTGCTGGCTAACCGCGGGGGAAAATTCGTGGACGTCACCGATGCCGTGGCACCGATGCTGCGCAAGGTCGGCATGGTCACGGCGGCACTCTGGAGCGACGTCGACGGCGACGGCTGGCCGGACCTGCTGCTGACGCTCGAATGGGGCGAAGTGAAGTATTTCCACAACGCCGGCGGAAAGAAGTTCGAGGACTGGACGGAGAAGGCGGGCTTCGCCTCGGCGGGGACGGGCTGGTGGCGGTCGATCGCGACGGCGGATTTCAACGGCGATGGACGCCCCGACTACGCGGTGGGAAACGTGGGACTAAACACGCAATACCGCGCCGATCCGGAACATCCCACGCTGCTCTTCTCCGGTGATTTTGCCGGCCGCGGCTCCGCCGAGATCGTCGAGGCGTATTACGAGGATGGCCGGCTGTATCCGCGGCGCAGCCGCACGGACCTTGGCGCCGCCATTCCCTCCGTGCTCCGGCGTTACCGGTGGAACAACGATTACGCCCGCGCGACGTTGCCGGAGATTCTGGGAGCCGACCGGCTGGCCGCGGCGACGCGCCTGGCGGCCACGGAATTGCGCAGCGGCGTGTTTCTCAGCCAGCCGGACGGTCGGTATCGTTTCGAGCCCTGGCCACTGATCGCGCAGGTCGCTCCGGCCGACGGCCTCGTGGCCGGCGATTTCGATGGCGACGGGCACGCCGATCTCTACGTCGTACAGAACTCCTACGCACCGGCACCGGCGATCGGCCGTTTCGACGGCGGCCTGAGCCAGCTGCTCTGCGGAGATGGCCACGGGCATTTCGCACCGGTGCCGCCCATCGAAAGCGGCCTCCTTGTGCCCGGCGATGCCAAGGCACTGACGGTGCTTGACCTCGACGGCGACGGCTGGCCGGACTTCCTAGTTTCGCGGAACGGCGAAGCGACGCTGGCGTTTCGCAACCGGGGCGTCGCGGGCCGGCATTCTCTTCGCGTTGTCCTGCAGGGGCAGGCCGGCAACCCGCAGGCGGTGGGCGCGCGCGTCATGGCGGAGTACGCCGACGGCGCGACCGAAGCCGGCGAAATTTGCGCCGGCTCGGGTTACTACAGCCAGTCGACCGCGGCCCTATTCTTCGGCTCCACAGATCGGAATCCGCTGCGGCGCGTGCGTGTTCAGTGGCCGTCCGGCATGACGACAACGAGTCCCGATTGGGGAGACAGGATTCCAACGACCGTCCGGCTGGTCGCGCCGGAACCTTGAGCGGCGGATTTCGCCGGAGATCAATCTCCCGGCGCTGAACGGATCCGCGGCCGGCACCTTCGCGTCGCTGGAGCTGCCGGCCAAGGCCGAACCACCATTCACCCCTCAATTCTGTCAATCCGCCACGCTATACTGGAAATCGACATGTTAAGATGACAACAGGGTCATATTCAGATGTCCTGCACAGCAGACCGAACGACCAAGTCGAATAAGGCGGAGCAAGCAGCGACAATCCTATCAGGCACGGAGACATCAGTTTCGCCACTGGATGATATAAGATCATCGGGTGTTCGCGGGTTCGTTTCTGTTGCCCGGCGCAGTTGATCCGATTTTGCGTTTATGAAACCGACGAAACGGGATGCGGGATTCAAAGTTGGCGGACGCTGCTTGCTGTTGCTCGCGCTGACACTGACGGCATGCAAGCAGAAGTCGTCCGAGCCGATGAGCGACGCTGCACAGCCGCCACCCTTCTCCGTTACCCCGCCGATCCCCGCCGGCGCTAATGACCTTTTCGAGGATGTCACCGCCAAGGCGCGGATTGATTTCGTCCAGCAGTTTTGCGACGACCGCATCGCCAACATCCTGGAATCAAATGGCTCGGGCGTGGTTGTCTTCGACTACGACAACGATGGGTACATGGATCTCTACTTCGTCAATCCGGGACCGAAGGCGGGAGTGACGCACGAGGCGCCGGGAACCCGGCGTCAACCGAATCGGCTCTACCACAACAACAGAGACGGCACGTTCACCGACGTGACGGAGAAAGCCGGAGTGGGCGGCCAGGGGTTCGGAATCGCAGCCGCGGCGGCCGATTACGATGGCGACGGCTGGACGGACCTTTATGTCGTCAACGCCGGGAAGAACATCCTCTACCACAATAATAGAGACGGCACGTTCACCGATGTGACCGACAAAGCCGGCGTGGGCGATGCGGGAACGGGCATCGGCGCCACCTGGCTGGATGTCAATAACGACGGCCGGCTGGACCTCTACGTGGCCAACTACCTGAGTTTCGATCCCGACTATAAACTCTTCTACAACCCGACCAGCTATCCCGGTCCGCTGGCCTATAAACCGGAACGGGACGTGCTCTATATCAACAACGGCGACGGCACCTTCACCAACGCCAGTGAGTCAGCGGGCATCTGGGCCCTGCCTCCCCATCGGACCATGTCCGTGGTCCCGTTGGACTACAACCGGGACGGCCACGAGGACCTTTATATCAGCAATGACGCGACTCCGAATATGCTGCTCATCAATGATGGCCACGGGCATTTTCACGACGAGGCCATGAAGCTGGGCGTTGCCTTTAACGCCTTGGGCGAGGCGGCCGGCTCGATGACCGCCGCGGTCGGCGACTGTGACGGCGATCAGCTCCCCGACATCCTGGTCTCGCGCCTGGGATATGGTTCACTTTACATGGGCACGAAGCAGGGCGATTTCCTGGATCGGATGATGGCCTCGGGACTCGGCGTGCTGACGGCGCAGTATGTCGGGTGGGGATGCAACTTCATCGATTTTGATAACGCCGGAAAACTGGACGTCTTCATCGCCAACGGTGATCCCTTCCGGATGGTCGGCTGGCAAAGCCTGCTGCTGGAGAACGATGGCCAAGGCAATTTCCGCAATGCGGTGGACAAGGGCGGCGCCTATTTCCGAACGCCGGTGCGGGCGCGCCCGAGCGTCGTGCTGGATTACGACAACGACGGCCGGATGGACTTGCTGGTGGGCCTGATGGGAGATCGGCCGGTCCTGCTGCACAACCGCGACCGCTCCGGCAACCACTGGATTACCCTGTCGCTCCGCGGAACCAAGAGCAACCCGGCGGGTTGGGGATCGTGGATCGAGCTGACGGCGGACGGGAAGACCTACGTTCAGGAAAGCCGCTGCCCCTCGGCCTTCCTGAGCCAAGGGGATCCGCGAGTCCACTTCGGGCTCGGCTCGGCGCCGATTGTGCAGCGGATCCAAATCAAGTGGCCGAGCGGCACGGTCCAGACGCTGACCGACGTCCGCGTCGACCAGATTCTTAAAGTGACCGAGCCCTGACCCCGATGAGTCCGCGCACCAGCGTTTTGTTTGGAGTGGCGGCATTCCTGCTGGCGGGCTGCCATCCGGTGGTGCCAAACGGCTCCGTGGTCCTGACGCAAACACCCGTGAGCGTCCCGCCTCCCCCAACCGCCACGGTGCTGGATGTCCGGTATCCGCCGGGAAGCCGGGTGATCTTATTGGTTCCTCCGTTTCGCACGGACACGGTTCGTGAGCTTTCCCGCGGATTGGTCGCCGCCGGTGATCCCTGCGTTTCATGGGACGGCCGCTGGGTTTATTTCGCCGGCAAGAGCTCGGAGGAAGCCGACTGGCAGATCTACAAGGTCGATGCGAGCGGCGGTCGGCCCGAACTCGTGACCCGGATGCCTGGCGGGGCGATGGATCCCGCTCTCGCCGCCCATGGAGAGTTGGTTTTCAGCTCCCCCGTACCCAAGGCGGGCCGGCTCTGGACTACCGAAAAGCCGGCCGCACTCTACGGGCAGATGCCGGGCCAGGCTCCCCGCCGCCTCACCTACGGCCCGGACAGCGCCGTCGGCGCCACCATGCTGCGCGATGGACGGGTCCTCTTCGTGACCGCCGTGGCCCGTGATGACCGCCACGCTCCGTGGCATCTGTGCCTCTTCACGATCAACAACGACGGCACCGAGGTCTCTGCGTATGCCTGCCAGAAGGACGGGGTGGACTTTATCCGGCGCCCGCGCGAGCTGGGCGACGGCCGGATCGCCTTCCTCGCTGCGCGCACGGAGGAACCGGGACCCATGGGCTGGGCGGAATGCGTGAGATCGGCAGCTCCGTTCGCCACGCGAAACAATCTTTTCGACTTCAAGAGCGACGGTTGCCGCTCGGTGGAGCCGATGCCGGACAACGACCTGCTGACCTGTGTCGAAACGAGCGGCTGGGTCGGGCGTTCGATGATGGGCAACGCGGCGGTTTTTCGCGTCGCGGCTGACGCCACCGCGCTCGGCGCTCCGATCTTCAACGATCCGCAATGGAACAGCATCGAAGCCACCTTCGTCACGGCGCGGGATGAACCCGCCGGACACACGTCCGCCGTCATGCCGGGAGCGTCCCGCGGCACGGTGCTGTGTCTCAACGTCAATGACAGCAGCGAATCCGCCGCCGCCGGGAACCCTGCTCCCGCCGCCGAGCTTCGCGTCTTTGCGTTGGCGGATTCAGGGCAGCAGCGCGTCTTGGGAAAAGTGCCGGTGGCTTCCGACGGTTCGGTGCTCGTGTATCTTCCCGTGGGCGTGCCGCTGGGCTTCGACACCCTCGACGCCCAAGGACATCTGCTCCGGCATCAGCCGGCGTTTGTCTGGCTGCAGCCCGGGGAGAATCGCGCGTGCGTCGGTTGCCACGAGCCGCGCAACCATTCGCCCCGGAACATCCGTCCGCTGGCAGCGATGCGCGACCCGGCGAATTTGGACTTTCCCAAGCAAACGACCGCCCCCAGCGCCACCGCCCCATGAAGCTCAGACGGATCTTTCTGATCGCGACGCCGCTGGTGCTGGCGGGAGCAGGGTCCGCAGTAGTGGGCGGATACTTCGGATTGCGCGCCCACCAGCGCCGGACATCGGGCCGGCCCGATCTGGGCTTTGTCTCCTGCAGCCATTGTCACGGCGTCAGCTTGGCCAAGTTGCCGTGGGCGCACCGCCGTCCGCACCATGACTCACCCGGCGGGATCGTGGTTTCCCCGGACGGGAAGACGTTGTTCATCGCCCTGGATGATATGGACGAGGTCGCCGCAGCCGACGTGGCTTCGCTCACCGTGACCCGCCGGGCGAAGGTCCCGGGCGGGCCGTTCGGTTTGGCGCTGGATGCGGCGGGCAATCGTTTGTTCGTGGCTTGCCCGCATCAGGACCGGGTCGCGGTGCTCGATACGCGCGACCTCAAGGAGCAGGACAGCATCGCGGTGGGCGTTCGTCCGACCGACGTCGCATATTGCCAGACTCCGGTCGGGGAGCGGCTGATTGTTTCCAATTCCGGCAGCGACGACATCTCGGTGCTTTCGGTCTCGCCGTTGAGCGAGCTGGTTCGGACGGCGGGGGGGCGTGAACCGTACGCGGTCGCGGTGTCAGGCGACGGTCGGCGCGTTTACGTTGCCAATCGGATGGCGGTCCACGACCAGATGCTCAGTCCGCCCGCCTCGGAGGTGACCGTTCTTGATGCGGCCAACGGGCACATCCTCGATCGGAAGGTGCTCCACTCGGCCCATCTGGCCGAGGGCATTACCACGGTGCCGGCGAGACGGTGGACACTGAATTCGATGGTCAGGGTGCGCAATCTGGTCCCGATCACGCAAGTGAAGGACGGGTGGGTTATGTCCGGAGGCTTGGCGATCTCCGAGGAGAACGGCCAGGTGACGCAGGTTCCGTTGGACGAGGCGAACGCCTACTTTGCCGATCCCTCGGGCGTCGTGGCCAGCCCCGACGGCAAGCGGGCCTATGTGGCCTCCGGGGGCGCCGACGTGGTGACGGTCCTCGACCTCGACCGGTTGGGCGCGTGGCTGATTAAGGCCGATGCAGCGGCGCGGAGTGATGCCATCGGAGACATGGCGCTGTCCTATCGTTACGTGGTCGCCCGGATTCCGACCGGCTGCAATCCCCGGCACCTGGCGCTTTCCCCCGACGGCCGCCGGTTGTTCGTGGCCGAACGACTTGAGGACCGGGTGCTCATTGTGGACACGACCAACCTCAAGCCGATCGGCCGGATCGTGCTGGGTGACGGCGGGAAGAACGATCCCATCCGTCAGGGCGAGCGGGTCTTCACGCGGGCGCGCTACACGTTTCAAGGGCAGTTCTCCTGTCGCTCGTGCCACCCTGACGGCCACGTGGACGGACTCTCCTATGATTTCGATGGCAGCGGGATCGGCGACAATCTCTTGGACAACCGCAGTCTGTGCGGCGTGGCCGGCACGGCCCCATTCAAGTGGAACGGGAAGAATCCCACGCTGCAGTTCCAGTGCGGCCCGCGGTTTGCGCGCGTGCTGATGCGGACCGATCCGATTCCGCCGGCGCAATTGGACGAGCTGGCGACGTTCCTCGAGCATCTTCCCCCGACGCGTGCGATCCCGTGGAGCCAGGTGGGCCGGCCGCTCACGCCCGCGCAGGAGCGCGGCCGCAAACTCTTCTTCGCCACGCAGCGTACCGACGGCACGCCGATTCCCCTGGCGCTCCAATGTCAGACCTGCCATCGGCCGCCGCTGTTCACAGATCGGCTGCTCCGATCGGTGGGCACGAAAGCGGCCCGCGATGCGTCGGGCATGTTTGACACGCCGCATCTCGTCGGGATCGGCGCCTCGGCTCCCTATCTGCACGACGGCCGGGCGAAGACGCTCGAGGAGATTTGGACCACCTATCAGAAGGACGATCTGCACGGCGTCAGCAGCTATTGGTCCAAAGAGCAACTGAACGATTTGGTCGAGTACCTCAAAACGCTGTAAGCCACCATGAAAAACCCAGCCATTCGGTCAGCCCGCGCGATCGCGGGCCTCGTATTTGCCTTTCCCCTCCTCCTGGCGGGCGGAGCGCGCATCCGGGCCGCGACGACCGGCACGGAGACGGCAACGCTCCCGTTTCCCGTAGTGGCGCGGTTCGAAAACTTCGGCGAAAAGGACGGCCTCCCGTCGCACAAGGTGCATTGCGTCCTGAAAACCGGCGACGGCAGACTGTGGCTCGGCACCAGCAACGGGCTGTGCGTGCGCGAACCGGATGGCAAGTTCCGCCGCTATGGACCGGAGGACGGGTTGAGCCATCCGGTGGTGCTGAGCATGGCCGAGGACCCCGCAACCGGCGACTTGTGGCTCGCGACCATGCAGGGACTGTCCCGCTTCAGCGGGGGGCAGTTTACCGTCTTCACGCAGACCAACAGCGGCCTGCCGAACAATGTCGTCTACGGAGTGGGGATCATGGACGGCACCGTCTGGGCCGCGACCCCCGCCGGCGCAGGCGGGTATAACCTCAAGACCAAAGCCTGGAGCATCTACGACCACAACAACGCGCCCATGGAGGAGCCGTGGTGCTATGCCATCGCCCCGGGCAACGGAGTCGTCTACATTGGCATCTGGGCCGGCGGCATCGTGGAACATGATCCCCGGGCTGGCACGTTCAAGGCCTATCGCGATCCCGATGGCGATTTCCAGTACCAGTTGACGCCCGACAGCGGACCCATTGCCGACATCACTTCCTGGGTTGCGTACGACGATGGCATCCTTTGGCAGGCAACCTACTTCGGGCTTGCGCGGTACGACACGAAAGAGGCGATGTGGCGGACGTGGGTCCAGGACAAGACGCCTCTGGTCTCCAATTTCATCAACAGCATCTTTGCCCGTGGCCGGGTGGCCTGGGTCGCCACCGACCGCGGCGTATCCGTCACCGATGGCACCACCTGGGTCAATTACCTCGTCGATGAGAAAGGCCAGGGCGGGGTCCGAACCTATCTGCCCGGACAGGAGCCCGAAACCCGCACCATGACGACGGCGTTGTCGGACGGCTTTGTGCTGGCTGTCTGGGCCGACGACCACGAAGCCTGGTTTGCCACCTCCAATGGTTTGAGCCGCGGCATCTTCGCCGTTCCGGGCGCATCAACGAGCGTCACTTCGAATCCCTAACCCCGACAACATCCCCGCATTCACCCCATCTCACCTTATGAACAACGCAATCGCGAACCCCATTGAGCGAGTCATCAACTACACGGCTGCCGAAAAGCGCGAGCGCCGCGCCCTCGGTCTTCCTGTCGACGAGCTGTCTCCCGCCGGGATCCTGCGGCGGAAGCATGCCGGGAGCCGGCCGATTCCGAAGCAGATACTGACCGCCCCCCAGATCCTGAACGAGGCCCCCGCCTATGGGAGCGCGTTCTGCCGCGGCATGCGCTTTGAGCTGCCCAACGGCCTGGTCCAGTTGCTCGTCAGCGGCACAGCCGCTGTGAGCGAAACCGGGGCGACCCTGTTTCCGGGCGACTTTCGGGCGCAGTGCTGGCGGACCTACCGCAATATCACCGCCCTGCTGGAGAGCGGCGGCGCGAGCTGGCAGGACATCGTGCGGACGACGTGTTACCTGCGCGACATCGAGCGCGACTACGACCAGTTCAACAGCATTCGGAACGAGTTCTACAGCGCGCTCGGCCTTGATCCGGTGCCGCCCAGCACCGGCATCCAGGCACGCCTCTGCCGGTCCGATCTATTGGTGGAAATCGAGGCCATCGCGATGTTCATCCGCTAGGAGACTCCCATGAGAATCTTCGGGTTGTGCCTGATGGCTCTTGTCACCGCTGCTTCCGCTGGCGCCGCTGGGGGAGAAATCCGCGTCGCTCCGGCGGCGACGCCCCCGGAGATCCGATCGTCGGAGGCCGCCCCGGCGTCGTCCCGTTTCATCTACGGCACGCCCGACGAGCAGTATCCGTACTACGCCGGGGTGCCACGGGAACTCTGGCCCTATCGCAATATCGAGCCTTACGTGAAATTCTTTGTCACCCGCATGCCCTTCCGCGGTCCCGGCCGGGATTACCCGCCGCCACCCGATCTGAAATCGCTCCGGATCGGCTTGATCGATTCCCCAAGGTACGGCGCGAACTGGGACCGGAGCGAGCGCACGCGAGCCGGTATCGTGCAGGCGATCGAAGAGGCGAACCGGGAGCGCCAGCCAGGCGAACTGCCGTTTGAGATGGTCGAGCACGAAGGCGTCGCCCAATGGGGCGGCGCCGCGAATCTCGCCGCGCTCCTCGCGGACGAGAAGGTCCTCGGCTACCTGGGGATGATCGACGGAACCGACGCGCACGTCGCGTTGCGCGTCACGCTCAAGACCGAGATTGTGATGATCAACACCTCGGATCCGGACCCGACCTTGACTGAAACGAGCATTCCCTGGCTGCTCCGGGTCCTTCCCGATCATCGAGTGGAAGAAGCGAGGCTGGCCGAGCTGATCGTGCACAAGTTCGGCTGCAAGCGCATTGCCATCCTGCGCGCGGGTGACCGCTTTGGACGTCTCGGCGTCCACACCTTCATGGCCTTTGCCCGACGCCTGGGTTGCCCTGCGGTGCAGGAACTGCTCTTCAAACCCGGAGGAACCGACATTCCCCACCAGATCGCCGCGATCAAGGACTCCCAACCGGACGCGATCTTCTTCGTCGGCGAGCCGGACGACGTCGGCCGTTTTGCCAAACAGTTCCGCCAGGCTGGCATCCAAGCCCGTTTTTTCGGCACGGACCTTTTGATGGAGGATAGCTTCCTGCAGGAAGCCGGCGACGCTGCGGAGGGCACGATGATCACGTGTCTCTTTGATCCCGCCCGCAAGGACCCCCTCTGGGTCAGCTTCGTGACTCGATTCCGGGAGCGCTGGGGTCATGAGCCTGACGCCTATGCCGCCTACGCCTACGATGGCGCCCAGATCATGATCCACGCCATTCAAAGCGCTGGACCGAATCGCTGGCGCATCCGGGATCAGGTGTGCAACCTGGACTTTTATCAAGGGGTCACCGGCTGGATGCAGTTCGACGGCACCGGTAGCAACATTGCACCAGTGCGGTTGGTGCGGTTTGAACATGGGCGCCGCGTCTTCGAGCCGGAACGCGAATTCACCCCCACGATCGCGCAGCGTTAGCGGCCCGCGGATTGCCATGCTCGTCGGATTACGCTGCCTTGTCGTCTGGCTGTTGCTCGCCCCCTTTGCCGGCGGCGTCGGAGCGCGCCCGCTGACGCTGGGCCTGGTCGCGCCGCCGGACGAACCGGATGCGACCAGCCTGCTGCGCGGCGTGCAGCTCGCCGTCGCCGACGCCAACGAGACCGGCGAGAAACCGGTCGCCCTGGAAGTGCGCAGCGGAAGCGGCCAGTGGGGGAGCGTCGGAAACGACGCGGTAACCTTGGTCTGCGAACGCCACGTCGACGCGATCATCACTCCATCCGACGGCGCTGCCAGTCACCTTATCTTGCAGGTCGCCGGCCGCACCCGGGTGCCGGTGGCCAGCGTCTGCCCTGATTCGTCGGTTACGGATGCCGGAGTCATCTGGGCGGTGTGCGTCGTCCCGCGCACCGACAAGGAAGCCGGGGCCTTGTTTGCCGCGGCGCGGCGAACGGATGGTTCTCCGCTCCATTGGTGGGCCGTGGTGCCGGCGGATCGGCCCGGACGCGCGGTCCGCCGCGATCTCGAGGCAGCGGCGCGCCGCGGCGGCACGCCGCTCGATGGAATCGTCGATGGTGGCGAGCCGAAGACAGATCTCGCCGCCCTCGTTCACATGATCG
>Ga0265323_10000635_pt1 | contig 19202 bp, 18 predicted proteins | sample 41225metaG_FD_193580 | JGI IMG/M metagenome (GOLD analysis project Ga0265323, IMG submission 193580) | Rhizosphere microbial communities from Carex aquatilis grown in University of Washington, Seatle, WA, United States - 4-12-25 metaG | ecosystem: Host-associated > Plants > Roots > Rhizosphere...
TCGTCGTCGTAATATGAATTTATTGAATTATTACTGCATCCCCTCTTTTTAATTTTAATTCTTCCTGTATCTCTTGCAACTTTGCCTTAGTCAGGGGATATTTCCATATAAACAAAATAGATAGAATCATTGCTGTTACTGGTACAATGATATAGAACAACCTGATTGTGTATAATTGGCTGACAGTTAAATGAGGATCCTTACCGCTAATACCCAAGTAAATTAATACCGAGGAACTCATAATTATAACCCCGGCAATAGATAATTTGATTAAGAACCCGGTTACTGCGCTAAACATACCTTCCCTGCGTTCTCCGGTTTTAAGTTCATCATAATCGCAAATATCTGCACAAAAAGAACCAATGAGAACCCAGCAGGCGCTTAATCCAATATTGATAATTACAGGTGGCAGAATAGTCAGATATGGCAAATTTGGAGTAAAAAAGAACCAGCTTGAAAGATATCCCAATATACCTATAATGAGACCTGAAATCAGGATAGTTTTTTTATCGAAAAATTTATATACCTTATTAATAACTACAATGGTAAGCAATGTAGCGCCCGTTTGAACAAAAGCAGTATAAACACCAATAAATCCTGCAAGTTCTTTATGTGTCATATATTTCTCGATAAGATGGAACTGGAAAGGATATCTCCAATGCCAGTCTAAAACTTTATGCATTCCGTCATATCCCACATGATAAAGTGTAATGTATCCCAATAATGGTAACATAAAATACAAACTCAAAAACACAAAAAATATAGCCCCCATAAATATTAAAAATGGCCTGTCTTTAAGAGTTTCCATAACTGAATGCCAGAATTTTACTTTTTCATGTTTGATAACATAACGATCTTTGCAAACAATGGCAGGTATTATGCCGGTTATTAACATCACAAATCCTATTATGATACCTAAGTATCTGGCGCCGGTTGCCTCATCTCCATGCCAAATTTTTAACTGTGTAAGTAAATATGCAGATCCTATAACTATACCAATAGTGTAAGAAAAAACAAGCTTATAAAGCTGCAACCTTGTCCGTTCATGATAATCCACTTCAAGTTCCAGTCCCAATGCACTGAATGGTATCTGCCAAAGCGGAAAAGTCATGAAAAATAATGAAACAGTTGTCACCAGATATGCGGCCTGGAGAATATTTCCTTTTATTAAAATTCCAAAAACCTGAAAATCCTCAACGGATCGTGGAACGAACCATATACTGACAAAAATAAATGACATAATAATGGATCCAATGAAAATCCATGGCTTTCTCCTTCCCCATCTTGATCTCGTATTATCACTTAGATTGCCAATAATTGGATCTGTAACTCCCTCAACAATACGGGAAGCGCTTAAAGCAAGTCCAACTACAAAAGGACTGATACCCAGGCACACCTGAAAAATATTGTAAGCCAGACTGGGAACAACATTGATCGAAAGATTTTCTGCAAATCCTCCTATACCCCAGGATAGTTTTTGTCCGGTAGATAATTTAGCCTTTTGTTTATCCTCCATGTTTATTTATTTTTTTAAAATTCTTCTCACTTTTTGATTAATAATTTCTCAATTTCGTTTAATTAAGGTCGTCATTTCGAGCGCAGCGAAGTAATATGTCGATAAAGAGATTGCTTCGTTTTTCGCAATGACAACTTCATTTTAGTTTTTTACTTAATTGAACGACATCGAATAATCTCCTTTCGAAATTTGTTTTAAATATGCTAATTTTTTACGAACAACCAAAAAATATATTTTAATTTATCAGGTAAGTATCCTCCCTGGTTTATAATTTTCTTTTTTTCAACAAAACTGTTTTTCAAATCATTTGAATACAGAATGCTTTTATAAACCAAATTCACAAAGGATTTCAAATGACTCATTTATTGTTTAACAAAACAATACTGAATTAAAAATTAAAAAATAAATGTGAGGTTTTTAAATTGAGTCAATTATTGCTTCACATAAAATAATTCATTTCTATACTTTTTATTTGTCTTAACATATTTATCCAAAAAGACTTTTTGATCATTAAGATTTTTCATCGCATCTTCAATTGACCTGTTAAGCTGAGAAATGGATAAAGTCATATTTGAATCAGGATTTCTAATTTCATTCAGTTTTTCCCGGGATAGATTTAATGAATATTCTGCAGTATCCAGCATATTTTTAATTTCATTATCAGCTTTTTTAGGTATAAATTGCTTATTTCGATATTGCACAAACTTGTTTAATTCATTAATACCATCATTGTAAAAACTAACTGCAGCATTATGGGTTTCAATAACCAATTTGTTTTTGTAATATTCTATCTCCAGCTTATTTTCCTGCAATTTGTCAAAGATTAAAGAATTCTTAACTCCATTTCTTTCAATTCTATTGCTTGATGAAATCAATCTCTCAGTATTTGATTCCTGCTCAAACTTACTTAGAGTATCTATAAAATTAAAAAATGGCTTGTTTTTATTGACTTTGAAATTGCCTTCATAAAATTCCTGGTTTGTTACCGGATAATTTAAAAATTGCCATAACGGATCAAATGGCATATGTGATTTTATCAGGTTCTCAGGTTTTGTTTTAAAGTAAAAATTATTAATTTTTCTCACAAATCTTGAATTGTGTACATAACCTGAACCCCAGGTAGGATCAAACAAAAACCAGGTTGAATCAATTAATCCTGCGCACCAGGCGTGAGGAATATAATTTACCATTTCATTTTGTTTTGTATATCCATAAATCACATAAGATTTTATTCCAACCTGATTAATTATATTATTATAAAGTTCTGCATAATGCTGACAGATTCCTTTCCTTGTTTTTAAAACTTTGTCGATAACTTCATTTTTATTGGCATAAAAATTAATTGCAAACATATTATCGACATCATATTGAATATTTATTGTAACCCAAATGAATGCAGCTCTTGCTTTATCGGATTCATTAGAAAAATTTGAATTAATATAACCTGCTATCCCTTTGGTTGACTGTGTTAATGAATCGGGTATTAGTAATGCGACAAAATCGATTTTGGAATAATCTTTATTTTTTTGTGCATTTAATACTAAGGATAAACCAATCAAAATAATCGTAAGAACTGATCTCATAATGTTTTTTTCAAAGTATAGCATAATTCAATTTTATCTCAATCATTATTTGTAATTTGCCTGACCTTAACATTGGTGGTGGATTAATAGTTAAAAGACTTTATTTACCATGATTCAAATGTATAATATTTTTTGAATCGGGATTTTTATTCTTTCAGATTATTTGTAAATAAACATCAGTCTAAATAACAATTTTAATTTTATTTAAAGTTGATTTTGATTAATCTTGATTCATTTAAAATTATAATAAAAAAATAAAATCTTCTTATATATGATTAGTCATCGCTCAAAAATTTAAAACAAAAACTATAAATTCATAGATAAGATTAACGAATTTAGCCAATAAATGAGAAGTAAATAATTCACAACATTTGCACTATGATAGATAACCAAATATTAGACTGGCTTCTTGAAGGTGATGTTTCAATACAATACCAGGTTTATCGCGATTTGTTGAAAACTGAGAAAAGTGATTTAAGGGAACGAATATCGAAAGAAGGCTGGGGTGCCCAATATCTCTCAATTCGGAATGTTAATGGACACTGGGGTTTGGGATTCTACAGGCCAAAATGGACTTCAACACATTATACTTTGTTGGATTTAAAAAATTTAGGTATTTCAAATCAAAACAAGCATATCATTTTCACGATAAATAAAATAATTCAGTACAATAAATGTTCCGATGGCGGAATAAAAGCAACCGGGCAAAACTCAAAAAGTGATGTTTGTGTTAATGGAATGTTCCTGAATTACGCATCATATTTTGGAGCAAATGAAACAGATTTGAAATCTATAATCGATTTTTTGCTTTCGCTACAAATGAAAGATGGAGGATTTAATTGCCATTCAAACAGAATAGGTGCTGTGCACAGTTCCTTACATTCAACCCTTTCAGTGCTTGAAGGTATTATGGAGTATTTAAAAAATGGATATACCTACAGGTTACCGGAACTGAAAAAAGCCAAAAAGGAGTCGATAGAATTTATTCTTGAACATAGGCTTTATCAATCGCATAAAACTGGTGAAACGATAGATGACAAAATATTAAAATTGTCTTATCCTTCACGATGGAGATATGATATTTTAAGGGCTTTGGATTATTTTCAATTTGCGGGTGTTGCGTATGACGAAAGAATGGGCGATGCAATTGATATAGTCATTAAAAAACGCCGGCCTGATAAAAAATGGCCATTACAGGCAAAGCACGGCGGACAAGTATATTTCGACATGGAACCAGCCGGAAAGGCAAGCCGATGGAATACATTAAGGGCGCTAAGGGTGTTTTCTTATTTTGGGATTAACCTGTAATTTATTCGGAAAGTATCTGAATATATTCTCCTTAGCAAAACAGGTGTTTATCCTATAATCATTAATTTATATAAAATATCACTATTTCATTGGTTTATTCAATATGAAATCATAAATAATGATGTAACAACAAATTTTAGTGTACTTTTGTCGCGAATTTCTGTCTATATGAAATATCCATTTTGTTTATTTAATTTCATTTGGCAGGGTTGTTTGTTAAATTTAAATACAGGAAAGTAAATTATGGGAAGATCGCATGAGACTTTTAATAAAAAAGAAGTTCGTAATAAAAAAGAAAAAAAAAGAAAGGAAAAGGCCAAGAAAAAGCTCGATAGAAAAGAAAGCAGGGATGGCAATAGTTTAAACGATATGATAGCTTATGTGGATGAATTTGGCAATATCACATCAACGCCGCCGGATGCGTCCAAAAGGAAAATAGTAATTGCAGAAGATATTCAAATTAGTGTGCCTAAAACTTTAGAATCAGATTTTAAAGAAACTATCAGAAAAGGTATCGTTACTTTTTTTAATGATTCTAAAGGTTATGGATTTATTAAGGATGTCGTTACACAGGAAAGTGTATTTGTTCATATTAACGGACTGGTAGAACCCATAAAAGAGAATAATAAAGTAATATTCGAAATTGCGAAGGGACCAAAAGGCCCTGTTGCGACCAATGTTAAAATTGACAGGGACATTTCACCTTTAAAAGAATCGTTGAAGTAACTTCAGTTCAACAATTCTTCATATTCATATAATTCCTGAACATTCGGTGTATTGATAAATTCTAAATTTTCTTTTCGAAGAAATTGTATTACTGTATGTGCCTTCATATTATTTTCATCAAATGGTTTAAAGAATTCTTTTATATGGTTTGAATTAAGGCCGGCATCCAAAAAATCTATAGCTAATTTTTCTGGAATCAATAATAACATCCTTGGGCCATTTGGGGCATCGGGATTATTATGAAGCTTCCGTGTCAAATTATTCGCGGGTGTGGTAATGATAGATAAAGTTTCTTTAATTTCTCCGGTAGATTCATCTGTAATGCTTTTCCAAATTCCTCCTGCATAGAAAACCCCATCATTGGCAGGATAAATATAATAAGGATATTTTTCTTTTTTATAATGAAAAAATTCATAATATCCATCTATCGCGATTAAACATCTTTGATTAAAGATACTATCCTTATGCTGAAAAAAAATTCGCTCACAGCTGGAATTGAGCAATTCTCTTTTTACCTGTTTCTGAGATTTTGAATCGGTATATTCATAAGGCATCGTCCATTGCATATTTTGAAGTTGCAATGATTCATTTTTCTTTATTATTGCCGTCAATTGCGGTTTTGCCTTGCCAATTGCCACAAAATGTTCCTGCAATGGAAATGGTGTTGCTTCGGCGGTTATATATTTATAGTATAATTGGGAAATTTCATCTTCGGGATCCTGCTCAAGCCGCCTCAGCATTTCCTGTCTCACCTTTTTTGTTCCTACCCAATAGCACATAATTCTTATTTTAAGTAAAGGTAAAATAAAATGGACTAATCTGCACGAGGATCGGGTTTGTAGGGCAGTTTCGCCAGTTTAGCGACTTCGACCGATGCAAAACCAAATTCCTCCACCACTTTTCCCTCGATCAAATAAACGCCATAACCTGTAAAAGGATATTTTTTTAAGGTGCCCGGAAAATGAACGGTATCGAAAAATTCCCCGTTCACATCTAAAAAACATCCGAAGTGCATCCATTCCTTTTTCACTGTATGAACATATTTTATCGTGACGAGGTCGCCAACCATTCGTACGGTTTTGCCAACAGCACAAGCCATCTTCTGCGCTGTGGCATTTCCCCTGTACGAAGTCTGAAGCATATCGAACCGGGTCATGCCGAGCGGAAAACCAATCAGTTCCATTTCGTCATAGGCATCTTCAAGTATGCTATTCCGGAGTTCGGGCAGTTTCCACGTTTTTACCGGTTCATTAAATATTGTTTTGGTTTTATGAACCGTCTTGTCTTTTATCTGAAGCACCTGGTCCCACATCAATTGCTTTTTTGTCTTCCCGGTAAAATGAAAGGCCCCGATTTTTATAAGGACCAAAAGTTGTTCAGTGCCTATAGGAACACGTGAAAGAAAATGGGGCAGGTCCGGGTATTCTCCATTCAGTTTGCGTTCAGCAATGATCTGATTGGCAAGACCGGCTTCTAAATTTTTCACATGCACAAAGCCCAGGTAAATTTCATCGCCATATATCGCCGTTGTATAAGAACTTTTATTGATGTCGGGAAGGTTAATTTTAGCGCCATGGCGTTTTGCTTCATTTACATACACCCACGTCCGGTAAAACCCTCCAAAATTATTTATTACCGCCACATGAAACTCGTTCGGGAAATAAGTTTTCAGGAAAAGGCTCTGGTAGCTTTCTACGGCATAGCTCGCAGAATGGGCCTTGCAAAATGCGTATCCTGCAAAAGAGGATATCTGCCGCCATACCTCATTCGTAAGTTGTTCGTTATAGCCACGGCTGCGACAATTTTCAAAAAAAGTATTCATGACACGCTCAAATTCCTTTTTAGAACGATGTTTCCCCGACATTGCCCTGCGAAGGATGTCGGCATCAGACAAAGACAATCCTGCAAAATGATGACAGATTTTTATAACATCTTCCTGGTAAACCATCACTCCAAATGTTTCACTCAATTGTTCCTCGAAAACAGGATGCAGATACCTGAATTTCCCGTTACTATGAAACCGTTTGATGTATTCTTTCATCATTCCGGATTTGGCAACGCCTGGCCGAATAATGGAACTTGCTGCCACAAGCCTGATGTAATCGCTGCATTTGAGCTTTTTAAGCAGCCCTCTCATGGCCGGGCTTTCGATATAAAAACAACCAATGGCTTCGCCTGCATAAAGACGGTGGTTCAGTTCCGGGTCTTTTTTAAATTCCTCAATTTTATGAACATCTATTTTAATCCCTTTATTTTGAAGAACAATCTCAGCACACTCCTTGATATGTCCAAGCCCGCGCTGGCTGAGAATATCGAGCTTTTCAAAACCTATATCCTCGGCTACGTACATGTCCCACTGCGTTGTGGGCAGGTTTTTGGGAGGTAAATCCAAAGCAGTGTAATAATAAATAGGCAATTCTGAGATCAATACCCCTCCTGCATGGATGCTCCTGTGATGCGGGAAATCGATGATTTTTCCCCCTGTTTCAAATATTTTCTCTGTAATACTATTTTGAAGTTGCGGGGCATTGGGCGTTTCAACAAGCCGGTCTATGTCATTTTTAGGCAATCCGTAGACTTTACCAAGCTCACGGATAATAGAACTGTTTCGAAAAGTATTGGTGGCCCCTAAAAGTGCTGTGTGGTCGCACCCGTGTTTTTGGAAAATATATTCATGTACCGTGTCCCTGTCCTTCCATGAATAATCGATATCGAAATCCGGTGGGCTTGTACGTTGCGGGTTTATGAACCGTTCGAAATATAAATTCAGTTCTATGGGATCGATATCGGTTATTTTTAAACAATAGGCCACAATACTGTTTCCGCCGCTTCCGCGCCCAACATGGTAGATTCCTTTCGACATAGAAAACCGGATGATATCCCATGTAATAAGAAAATAGGAATTGAAGCCGAGGTCTTTGATCACTTTCAATTCTTTCTTTATCCTGTCTTCTGCGATTTTATTGGATTTTCCGTACCTGTAAACCATCCCTTCCATTACAAGTTTCTCAAGCAGGAGTTCATCTTCGTACCGGTTGTTGCAAAAAACCTGTTTGTTTTTAGGTGCCTTGAAGTCAAAATCGAAGTTGCATTTTTCAAGAATTTCTTTAGCATTTTTAATACAATCGGGAATATCGGAAAATAAAATATTTAAAAATTCCGGATCGATAAAATACTCGTTGTTGCGGGCCATTTGTCCGGGTGTCAGCATGGTAAGCAGGGTGTTCATGTCTATTGCCCTTAAATGCCTGTGTAGATCGAACTCTGCGGGAGTTGCATAAGTTATGGGCACAAAAGCTACCAGCTTCCTTCTTTTTATCAGATATTTATCGAGGTAAACTTTGTTAATTTCATGAGGCCGTACTCCAATAAATTCGTTCTCTTTGAGCCGTTGTACCCATTTTCTTTCAGCGGCATAAATAACAAAGACACCATTAAATTCGGGCGCTGAAGCGGGAAGAGGCGTTTTGGAAAGATTATAAGTACTTAAGAATTCATTAATTTCCCTGAATCCTTCCATATTTTTTGCTATCAGCGTATATAAATATTCATTTTCATTCCTGCATTCAGCCCCGCATATTGGTTTAACCTGGTGAAACATACATTCTTTTACAAAATCGAAACAGGCAGCTGTATTGTTGATGTCAGCAACCAATAATGAAGTAATCCCCTGTTGTTTGGCCGTTGCAACAACATCCTCCACCTTCATTGTTCCGTAAAGCAGGCTGTAATATGTATGGCAGGCGTAGATCATTTTTTATATTTTTATCTCGCAACTATTACCTTCGGTGAGATTATAAGCCCGGTTCAGGTAGATAGGCTGTAGGCTAAGGTTAAGGGAAAGTTTTATTATTCTGAAATTATAAAATGATTCTTCCTAAATGCCTAATAGCCTATAGCCTAAACAGCTTCTCATATCTCATATTTTATATTTCACAATTAATTGCACGCATTATCGAATGTTTTCCGTAGCGCTTGCGGATGCGGTCGAGGGCAAGATAAAGGTTCACTTTCTCGGGTGTGTCTTCGAACAGATCCAATTGCTGTGTGCCATGAACCATGTGGCTGAAACGAATTCCGATAAGCCGTATCATCATCCGGCGTTGGTACAACCTTTTGAAAAGTTCCTGCACTGTTTCGAGCAGTTTGTGGTCGAACGAGGTGTACGGGACTCGTTTTTGCAGTGTATGGGTATCGAAATTTGCATACCTTATTTTTACCGTTACACACGAGGTAAGCTTTTGCTGTCTCCTTAAATCGAACCCTAAACTTTCTACCATTTTTACCAGCAACCGGTTGAGCATATCAACATCCATGGTATCCTGCTCAAACGTACGTTCTTTGCTCATCGACTTTTGTTCCCAGTATGGCTGAATGGGTGTATTGTCGATGCCGTTGGCGCGTTTCCATATTTCAATGCCATTTTCGCCCATCAGGCGCTGCATAAGTTCTAAGGGTATCTCGCGCAAAGTGGCAATGGTATCGATGCCCATGCCCTTTAAAATTCCGTAAGTTTTTTCTCCCACCATGGGAATTTTACGGATGGACAAAGGGGCCAGGAACAGTGGCACATTTTCGCGGTTCACAAATAATTCACCGTTGGGCTTTGCTTCACCGGTTGCAATTTTCGAAACGGTTTTATTCACCGATAGCCCGAATGAAATGGGCAGGCCGGTTTCTTTAATAATTTTGTGCCTCAGTCCCTGGGTCCATTTCAAACATCCGAAAAAGCGGTCCATCCCCGAAATATCAATATAATGTTCGTCAACCGATGTTTTTTCGTATACCGGCGCATTTTCGGCAATTACATCGGTAACCGTGTTTGAATATTTCGAGTACAGTTCCATATCGCCGCGTATAACCGTTGCATCGGGACAAAGCATGAGTGCCATACGCATGGGCATGCCGGAGCGAACCCCATATTTTCTTGTTTCGTAACTGCAACTGGCTACCACTCCCCTGCCCGATGTGCCTCCGACAATAACAGGCTTCCCGGTGAGACTGCTGTTTACCTGCCGTTCCACCGATACAAAAAAGGTATCCATATCCATGTGCACAATATCCCGTCCCGCGATTTCCATTTTCATTTACCAGAATGTTTGTAATATAAACATTTTTTATGTTGTTAATATAAACATTTTTTTGTAAATTGCACAAGAAAAAAACAGGTATTAGTCATTAGGTTTTAGCTATTAGCTAATACCAACAGCTAAAACCTGGCACCTAATTATTATATTATGAGAAATTTCAAAGAACTTCTTATCTGGCAGGAATCGATGAAAATCGTAAAAGAAGTATATCAACTTACAAAACGTTTGCCAACTGAAGAACGTTTTGGTGTTGCCACGCAAATGCAACGTGCTGCTGTATCAATATCATCGAACATTGCCGAAGGATGCAGCAGAAAAAGCCAAAAAGATTATAGACGGATTCTTGAAATAGCATTAGGGTCGGCATTTGAATTAGAAACTCAGTTATTGGTAACAGTCGAAGTCGGCTATTTAAAAAAAGATGAACTTGACCATGTTATACAATTGATTAATAAAGAACAGAAAATGCCTAACAGCTTTATAAAAACAGTTGAAAAATCGCAAAAGCCAGAAAATTAGGTATTAGCTGTTGGGTATTAGCATTTAGCCAAAATATAATAACTAGTTGCCAGTGCCTAAAACCTAATAGCTAAAACCTAATTCCTAACACCCAAAACCTATTAACAATATGCATTTACAGGAAAACATAAAATTACTTCGCAAGCGGAAGCACCGCACTCAGGACAATGTAGCCATTGCCATAGGGCTGAAACGGGCATCGTATACCAACCTTGAAAACGGTAACGCCCTGCCCAGTATCAATTCGTTGATTAAGCTTGCCGATTATTATAAAGTGGCTGTGGATACGCTTTTGAAGGTTGATCTCACAAAACTTTCGGAATTCCAGCTTTCGGAACTCGAACGCGGAAACGATATTTATATCCGCGGGACAAACCTTCGTGTGGTTGCTACCACTGTTGATTCGCGCAATAAGGAAAATATTGAACTGGTAAACGAAAAAGCAAAAGCAGGCTATGCAACTGGTTTTGCCGACCCTGAATATATAAGCGAATTGCCCAGATTTCAACTGCCATTCCTTTCGCAAAATAAAAAATACAGGAGCTTTCAAATCAGCGGTGATTCGATGCTTCCCATCCCCGATAAAGCATGGGTAATTGGTGAGTTTGTCCAAAACTGGCATACCATAAAAAGCAGCCAGGCTTATATAATCCTTACCATTAATGATGGCGTAGTTTTTAAAATTGCAGATAATTTGATTCAGGATGAAGGAAAGTTAAAACTTTACTCCCTCAATGAGCTTTATAAGCCATTCGATGTTCCAGTAAATGATGTTAAAGAAATCTGGAAGTTTATCCATTTTATCAGCTCCGAAATTCCGGAGTCATCTGGGCCTGATTCTATTGCCCAGACCATTTTCGGGTTAAAAAAAGATATGGAAATGCTCAAAAAAAGATTTAAAGGTTAATCCAAAAAAAGAATCCACCGTGGTGAACTTTGTATACCTTAGTTTTTAAATTTTATTAACTATGAAGTATTACTATGTTAACACTAATGAATATTATGGCTTATTTAAAACCTCTATTTTAGACAAAAGCATTTTATTTTTAAAAAGACTGGTTCAATTAAATTTTTTAAAATACATTTATTAAAAAATAAGAATGGATAAAGGGAAGCCCGGCAAGAATTTATATGGTAATCAATCCCAAAAAAAAACTAAGCTTTCTAAACTGTCAAATCAAATTCAGGAAGAATCTATAAAGGATTTTGACCCTGAAAATAAATATCGGCTTTTACTGGAAAGCGGATTAGTGGCTTTTTTTGCATTATCAACAGATGGAACCATTGTAGATGTTAATGAAACATTTATTAAATATTTAGGGTTTTCATCTTCAGAAATGATAAAAAATAATATAAGAAATTTTATGGAGGCAGAAAATGCAAATAACTTAATTAATTCCCTTTTGCAAAATAAAAGTATTCTGCTTCTAACCTATCCAATTAAAAAGAAAAATGGAGATATCATTCATGCTCAATTATCAGGCAAAGCACTTAAAAATAATGAAACAGGCGATATTTATCATTATTTCATTTTTTCAGATATCACTGATAAAATAAAATCGAATGAACACCTGAAACAACAAAATCTTAACCTTAAAATAAAAGATGAACTTATAACCAGTAAGGAACTCGAACTTAAAAAGCAAAACCTGGAATTACTTCAACTCAATAAAACTTTAAATGACCGGTACCTGGATATTGATGATTTAAATTCACGTATAGTAGAAAATGAGTTGAGGCTAAAACTGGCTTTTGATGCTGTTAACGATGGGATATGGGATTGGAATTTGATTTCAAATGAAATTTATTTCAGCGATAGATTTTTTACTATGTTGGGTTATGATCCTTTTGATTACTCTCATTCCATCGACTCATGGTTAAATTTATTGCATCCTGAAGAATCCGTTTTTGTAAAAGGTAAGTTCGATAGTGCATTAAAAGGGCTTATCAGGGAATTTTCCCTTGAATACAGGATGCGAACAAAACAAAACAATTATTTGTGGATTTTATCACGCGGTAAAGTTGTTGAAGAGGATAGCAAAGAAAGGCCTATCCGGATGTTAGGCACACATATCGAAATTACAAATCGGAAAGAAACAGAACTTATTTTAAAAGAAAATGAGTCGAAATTAAAAGAACAGAACGAAGAATATGCTAATATCAATAAGAAACTTGAGGTTAGCAATCAGAAAATTTCTTTGATAAACCGCCAATTACAGGATAAGCAGGCTCATCTTAACAGTATTTTTAAAACTGTTCCAGCCAGCATTGGATTAGTTTCCGATAATATTATACTTTTTGCAAATGATTATACTTCATTGATGACCGGGTACGAGATCGATGAAATTATTGGACAGGATACTCTTTTCTTTTACCCAACACAGGAAGAATATAACCATGTTAATGAAACTTTATTTGTGAATAACACAGAAGGTAAAATTAAATCGGTGAATACTGCCTGGAAAATGAAAAACGGAACTCTCATAGATGTTTTTTTAACAGTAACTTTCATTGACCTGGAAATATCATCGGGATATACTTTTTCCGCTTTGGACGTTACAGACCGGAGGCTCTATGAAGAGGAACTGATTAAATCGAGAGAGGAGGCTGAAAAAGCTGATAAACTTAAAACCATCTTTCTTGCCAATATGTCGCATGAACTCCGCACACCAATGAACGGTATTGTTGGATTTGCTGAAATGCTGCAAAACCAGATTAGCCAATCGAAAAAAGAACAATATTTAAAGATTATTGTAAACAGTTCAAAACAACTTTTAAAAATAATTACAGATATTGTCGATATTTCTAAAATTGAAACTGGTGAAATAGAAACATTTCAAACTTCATTTTCACTCTTTCAATTATTTCAGGAACTTTACAATTATTATACTGAATATCTTGCCAATCGAAATAAATTAAATATAAAACTGGATTTTAAATTCAATCTGCCAGATAAAATTGAAAAAATTATTGCCGATGAAAATAAACTCCGGCAAGTAATCACGAATCTTTTAAATAATGCCGTTAAATTCACCGATTCAGGAAATATAAGTTTTGGTTGTTCGCTGAATAATAATTTTATAGAATTTTATATTTCCGATACCGGGATTGGAATCATACCTGAAGATAAAGATGTTGTTTTCGAGTGTTTCCGGCAGGTTGATTCTCCGACAAGAAAAAAATACGGAGGAAATGGACTCGGCCTTGCAATAGCAAAAGGTTTTGTTAAAGCTATGGGTGGAATTATTTATTTAAAATCTGAAAAAGATAAAGGAAGTACTTTTTATTTCACTATTCCTTATATTCCGGATATTGATTCTGATAAGGTTGAAGAATTTAAAGCAAGTTACGGCTCAGATTTGCCCTGGGAAAAAACAAACCTTCTGGTTGTTGAAGACGATTTGACCTGTCTAAATTTAATTCAGGCTATGCTCGAAGAAACGGGCATTAAAATTAATCATGCTATCACGGGACTTGAAGCAGTAAAAGAATGCAGGAAAAATCCTTTAATCGATTTGGTACTTATGGATATGCGATTACCTGAAATGGACGGTTATGAAGCCACAAAACGAATCAAAGAATTCAGGCCTGAACTGCCAATTATAGCTCAAACAGCCCATGCCTTAAGCGAAGACAGAAAAAAATGTTTGGCCGCTGGTTGTAACGATTATCTTGTCAAACCTGTTAATCAGGAAATATTATTTAACACCATTGCAAAATTTTTAAAACAATAAAATTATTATGACAATGAAAAAAATGAAATTCTTATTCATTTTTTCACTTTTTTTTATTATATCTGGTTGTGCCGAACATAAACACCTAAATACTAAAAACCCTTGCAACTGCCCAAATAATAATGACAAACCGCGATATAAAAAACATAGCTTTATGGATAACCCTAACAGGAAAAATATTTCAAATATTGCCGTTTCTTTAATTTCGTAAATACTGATTTATGACCAGTGAAAAAAAATATCCCCCAATTTATATTGTGTCAGGTGGAAAAGGTATGGCTGGTGATATTCTGGTCGAATCAACATTAATTCAATTTCCCAATAATAAAATTCATGTAATTATTGTCCCGGACATTATTTCTGAAGACGATCTGAAAAAGGCAATAAATAAAGTAGTTCAAACTGGCGGTGTCATTGTTCATACATTAGTCGATACTGTTATCAGGACCAAGCTCAGAAAACTTTGTAAAGAAAAAAATGTTCGGGAAATCGATCTGATGGGGGAACTCTCTGACTATTTATCATCATTACTGAATACAGAACCTGCAAGAATTCCCGGACTTTTCAGAAAAAAGAACCAGGAGTATTTCGACCGGATTTCTTCCATTGAATTCGCCATGTCATATGACGATGGGCTAAATTCAGATAAATTAAAAAATGCCGATGTTGTCCTTACAGGTGTTTCCCGAACGGGAAAAACACCATTAAGTATTTATATGGCAATGTTTGGCTGGAAAGTAGCCAATGTTCCAGTAGTTAATGGTATTGCTGTTCCGGAGGACCTTTTTAAGGTAGATCCACGACGGGTTTTTGGGTTGACAATATCGATAAACCAACTGATTAACCAGCGAAATATTCGAATGGAAAGATTGGGGAATATTTCAAATAATAGTTATAATAATCCTCATGATGTCAGGGAAGAACTCGACCTGGCTGAAAGTATTTTTCGTAAAGGAGGTTTTACAATTATTGATGTTACCAATAAGCCGATTGAATCCTCTTCAAATGAAATTGTCAGGATCATCACAAAACGCTTCCCGCAGTATCTAAGAAAAAAAATATTGGAATAAGTTAAATATTACAAACCTAAAAATAAAATAGCCAATCCACAAAAGGCTATTTTAGCGCCTGCAATTGAATGAACATATCTTAACGCAAATTTCATTGGTATGAATTGAATTCCTTTCAATCCCAAATAAACCATAGAAACCATAGTTCCTATAGTTACAATTGAAAACGAAACTACAACAAATGTTAAACCTATAACCGATTTCTGTGCAGCCGGATACATGAGTAAAGGTATCAATGGCTCACAAGTTCCAAGTATAAATACAACAAATGAAATCCACGATGTTTAATTTACTTTTTTTTCTGTTTGGTGAATGTGGAAATGTTCATCAAAATGTTTGTGTTCATGTAAATGTTCAGGACCATCTTCATGATAATGGATATGAGAATGTGGCCTGTTACGGTATGCTTTAACCATGCCATATACAAAATATAAAATTCCAAAAACCAGAAATGCACACGCAGCAATATTCCCGCGTGATGATTCAAAAATTTTTAATTGATGAAGTCCTATTCATAAAGCAATGCCAATAACTCCAAGCACGATAGAACTTCCTACGTGACCAATCCCACGAACAAATGTCAGCCATAATGTTTTGGAATAACTCCAGTTGCAGGCTTTCCCCATTAAAATGAAGGGAATATAATGACCGTAGCCGGTAACTGTATGCACAAACCCGATAATAACTGCTGTATATAAGTAAAATGATGTCTGAAACTATGTCAATTTTAAATTAACAATATCATTTTCTGAACATAATATTTAATTCTAAAACAATTAATTTGAATCAATAAATTGTTCGAGTTCTGCATAAAGCATTTGTATTGGAAGTCCCATTACATTATAATAAGAACCTTCAATTTTCTCTATACCAATATATCCGATCCATTCCTGGGCTCCATAAGCACCCGCTTTATCGTATGGTTTATAATTGTCGACATAAAATATAATTTCATCCTCAGTAAGCTTGTTAAAATAAACTTTAGAAAGTGAGGAAAAAGTTTTCTTTTTATTTTTTGTAAAAATACAAACACCGGTGATCACATCGTGCGACCGACCACTTAATAATTGTAACATTAAAATTGCTTCTTCCCTGTTCATCGGTTTGCCCAGAATACTGTCTTCAACCAGGACAATTGTATCGGCTGTGATTACTAAATCGTTTTCATATAATTTTCCTGAAAATGCTAAAGCTTTTTTTTCAGCTAAAAATTCAGGTATTTCTTTTTTTAGTTTGGATTTAGGATAACTTTCATCGATTCCATCAGGTATAGAAATATCAAATTCGAAACCTGCCCCCTTCATTAAAAAATGTCTGCGGGGGGAACCTGTGGCCAAAATCAAATGAAATTTTTTTAATTTTTCTAATAACATGAAAAAGGGTATCAGTAATTGTTAAACAAGATAAACTTCAGTACAAATGAATAAATAATACCTGTTAGCATAATTAATTTACAATACAGACTGGCTTTTGTATAATCTCTTTTTTCTGAAGCATTAAAAATAATGAAGATTATATAAATAATTGGTATAATAACTAATGTGACGAAATATATGAGGGATATTGGATCATTAATATAATTAATTAATAAATATGAAATTAAAATTAGGATAATTAACAAAAGGGTTAAAACTATACTTTTAGAGATTTTAATACCGAAAGCAACAGGCAAGGTTTTTTGTCCGTAAGCCGAATCCCCTTCAAAATCTTCAATATCCTTAATAATTTCTCTCACCAGGCTAATGAGAAAGGCAAATAAAGCATAATAGCCAAACCACCAGATTAGAAAATTGAAATTAAAAGTTGTACTTTCAAAAAATTTGTATTTTGTTTTTAAAAGCGGCAATTCGAAAAGCAAAACCATCATCGGGACCAGGGCAGCAAAAAAAGCAACAATTACATTTCCTAAAATCAATATCCCTTTATATGTTGTCGAATAAAAATAAAGCAAACCGGCTACCAAAATAAATGCAAGGCTTACAGAACGTATCCCTATGGAATATGATAAATAAATACCAATGGCTATTGCAATACTATTAAGAACAATATTCATGTTTTCGGCTGATTTTGGCTGAATATATTTCCCAATAATAATTTTTTCTGGTTTATTTATTTTATCTTTTTCCAGATCGTGCAAATCATTTATAATATATCCGGCAGACGCAAGAAGAACTGTTGAAAAAACGAGAAGAAAAAAATTAAATCCGTTTATCTGATTATGCAATCCATAAGTCCTTAATAAGGGAAATAATATACAAAAACGCAAGAGATACATCGTTGCAACCATAATAATCAGGTTGGGCACGCGGATCAGCTTTAAAAAATTCAATGTTGGAAATTTAAAGTTCAATATTTAATAAAAATTTATTTTTTATATGGAAACTAATTTATTGATCAACAACAAATTATTAGTTTAATACTAAAATCTTATTCTATTTTTTACCAAAAAATAGAATCTGCATCCATCCAATTACCTTGTAAACGAAGGACTTGCCGGATAACATCTCGTACTGCACCTTCACCTCCATTCTTATCAGAAATGTATTGTGCAATAGTTTTTATTTCTTCAGCAGCATCCGATGGACAGGTTGGAATACCAACATGATGCATAACTTCGTAATCAGGCAGATCATCGCCCATATAAAGGATTTCCTCTTCAGAAAGGCCATATTTACTAGTGAAATCATTCAGGTCTTCTATTTTATTTCGCGATTTCAAGTATATATCATGAATTCCCAACCTTTCAAATCTGCTTCTTACCAAAACAGAAGCGCCGCCTGTAATTATCCCAATTTTGTATCCCTTACGAACAGCATATTGCAAGGCAAAACCATCCTTGACGTTCATGGTTCGCAATATTTCACCATCGGAATATAACAATACCTTATCCGATCCCAGCACTCCGTCAACATCAAAAATAAATGCTTTGATCTTTATTAATCCTTCTCTATAGTTTTTCATGGATAGTTTTATGATACCGGGCAATACTTTCGCTCATAAAAGTATAAATTTTTTGCCAATCCGGTTCTGAAGAAAGCATGGCAATATGTTTTTGTATAATTTCCCGGTTGTTTCTAATTGCCGGACCAGTTTGTGCATCCGTGGCTCCGATTTGAAATGCTTTTCGATATGTTTCTTCAAGTAAAGGTTTTAATACTTCAATTGAAAATCCATTTTTGTTAAGCAATTCAGTTGCTATGGCCAGCAAATGGTTGCTAAAATTGCTTGTAAAAACTCCTGATAAATGCAAAATAAGCCTTTGCTCGAAATTTATGACTTTAACATTTTTGGAAAATTTATTAACAAATGATTCAAGAATTTGGATGGTAGGTTCAGAATCAGCTTCAATAAAAAAAGGACATTCTGAAATATTTATATCAATTCCTTAGTAAAGGTCTGGAATGGATAAATAACACCATATCTGTTTGTAAAATCTTTAAAAATAGCGGCAGGAACACTACCGGCAGTATGAACCAAAAGTTTATCCTGCAATTTACTATTTTTTAAAATCGGTAAAATTGCTGAATCAGTAACAGCAAATAAAAATAAATCGGCATTATCAGGAAGTTCCGATAAATCCGAAGTAAAATTACTATTGACCTTTTCAGCCAATTCCTTTGCATGCTCAAGCTTACGGGAATAAATTTGAATTATTT
>Ga0265323_10000636_pt1 | contig 19169 bp, 25 predicted proteins | sample 41225metaG_FD_193580 | JGI IMG/M metagenome (GOLD analysis project Ga0265323, IMG submission 193580) | Rhizosphere microbial communities from Carex aquatilis grown in University of Washington, Seatle, WA, United States - 4-12-25 metaG | ecosystem: Host-associated > Plants > Roots > Rhizosphere...
AGCAGAGCTATAGTGCTACCAATTCCTGCCAGCACGCTTTCGCGTGGGTTGGATACTTCCGCAGCCATCATCTACCATAAGGCACCGCTTATTTCTTAACCTTCGGAATTAAATATAATTCTTTGTCATCTATTAAGGAGTCCGAAAGATATTTTAAAACTCCATGATAAATTTTCAAGCCTGGCCCAATGACCCGGGCCTCGGATCTTGCTTCTTTCAAAGATGCGAAGGGCCCGGAATAAGACACGTCTCCAGTCTTCACGAAGAACCCTTGAGCTTCAGTCATTTTCAACCTCTTCCTCAATATGCCAGCTCATAGAATAATCAGCCTTAGCAAAAAGCTCGGCCACACCCGTTATTTGTTTATAACGATGAATAGTATCGATATCAATACCAAGCCGGACGGATATCTCATCCTCACTTAAGCCCTGCTCTATAAGGGCCCGTATTAACTCAGCATCCAAATCGATTTGATGCACGCCTCTCGCCTTGTTAAATTGAATAGTAGCAGCCATTCTTTTTGATAAATCATGATCCAAGACCGCTACTGGAATATAATCAAAATCCAACCAGTCTGGGCCCCCGATTTGCCTTCGATGAAACCCGTCAATGATTACGAATTTTAATAAATCGGGGTCCCATATAGCCACCACTGGAAACGCAAAACCGTTGTCCAGTATACTTTGCTTGAGCAATTCCATTCGATCTGCAGGCACGGCGTTAGGATTCCACGAATTCGCGACAACCAGATCAGTTCTAACTAAAATAGTATTTGCACAAGGGACAAGAACTTTCCCATTAGTTTTTGAATTAATAAATACCGGCTCCATTTGCTTTCTAGCGGACAAAAAATCTTCTATTGTATCAACTTTCAAAATCATAAGACCTCATTATAATATCGAACAAGTTCATCCCGAGGATCCTCTTGATTATCTATGTTCAGGTTATTTTCAAAGTCCCCAAGGATAAGTTGCCGGCATTGTTGCCTCGCGACATACTCATTATTCAAATGCCTTGCAAAGCGCTCAATAAAAATATGAACGTGCCCTTGATCCTGGTACGTCTTAAGCAAAAAATCCCTATAGTCTTTCCAGGAATGAAAATTTTTCGGCATTTTCCTGCAAGCGAATAATTTTGCCGATCGGCCAGTTTCCTGGGCCAACGATATTCCCTTAATACGTTTGCATAATTTATCATAGGTCTTGGGCTCAAACTCTGGCAAGTCGCAAAGACTTTTAAAAGCTCGTTCATGTATTAGAGACGAGACCCGCATCTGATTTATTGGATAGCCTTTTTTAAATTGGTAATCATAAATCTTGGAGTATTTTAACTTTTCATCGTGAATATACCGCCACACATCATGAAAATTCCAATCGTATATAGGGTACAATGAGACATTGATACCTTTTTTTGTCCCCCAATAAACTCTTTGCCCCCCTATATCGACAGGGTTTTTCACGACTGCTCTCCACCGGTTTGGAGATTCCCCTGCGGCCCTTAATCCAACAAGAAACGCTGCTTTGGTGTACGACCTTTCAAAATTCTCAATTGCATCATAAAACCCAAAGCCTTTATTTTTATCTCTTACGGTTACTTTTGCCGCATCCCAAGGCGGATGTTGAATGGAGTACGATTTTTTTGAACGCATCCATAGTTTATGCTTTCCAGCTTCCCAACTTATTAATTGATTTTCTTTTATCGAGACCGCATTTGTCAGATGGAATTCTATTTGTAACCATAATTTAATGGTGTTTTCAGGATATAGATTCATTAAATATTCAATTTGCTCAGCACTGCTTTGATAAACAACTTCTTCATCCAGAAAATAAAGGCCTATTCTCCGGTTTCTTTTGTGGGCCTCAGTCAAGGCAAGATGAGCAAGCACAGTAGAATCCTTACCACCAGAAATAGAAACAACGATATTCTCAAAATTATCAAAGATAAACTCCATACGCTTTCGAGTAGCTTCAAGAACCGTGAGCTTGGAACTATATGATTGCCTTGTACGCATCATTGATTTTATCCACCCATGTCTGATACCGTTGAAAATACCATTGATCCACCTTTAAATCAGATACAAGAACAGGAATGTCAGGGCCCTGCCTTGAAAGCGAAAGAAAGTCTACAAAATCTAAAAAATTATGACTGAATTCAAACACTGTGTAAGAACCTACAAAAGAACTCTCTTTATACGTCTGCATGTTAGATAAGTTAAATCTATTGTTCCGCCCTATGTATTTAAGGTTTTTATCGACCGTCTCTAACTTAGCCTTACCTGAAATTAAATATAAATTCCTTGGAATAGTGTGCGGATCCTTTTGCCCCAATCCATCAAAAAGCTTCTTTTTTGTTTTTGTGTATTGTTCTTTAATCTTTATATCTGTAAGGACATTTATCGGGCGTAGGTTTATTTTAATAGGGTTAACAGTACGTTTAAGCTCTTTTTTTATATCGGGATTCCATTTTTCCCGTTTCCATCTACTCCTCGTATCAAAATCAAACAGAGTCATAAAATCATCAAAATTCTCAATAAATGGCAGGTACTGAAAAATAATATGGTGATTCGTTTGATTAAGATAATTTCTAAGACAGTTATATGTTAAATCATTACGATTTTGAGTTCGTAAGCACTCATTAATAATAATCAATGTTGAATGATCTATCTCCTGTAAAAGCCGATAAAAAAACTTATACATGATTATGTCCGGCCAATCAATGTATTCTATAGTTCCCGGGAACTCAGTTTTAAATTTTAAGGGAGAAAAAGCAAATACTTTTCGTATAGAGTTATCAGCACAATACTTGGTGATGGCATCTTTCTTTTCCTGTTCAGATAACCCAAGATATATCATCTATTTTTCAACAATCTCTTTATCGTTTCCGCTAATCTTTTTTCATTGATCTCGTTTCCACGAAAAACCATTCCGGTCTCTAAAGCTATCTGAGCTGTGTACCCCTTACCACAACAAGGGTCAAGAATTTTAAACCCCGCTTTCGCAAAGGGGGTCACCGCGGCACGAAGCGTGCCCATCCCGGTCGTCCCCTGAACAAGATCGGCATACCCAACAGGCAGTGTTAATTCATCTTTCGACAAAATATGCAAATGAAGCGGTAAGAATTTACTCCCTCCACGATATTTTATATCAATAATACCATTATGACTCAAATTGAATTGGGTAGCTAACTCCCTGATTTTATTTTCCCAACGAATGCCGTATTCAATGAAAGATATTCCTACACAATACTTTACCATGCATGAAAAGACAGCATTTAAAAACTCATCAAAATTTATAGTCTTATAGGGAACGCCATTCATTTTAGAATTGATTGTTTGCCAATATTTCAAGTTCCCGTCCCCCCAAGGAGGGTCAGAATAAAAAATATCTACTTTATCTCCCTGCATGAGATCATCAAGGCCCTCCATCAAATCACCATGCTTCACCCTATGGGGGCCAATAACACTAATTTGATCAGTACCGATTATTTCAGTCATAGTTATTTCACTTCCTTAACAAGACCTAACCCACCGAACCTGAATATTATACAAAATTCTCAGGGCTCCCTAAAGCAGTTCCTTCATTTTTTCAAAAAAATCCAACCATTTTTCTGGAAATAAGGCATAATTTTTTAATTCCTCCCGTAGACTCTGACAAGAACCTTTTTTATTAAAGAGTCTTTTAAGCTTTTGTTTTTTTCTATCCTCTGTAAGAGATCCAAATTCCCCAAAAAATAATACTCGACCATTTTTTAAACAGATTTCAAAATACTCTCTGACGACTTCCTCTGGAGAAGTATATTCTTTCGTTTTAGGGCTGACTATCTTTTTATGTATCTCCACACCGTGCTTTTTCATCCAATAAGTAATCGAACCTGAGGTCATATTTAGTTTTTGTTCAATTTCAGTAAGTGTCAAACCTTCAGCATGGTGTAATCTAATCAATTCTTCTTTTGAAACAAGATCCTTCCGTCCCCAGTTAAAAATTTTACCGTATTTTTTTATTAAAGTATTTACTCTTTTCTCTTTAACTCCCGGAATATCACTGATATTATTAACCCCGTATTTTTCCTTTATTGTCTGCTGAGCCCTTTCACGGTTTGTAAAATTTGGGTCCCCATAAAGGGTTTGTTTAGTTTTACAGGCCTTGCGTCTTACTTCTGGGTCAGATAAAGAATGACCCCCTTTAAATATTTCATTTGACAGCCTTTTAGCTTCTTCATTTTTATAATTTGGATCTCCATATTTTTCCAAACAGGTTTGTCTCCTTTTTTCTTCTACCGAGGAGTCAACGACAATAGCCTGATATTGCTTTTTATAGTCGTCAGCCATTATCTGATGACTCGATTTTAAATGTTTGGTTAAATCTGTCCGTTCAGCACCGCAGATTTTACAAACTGACATTCTTTTTCCTCCCATTCTGAAAACCAAGGTAAATTTCTATATATTTGACCGCAATCTAATAAAGCAACTCCAAATTTATACGAAAAATATGGCCATATATGATTTTTAATCTTATCAAATACCTTCTCAGCCGTTCCCGATGTAGTCGTAATCTCATAACTTATTTTTTCCTCCCGAGCCCTCATATCTATACCCAATTTATCATTTAAATTACCAACAAACTCTTGAAAATCCTTATAATTATAATAGGGTTGCTTGGCTATGGTTATAGTAAACATATACTTGCCAGAACCGTATTTTTTTCCATCGTCCATTATCCAGAAAGCAAAAGATTTAAGAGTTATTAAATCTATGATTTCTTTTCTAAAAAAATATCTTTGAAGATTTTTCTTTGATTCTTTTATAGCAGTATAAAACAATTTATGGTAATCAGAAAATATAGGTAATGTTTTCAAAATCACATGAAAACTATAAAACTCATTAGTTGTATTTTTTACATATCTTATTCTATTAACATAGGATTTTAAAAATTCATATTTTAATTTGATATAGCCTACCTGCGGAACTGAATGAGCAAAAGAGAATATACAGGTATCATCTCCATATTTATGTATATTTCCATCCCCCATAATAATCCCAATAACAGCATCTGAATCTAAAGAGGCGCAAATATCAGGTTTCTTGCCCTCCCCGACGATTTCATTAATAATTGGATGATTCATCGTTATGTATTTAGGTGTGTTACCACCAAGCCTAAAAAACAGAGCTTCAGTAATAGGGTATTCCTCTTTAAGATCTTCAAGTGTGTACCCCAGAAGTATCTTATTTTTTATATCATCTATCCTTGAAGACCCATTAAAACTATACTGTTTAAATACCTCTTTCCGTTCTTTTTGATATACAGCAGGAACCTTATAAAGCATATCCTCCGTGGCAACCTTTAAAATCATCTTAATAAACCTTTCCCTAAATTTTAATGGGATTTTAACGCTAAAGATATCCGGTTCCGTGTAATAGGTAAAAGGCACCTGATAGTAATCACTGAGAAAATCTAAAAAAGCAAACAATTGATCAGGCTTAGGACATTTATTTGCGATCGTATAACATCCGCTTTTTTTATCAAAATGGCCATCATCTAAGAACCAATAAACTAAAATATTGTCGTGCCAGAAAGACTTAATATATTCCAGAGGTATTAGCTTACCTCCCAAAAAAGGATCATAAAAAAGATCTCTTAATCTTTTAAAATGCGGGTGAGAAACGGTAGTAAAACGATAACAGAAAAGATCCCGATAAGCTTTATCCACATAAATATCACAACTAAAGGGCTTTAAAATGATATGTTTCTTTTTAAGGTATAAATATTGATTGGGAGCGTGAGATTCAAAATACCTAGCACAAATTTCACCGCCCCCTTCAATGCCTCCGTCACCAAGAAGGCTTCCTATAAGGAGTGTGTGTTGCTCTGGAGTTAAATTTGGATATTGGTCAATTCTAAGCTGGGCTTTTAAGTCTATACCTCGTTTCTTTAATTCTTCTTTCCATACTACACATGAGACCCCTAACATCTTTTGGATACCTGCGTAGTTATTAGTCATTACTATTTCAATCAATCGATCATTCGAAAGAGAGTTTAATACACTCCTTTTTTCTATAGACCTATTAAGTACCTTTATACCGTATTTTTTCCTCAATCTCTGAATAGTGTGCTCTTCACAACTTAATAAAACAGAGATACTTTTATCCGTCATTCTTTTGTTCAGATATAAATCTTCAAGATCAATTTTCGTTATATTCAGCATAACCTAAATATACTATATTTGGGATTGTGTATCAATAAAAATCTTGTACAATAAAAAAGGCCAGTAGTTTCCTACTGACCTTAATTTATCTACTGTAGAGTAGAATTTACCGAGAGAGAACAACCCGAACAAGACCAAGCGGGTTATGACATCCAATACCCAAGTTTTCAAAGCAACTGAACCCTATGGTCCTGTTGCGTGGATCATCTGCGCTAAGAACTGTAAGTTCTGTACGAACAGGAATACGTCCGAAGAACTCAGGTTCAGCACAAACGTAGATGTACCCAACCGGCACCTTACGAGAAACTATGATCTGGGCACCCCAAACGGTTCCCATAAGACCTGTCTTCAATAAAGTGGCCTGGCTCTCGATATCGAGAACGTCCCGACCCCACTTACGGATGTCGCTATAGTCTTTCGCATTCGCGAAGACTCTTGCAACTCGCAAGTCCCAATATTCCACAGAGGCAAATGCATCAGCCAGATCGCTCGGTGTGAGCGGGGCCGTTGCGGGAATGTCTGTGTTCGAGGCACCGATGTTATCAAAGCCACTTGTCGCAACGGAGTCCAGAATCGAGAAAACACGTTGGTCTTCTTCAGCCTGGATTTCCGCTTTGGCAAGGTCTTGACTACGCTCGATCAAATCGAACCGACGTTCCTTGACCTGTGTCAATGGGATTTCGGGGTTGGATGCAATTTCAAACAACGGGAACGTAACACGACGAGGCTTCTGAATAGCCAGAATGTTCTGGCCTTCTTCGCCAATCACATAAGCCGTGACGTTTGCATCCTTATCATAAATCGGCAGTGCTCCATCAGGAAGTTGCTCCACCAAGAAGGTCTTACGACCTACCGAGGTGTAGTCTCTCCGAAGGCGCAAGGGCTGCGTCATTGAAGCCGCTAGCTTAGCGCGACCGCCGGCCGTCTTAATATACTCAGAAATAATCTGCTGTTTTAATTCATTACTAATTTCAGCCATGAGAAACTCACCTCCTCCTATATTTTTAGTTGAACCATCATGTACGGATCACTGCTGCCCGCGGGGGCTTTCAACAAGACACCGATCTTCGTTATTGCTCCAGATGAAATAGCTGTCGCACTATTTGCCAAACCAGAAGCGTTCGTCAACAGACCATTCTGTGACGCATACAAAAGATCTCCTGCACTGTAGCTGATTGCATTTCCTGCTCCGGCTGTAGTACATGTCTCGTAGATATCAGTCTTAAAGACCGTTCCACTTCCATGACAGTACACAACTTTCTGCGACGCAATACCAGAACTGGACTCAAACGGATTACCCACTGCATCGTTAATAGCAATACCAACAGCCTTATCATAGACTGTCGTACTATCACCTACACAAGGACCAATCACGTTGTCCTGTCCAGACACCACCGCAACCACGCTACCCGCCAGAATTCCCAGCGTCGTGCTTAAACGACCACCAAGGGCAATCGTATTAGCCTGCGCCTGAACATTGGCCGTCGTATTACTCTGCGTAAAATCCGCAGTAGTTGTCCCACCTATACTGTTATAGGTTTGACGATACAGAACTTCCATGTGTCCATTCGGAACCGGTAGGTTGGAATCATAAGGTACGCCTGACATATTAATTCACCTCCTCCACATTGTTTAAGATATACACCAGACATTCAAAGAATGTAAGGGTATTGGGAAACCCCACCGAAGTGGGGGTTTTATTGCTTATTTAAAGTTTTTCGAAACATCCGGCGGAGCATCCCAGAGATTGCTCAGTTCGCCAACACTTGAAACCGATGCTTGTTTTACGATACCGCTAAGTTTCTTCGCACCTGTTTTAACTGTTTCTTCTTTTGCAAAGAATTGATCAAGAAAATCGATAGAAGCTTCTTTATCTTCCTCTTCGTCTTTTTTCTTGGCCTCGACTTCTTCCTCGTCGTCTTTTTTCTTGGCTTCGACTTCTTCCTCGTCGTCTTTTTTCTTGGCCTCGACCTCTTCTTTGTCATCCTTTTTCTTGGCCTCTTTGTCTTCTTCGTCCTTTTTCTTGGACTCGACTTCTTCTTTGTCTTCTTTTTTCTTGGCCTCGACCTCTTCTTTGTCGTCCTTTTTCTTGGACTCGACTTCTTCTTTGTCTTCTTTTTTCTTGGACTCGACTTCTTCTTTGTCTTCTTTTTTCTTGGCCTCGACCTCTTCCTCGTCCTTTTTCTTGGACTCGACTTCTTCCTCATCCTTTTTCTTGGCTTCTTTGTCTTCTTCCTCTTCTTCTTTATTCGAAGAAAGGGCTTCAGCAAGTTCAGCTTGACGTTGGAGAGTGGCCATAATGCTACGTTCGGGCAGGTACATAAGATCTGTTGCTTGTTCTTCGATCGAAGCGTCTACTGCACCAGGAAGCATTCTCTGGGCAATCGTAATGCATTTGAGAGCTTTGTCCTCGAGCATCCGAGCAGCTTTAACAGCTTCGTGTGCCGGAGCGGGATGACCTGTCTCATCACGACCTTCGTTTTTCCACGGCGTCTTCATGTCAGGAGTTTCTCCCCAAGCATCAGGATCGCCTGAATGATATTTCTCAACCGGATTGTTTGCATGTTCTTGGTTCATGGTATAAGGGTCAGCTTTTTTCATCTGCTCGGCCACCTTATCCAGGTTCCAGCTTAGTCTCTGGCGCATGTGATACCTCCTATTAAATTTTTCGCCTAACTGGCACCCTCACCGGGTGACCTAAAATTCGTTTGCAGATTAGACGTATATTAAAAGATTATTACGAACTGCTTTAATTTCCTGTATTTATACTTAGTATTCGAAATAAGATTCCATTGCTTGCAACCAAGCGAGACCTCTGCTGATTTCCTTACCTGTCAACATTCTTCCAGAATGCTTCTGAAGCTCTGTTACCAGAACATGGGCGTTTCTTCCCATAGTCCCATTCATCTTGGCAACCGCTTTTTTTACGGCTATATCCAAAGGCTTCTTAGAGAAACTATCCAGAAATGCCATCACAGCAAGAAAATCCCTACGATTAAAACCATAATCAGATAGGACACCTAGATCATTACTTGACAACAAAATGTACGAACCAAATCTTAGCTTGTCAAAACTCTTCTTATCCAGATATCCGGCTTTTCGGGTCAAAAACTGATTCCAGGATTTCCTGGATGTCCATAAGGACTTTAATGCAGCAGTCGGTTGAATAAGGTTTTCTTCAAGGGTCTCCAGTTCTCGAGGGCCCTTACCATCTTCCCCAGAGAAATCATTCATAATCTGATCGCCAAGTTCCTTAAGGATTTGTTGCTTAAGCTGAGTTTTTAATGTCTGAACTTCATCCTCAGGAGCTTCTTCTTCCGCGGGAGGGGTCCCTTCATCCGCAGGGGCCTCATCAGCCGGAGCGTCCTTATCTTCGGAATGGTCCTCAAGCTTTTCGTCGTCCGAAGTATCTTCAGGAGATTTTCCTGTGTCGTCAGGTTTTTCTTCCTCAGTAGGAGCTGGGGCCTTATTATCATCCTGAGCAGCTTTCAAGTAATCCCAGGCATTGGTTTTATAAGCCTCTTTTGCTTCCGCTTCTCGGATCTTGGCCATGACATCTTCGGGAGGATTAATGACATTCCGAATTACAGCACCGGTAAAAGCGGGATTCTTTACCCAAGAAGCATCTATAAAAGTTACACTATCTGGATCGCCTTCATGTCCGCACAATTCAGCAACTTTCCTTTGAGTCCCGTCTTCATGATAAAAAGTGTTATTTTTTTCATAACGGACATGCTCGCAAGCTTGCGTTTCGTCAATTGCTTTATTGCCACATTTAGTGCAAATTGAATAAGCAATCTTGCACCCCATCGAAAGCGTTGACATTTCACCATGTTCAATCTTTGCGACAAGGTCTTTATGCTTTCTCTCAGTAGCAACAAGAATATCAACATAATAAGTTACGATATCCTTACCATCTTTACCCTTGCCTATGACTACTTCACGAAGGGCCGCGTCAACAACTTTACCTTTTGATAACTCAGGAATCTGTACGTGCTCGAGATAATTATTGGCGCCAATAAAGGTTTTAAAGGTTTTGGCCAAAAGTGATTTGGTCCAAGCATCTCCATTATTATTGACGAACTTTGAAAATTCTGGCTTAATAAGATAATCTTTATGTTCACTCTTAGATTCTTTAGCAGTATCAACATCAACTGCGGCAATTATGGAGCAATGACTAAGAAGGTATTTCTCAGGATCATACTTAGCCAAAACCGTCCTGGCAACTTTTACCCGACAGGACTTGGTTCCGCAGGTGCATTGTGCCTTACGGCCACAGCAGATTGATTTCTGCCATTGATCTGAGGTAATGCTTGGTTCAACGACTGTAGCTGAACCGTATCTTAACATCGCCATGGATTATTCCTGGTTAAGCCTATTAACAAAGTTCTGGAGAACAACTGACGCTTTCTTTTTCTTCTCTTTGTCTTTTTCCGTTGGTTCTTTAAAAGCATTTTCAATTTTTGAAAGAGACACGCTCACCATCTTCGCAGAGATAGGAGGCGCCGAGGGTCGATCAAAAAGGATACTCTGTTTCGCAGGTTGTCTGGACTCCGAGACCCGGTAAAAGGTCTCATCCCCGTGCTTGTATTTTAAAATGTACATATAGAACTATTCCTTAGGATTTAAAAACTTTTTCTATAGAAGATCGAATTATATGGTCCGAACAGATGCTCGCATATTTTGAAAAAATCCGATTATACGTCTGAACATCCGAACATCCATTTTTCTTAAACTCACAAATATCCTCAACAAGTTTGCCTACTACATCAGAGGCAAAAGTATGTGCTATACGGACTGCCATCTTGTCTGAGGCTGTAATTTGCATAGGCTTACCCCATCCAGGTACCTGAATGGCGGGCGCCGTGGCCACCGAGATGAATGGTTTGTTTATATTTGGACGTTTGGGTAGAGCTTGGCCGTTCTGTTGATTGGAGTGCTCCAATTCATATGAGCTATAGCCACAATCCTGCAAAGTAGTCGGCATCCCCAATAAAGGGCTTACCTTGACCAAGGTCTCGGGATCTTCTGGAGAATTTCCGAGGGGCCATTGAACCCATACTTTATAGGTCTTAGGCACGATCTGGGTAACGACTCCTATATAAGGAGTCACATTCCAGTCAGTTATAAATTTACGGACACAGTCTCCAGGCTTAAAATTCTCAGGAGCTACCTGTGAAGGATATAATGCGGGCATTAAAACCCCCTGTCAGAAAAAGGATAAGCGAAGGGGCCTTTTCAGCCCCTAAAAATTACTGAACTTTCTGATAGGCAAGCTTAATGGGAACAGGATTCTTACGAACGGTAATGACCTGTTCAAAATTATTTTTGTTATACTGGTCCATATAAGGTTCATCAGCTTCACGACTACGAACCTGACTGTTGAACCGGCCGGCCATGTAACGGGCCTCATCGGCATCAAACTTCAATGTATTGGCATTGCGTTTTCCATCGATGACGTCGGAAACCATGTCCAGATGCAACGCGAGCTCAGGAGAAATCTGCTGAAACTCATCAGCAAGTTTGTCCAGTCTTTCTGTATACTGTTGGGCGTTTTTAAGAGCCATTTCAATCTCCTCCTTAAAAAAGATTATTCTGCAAACTTATTTTTCTACCGTAATACCTTTGCCCGGATTCCGGACAAGGTGTGGAATTCCTTTTTGAATTTTCCGTCGTATCTGCGAACGTAATGGAACCTTATGCGGTTCTAAACCGAGTTGTTTTAGCACTGTCCTGGTAACGGGTTTCGAAGGCTTTTCCTTCTTCTTACTCTTCATAGCCGCCATAACAACCGGTTGCATATCTTGTTGGACAGGCTGCGGCAAAAGTTGCATATCCTGTTGGGCCATGGCATTAACCAGAACTTCAAATTTATTGGCGTTCACTTTCCCATCAAACGAACCGTTATCAAACGATCGAACGGCTATGTTCATGGCATCTTCATTAGCGACTCGGGCACTGTACTTGGCCAGAATAGGATTTACAATCGTCTTTGCATAGGAAACAAGTGCATCATAATCTGCATTTGTGAAGTCATCCGCATTCTTATAAGGAGCTCTGTAATCCCCTCTGGGAACCTTTTCCTCAACTACCCGGTTATCGTAATTGAAATAATTGTAGGCGTTGTGCTGAACTTCAGGCAGTTGCGCTACATAATCTCTAAGTACTCTTGGAACCAGAACGATGAGTTGCATATGGTAACTTCCTCAAATTATTGACGTTGCACTTTTAACATTATTAATAGAGTATTATTCCAGATTTAAAAAATTCTCAACAACCTTCTTTGCAAATCGACTGTTATGTGTAGTCTTCACGCCTTTAATCTTATGCTTGATGTCTTCTACTTTATTAATAAGAGCAAAGGCTTCTTCCGAGGCCTTATTAAACATTGTAGAAAGCTGATCATCATCGATGCCACTAGAGACAAGACCTTTTTTCAGGGGCATATGTGCGAAATCTTTCAAGGCCCCAGACAAATTATCCATAATCTCAATGGATTTATTGACGTCTCGACCCAGGCCTTTTTTCTTTGACATAGCAAATACCTTTCAAAACCCAGATACCACATATCCAGGTAGCTTTAAAATCTATATTGAAAGATTATTACTTTTTTAAGAGGAGTTTTTCTTTCAGGCGTTTCCGTTGCTCGGCCCGAAACTTTTTCACTTCGGAAGGGACTTTTTGGTAATCCTTGCCCTGCTCTTTACGGTAATCTTGCATATACTCCTTCATATAATCCCCGCGGGCCGAGTCATTCATCACAGAGGGCTTACGACGTGGGGGTTTAATACTTGGAGACACGACAAATTTCTTTTTTATGTCTTCGCCGGCCATTACATGCCGAACAATTTCAAAATTATCCATTGATAGCCTCTTATTTTAAGCGTAATAGTTTTATTGCTTTTTTAAATATTTCCGTTATATTATAGATAAATTTCTTTAATAAAAAATGGTAATGTTCGCTACGATCAAAATTCGGAAATGGTTGACACATGTTATCTTCCCTTCCAAGAGTCAAAATGACTATTTTTATAAATTGTGCTAGCATCTTTAGCCCAAAATTTATACCCATTTTCATTATAGCAATGATTATTACAGTAGTCTTCTTTAGGGATTGCATTATTCGGAGAAAGAAAAACATCCTTTAGAACTTTAGGGAGTAACTCTATATCAGCCCTCACAATAACGTCAGAATGCGTTTTTGGTTCCCATGCTTTAATATCGCCGAGAGACTCAAAACGACCTATGATTATTGGGAGAAGCTCATTTTCTGAAATGTTCCTAATCCATTCAATTGTATTTATATAATCTCTAACAAAATTAACAGAATCATCATAAAGAGCTTCAGTGCAACCATAATTCATTAACACCCCAGCAAATACGGACTTCTGCCTAAGTATCTTAACTATTTTTTCTATGTGATTTCTATGCCCATTTTCCAAAAAAACATCTCTTACTTTTTGGCCAGCACTTGCATGTCTAACCCCTACAAAATTGAGTTTTGGATATTGGCATGCCATTTCTTTTAAAAAAGGCATAACACAGGATCCGTGCTCTCCTGTGTTATGTTCCAGATCTTTATCTGTACCGTTAATAAAGTCACCGTTATTTATACATACCCACACATGAGGATTAGGAATTGTATCCATGGGGGAACAAAACCCTCCCATATTACAATTTCCTAAAAAAAGAAATGATATAAAAACAGCCGTATCAATCATTTTTTTCTCAACAAAGATCACAAAACTGTTGATTTTCTTCAAAATTCCATCCCTCAGCCAGCAAATCTTCGATTGCGTGCTGACCAAGTTCGGTCAAATGATCGTCTGTACTGTTAAATTCTAGTTCCTCCATTGAGTACCTCTTTTGATTTTACTATACGATCCAGGATCTCGGGATTAGCTTGAAGGTATTTCATGACTTTCATCAATTTAATTTGCTTTTCTGAAGGTTCCTTTTTTTCCTCTTTTGCTTCTTTCGTAGAACTAAATCTCGAAGCACCTTCAGCCGAGGCCTTTTCCTCGGTCACTTGAAGCTTTAAATAATCAGCAAGTTTGGCAACCAGATCAGTTTTTTCGACAAGGGGCGCCGCAACATTAGTATAGATATTCCGCATAACTTCATTGAATACAGAGTCATTTACAGTGAACAGGTCTTTCTCGATTTTTTCCCTCGTAGAATCTGGATCAATATTGAGAATATCCAGAATGAGATCGATCGAAACCGAGCCTTTTTGATAGAGTTGAAAGACGGCATCAAAAAATTGTTCGTTATCCCGAATGGCCAAACGCGTAAAGCTAAGTCTCGGATATAAAAGGACTTCATTGCCGTAATCATCATACTCTATGAAACCTTTTTTCCTGGCAATGGGCTTGAACAAGTAATTTTCAACGTATTCCTGGATAACTTCCCGGAACAATAAATACTGGGTATTCATAATCTCCAGAGAGATCTTGCTACCTGTATAAGTTCCCTCACCGGTCAAAATTTCCCGGGTCACGCCTAGGCCGGCAAAGAGGCGATTCAAACCATTCTCATCTTCCGCGGATAAATCAAGAAGGCGCCCTTGCGAGCCCATCTCTTCCCAATGTATCTCGTAGTTAGCTATAATGCTGAAATCGGGATCAACCAGAGCCATATCTACCTGTTCCCGGAGATTGTCGACATCGGTACTATTTAAACCGTCTGACCAAATAACTCTCATTGGAGTCATGTGCCGGGAAGCAATTGAAGTCTGGGCCTGGCGAAGTTTATCGAGAAGAATAAGGGTATTGATGCAACGTTCTATAATGGAAACTCCCAGAGGTTCGTACTGGGACTTCTTTCGAGCAAGATGGTAGACATGGGAACCACTATTCGGATCCGTGTCCAGAGGAATGACACCACTTTGCTTTATCTTCTCCCTCAATTCATTGGAAATGGAGTTCTTAGTCTTCTTCGTTGGGTCCGAAGGATCAATCTGTATGTCCGAAGTGAGGAACTTCCTCGTCTCAGGATCTGGCATATATTCGATCGCAACATCATCGGAGAGCGGAAGCTTACGAACCCGGACCTGGTCCGGGGGAAGGACGAGCAATTTATCCCAGCCTTTAAATAAAGGGTTCTTATCAATTACTTTATATTTTTCCCTAAGCATCTCGGCTCTCTGCAACGACTCGTGTTTTTTCCTTGCAAGCTCTTCGGGCTCAAAGTCGCTTTCCCAGTCCTGTTCCTCGGCGAAAATAAAGCAATTATGTGTAGAATAGCCCGCTATTTGATAGGTATGGTCTTCTTCAACTTCAAAATTAAATACTTCTATTTTCCCTTTCTCACACACAATATCACTAATTTCAACCCCACAACAATTATCAAGTAGAAATTGTTTTTCAAAAGCAAGTAATTTTTCATTTCCTTGATCAAGACCAGGTTCCCCAGGAATTAAAGGTCTTATAAATTGTCCTTTTTTTAATTCTCCCGCTACAACAAATTCTGTGCCTTCGTCTGTTATTATTTCTGCGGGATGCTCTTTCGTGACCCTTAAAGGATAAGGCATATCATTACAAATTATATTTAATATTTCATCTGTTTCTCTTTGACATATTTTTAAAACTGGTCTCCATCTATTTTTGTGTGTGAGAACTTTATCTCCTATAGCAATATCTTTCGCGAATTTATACCCTGATTCAGTTCTGATTAATGAATCACCAGGGGTACAATTACCTAGCAAATAATAGTCGTGAGATATCTCAATAAGGGTTTTAAAAAGCTTTATCCGCTCACACATATCTAAGAAAAACTTATAGACATACTCATTCTGATGCTTATTCTTCCCTTTAGGAGGAACAAGTCGAAGTTTTGATAGGGGCAAAGTTGAATGGATGTCTATGGCTTGTCCCACGATCTCGTTCGTGTTGTAGAAAAAGCGATAGAACGCCCGGCGCTCGCGTATATTTTGAGGTTTTTCAAGAAAATCCGTGCTTAGCTGGGGCGAATAAAAGGATGCTGTTTGACTATCAATCGTATCGGCCGTTCGTATGCCGTAGGCGCCCATAGCGGCCATACGCATGGCAGATGATCCCATGGACGTGGTCGTGGCTATTCGATCTGCCTTACGGGCTCTCTTCTCGTTCTCAGTAAGCCCTGGCACCGCGGGATTGGTATCCCGAGCAACAATCGTTCTTGTAGGAACAACATTTGTCCTTGTAGGCCTTTGTTCATCTCTTGTCGAAATGACTCTAACTCTTTTAGGCATCTATCGCTTCTTTCTTTTCTTCTTCTTTTAACGCTTCCACAGCCGAGATCAACTCTGGAACACTTATGTCCTTCATGTCTTCATAAAGAGTAACGCTCTCCAAAGGTTCTGTCTTCTTAGGTTTAGCCTGTTTGACCTCTGGAATATCTTCCTCCACCCATCTGAATTCCGTGATAGGCCTAAGGTTGTCCATGCCTCTAATTAAAGATCCCACAACGTCACGATTTCTTTTTACGGTTTGGACTAGGCGGTAAAAATCTTCCAGTCCTTTTGTTCCAGAGGCTATTCGTTCGCTCTCAAATTGATGTTGTGCCTCCCGATAAAAGGAATCATATTTACTTAAAAAATCCTTAAGCTTTCTTTCAACATCCGTGCCAGTCTTTTTAATTTCAGATATAAGCAAATTCAGATCTGTGGCCATTAACTACCCTCTTTGCCATTTTTAATTTATCTATTAAAGAAACAACCTTTTTCTCGAAAGCCGGATCTCCGGAGTTCCTGGAGAGGTAGCCCTCGGATTGCAACCAGCTTTTTAGCAGTTTCAATTTTTCTGCACTTAATTTAGCACCGGTGGTCTTAAGTGCAATACCCTGAATGTTACTATCAACATCTGGAATCCCTGGCTCGAACGTATTCTGGGTCCAGGGATACCGCCTATCATAGTGGAAAGGTTGATAACTTTCAGGGTCTGTAAGATCTCCGGGCATCGATAATCCTTTACGGGTTTATAACAGGAGCCGAAGCCTTGGCCTGCTCTGCCTGTTGCTTCTTCATTATATTAACGAAATATTCCATGTTAAACCTGGCCTTTTGAAATTCAATTTCCTGGACCCTTTGGTGGGCTTTGGCTTCTTCAAGTTTTGCAAGTGAGATTTTCTCCTCAAACGCCAGCATTTCTCTTTGGTAATCTGGATTCACATTTACTCCTTATTTAAATTTTATTAAGATTGGGATATATTAAAGTAACTATATTAAAACTTTATTACATTTATCTGGGTTCACATAGTTTTTTACTGATATTCTCGATTAAATCACTGATTGAAGCCTTTTTTAAAGCTTCTTTATCCTCTTCCAGGTCCTCCAAGTCGTCGACTACTTCATCAAGGGGGCCAAGAATAACAAGGTCTTCAATCTTTTTCAGGCTCTTTTCGATTTCCTCAAAAGCCTGCTTATGTTTTGTTCGATTCTTTACTTTCAACTCATTCCACAGATTGGCTGAGGTTGACTTCAAGTTGCTGACATTATCCAAAAGGTATTGGAGTCTGCTCACAATATCGTCTGTATGTTCTTTTATTTCCTTTTTGGCCTTTTGTTGCTCTTCCTCAAATTTCTTCTGGAGCTTCTTTTTTTCTTCTTCCACGTAATTCATAAATATTTCACCTTTTCAAGAAATTGAAATTAGTAGATAATCAGCTGCCGATCTTCCAATTATTGCCATGCCCCGCTTATTAGTTCCTGGCAATTCTTTGCCGAGACCCACTGTCCGCCAATCCGTTTAAACGAATGTGTGACGATGTTCCATTGACCATTTTTATAAATCCAGGGAATTGTATTAGTTGAAGCGTGCACATATATATAATCAGGATATCCTGCAATGGTAATAAAATTTCCGTCAGGAGATAGTGCGCATGATGATGGAGGACTTAAAAAATTCTGTGTGGACCAAGTATTGCCAAAGTCGTAAGATACTTGCACGGCTTCAACGGTAAAGTCTACACTGGTACATAAAGCAACCTGAGTCTGCCCCGTTGTGGAAAAGAGCACTGCCTCCCAATAGTTCTGTACGGTCGAAACCCACGTATTCCCGTAATCTGTTGAGATGTAGGAAATATTGCTTCCATAAACAGGAGCTATTTGGTATTGACCGGATCCGGACATTGTGATGTAGTTCCAGTTTTGAGACTCTTTCAGTGTCCACGTATTTCCGTAATCATTTGAGACCCACAAGCCATTAGACAGGAGATCTGTGTCTTCTAACGCGGTTTGGTACTGCCCGCTATTAGAGCATGCAACTATATACCAGTCTAAAAGAGAGGCTTTCTGATTCCACGTATTTCCATAATCCGATGAAACCCATATATATCCTGTGTTGTTCACATTTGTATCTTCCACAGCTGTTTGATATTGTCCGGAAGACGACATAGTAGAATATTGCCAATTCATTTTTGTACTTTTATAATTCCAGGTGTTTCCGTAGTCGGACGAAACCCAAATGTAACTACCATAGGCAGCAGACAATTGATACTGGCCAGAAGAAGACATCGAAACTTCGCTAAATAGATCGGTTACTTTTTGGGTCCAAGTATTTCCATAATCATTAGACACAGACAACTGGCTGTCATCCGTTATTAGCTGATATTGCCCGGACGAGGACATTGCTAAGTATGTCCATGATTTATAAGTATACTTTGAGGTCCAAGTGTTACCGTAGTCCGAAGAAATCCACACATAGCCATAAAAGTTGGAACCTACCTGGGTCGAGGCCTCGACCGCGGTCTGGTACTGCCCGCTATCGGACATTGCTACTTGATTCCACAGTTTCACAGAAGCTTTTTGTATAAATGACATTATTGCCAAGTCCCGCTTATGTATTCTTGGGCTGTATTGGCCGAATCCCAGCTCGAGCCATTATACCTGTAGGCGCCTATTACGGTTTGCCATTGCCCGCCTACGTAAATATAGGGAGTATCATAAGTAGAAGTTATTGTTCCACCCGCCGTGGCTTTATATACGGCCA
>Ga0265323_10000637_pt1 | contig 19112 bp, 16 predicted proteins | sample 41225metaG_FD_193580 | JGI IMG/M metagenome (GOLD analysis project Ga0265323, IMG submission 193580) | Rhizosphere microbial communities from Carex aquatilis grown in University of Washington, Seatle, WA, United States - 4-12-25 metaG | ecosystem: Host-associated > Plants > Roots > Rhizosphere...
GTCGCAGACGACCCGACCGAATAAAACCCTCGCCGCCGCCGTCCCCCCCGGACCCGGCGGCGAGCCTCCTTACACCCGGGGATTTTTTATCCGCCAGAAACAGTCGATGTTCGCGCCGCCGCTCTCAATATCCGGGATAGCCTTTGCAAGGGACAGGCTACATGTGGGATTGGACGAAGAAGTCCAGGTGGAGAAATGGATGTTGCACGGTAGTCCGAAGCCGTAGGATTGAGCGGTTCATGCGACAACTACGAATCAAGGTGCCATCCGAAACCGGGGCGGCAGTCTACCATTGCATAAGCAAGACGGCGGGTGGGCTGCGGCTCTTTGATGCTCCGGCCAAGGAAGTCTTTCGGCGGCAGATGTGGGAGACGGCCGATTTCTGCGGCGTGGATGTCCTCACCTACGACCTGCTCTCGAATCATTTTCACATTCTAGCGTTGGTGCCCCGGAAAACGGAGATCTCTGACACCGAGCTGCTGCGCCGTTTCGAGGTTCGCCATCCACCTTCGGATCGCGCTAAACCCTCATGCTTGAGGAGCGTTCAGGCGATGCTTGCCCTCAATGGACCCGAGGCGCAGGCGTGGCGAAAGCAGCAGCTCGCAATGATGGGAGACATCTCTCAATACATGAAGCTGCTCAAGCAGGGCTTTTCGATCTGGTACAACCGTTCCCATTGCCGACTCGGAACTCTCTGGGCGGAGCGCTTCAAGTCAGAAATCGTTGAAGTCTCCCTGCGGTCGTTGGCGACGGTGGCCGCCTACATCGACCTGAACTGTGTTCGCGCCGGACTGCACAGCGATCCGAAGGACTACCGCTTCTGCGGATACGCGGAGGCCGTCGCGGGCAGCCGCACGGCGCAACGAGGGTTGAGCACAGTGCTGGGGATTGCCGACTGGGCGGCGGCGCAGGCGACGTACCGGCAACTGCTTTTTGGAACAGCCGCCGCACCACGGGAGAATGCGCAGAGCATTACCGCGCAGCAGTTGGAGCAGGTTGTCGTTGCCGGCGGCGAGCTGCCTCTGGCCACGGTGTTGCGGTGTCGGATCCGCTATCTGAGCGACGGAATGGTGCTTGGAAGCCAGATATTTGTTGAGCAGCAGATGGCGGCACACCGGGTTCGGATGAAACAGCAGGGGCCGCCAAGGCCCTGGCTGCTGCCGGCGATCACCGACTGGGGCGAACTCGCGATTCGCCACCGATTGCGCGGCCCTGTGTTTGGGTAGGAAGCGTTTCTGACGACTGCCTTGACTTCGCGGCCGGTGATGGCGCAGACCGGATTCCAGAAAAGAATCCGAATGGCGGCATTTATGTAGTGCCGCGCCAATCGACGGGATATGTCGCTGTCTGCATGGTCTCCGACCAATTCCAGCGTTTCGTCTGAAGCAATCTCCGGTCTGCCCCACTGTTTCCGCCAAGGAGCCTGTCCCTTCCGCCATGAGGCCTGTCCCTAGAGAGGCCAATTGATGCCAGAGCTCGCCAAATGCCTGTCCCTTGCCTCAGTTCGCGGTGTCGGGCATCCGGTCGTTCAACGTCTCAAGGCGCGTTTGGAGCGGCCGAGTGATTACAAAGAATGTCAGTACGGCGAACTTGAGAAGGACACTGATGAGCTTCGCGCCGTCTATCACGTCGGGCTTCGCCGACCCTGCGATCAAAGATATTGAGGATGGTCTGAAATAGCACGTGCATGCTTCTTTATCCGGGCCGGTCGCGGTGGACGGAAAAGGGTTTGCGCTGAGGATTACAATGGCTCGGGAATCTGAGCTGTTTTGCATTCATGCCGGGGGCTCAAACGGCGCGCCGGAGAATATCTTCGGGAAATAGGGTGGTTCGGCGAAGGAGAATGAATGGAAAAGACAACGCACAAAGAGACGCACAAAGACGCTCACAAAAGGGGGTCGCGGGCATGCGTTGGGAGGCGCGCTTAGCCGCGGAGTGTCGTTGAATCGACACAGGAGAACGTTTTGAGGATGACGTTCTTAACCGCTTCTAGTCGCGATCTGTCTTCGCAAGTCGCAACTCGAAAAATGGTCGGGCCGGTGAGACTCGAACTCACGACCCCTTGCACCCCATGCAAGTGCGCTACCAGGCTGCGCCACGGCCCGAACCAAGAGGCCAGAAGAAAGAGCCATGCGCCCGGGCGACGCAAGGGTTTTCAACGACGTGTTGAAATTTCGCCCGACTCGCCACCTAATCCGTCGAGATGAATCCAGCCGAGGCCACACAACGCATCGCGGACCTCCGGGTCCAGGTGGCCCGGCATGACGAATTGTATTACCGCCAGGCCAGGCCGGAGATCTCCGATTTCGAATACGATCGCTTGAAGCGGGAGCTGGCGGACCTCGAATCGGAGTTTCCGGAACTCAAGGGCACGGATTCACCGACAAGCCGCGTTGGCGACGACCGCCTGGAGGGATTTGCCACTTACCGCCACCGCCAGCCGATGCAGAGCCTGGACAATACGTATTCCGAGGCCGAGCTCCGGGCGTTTCACCAGCGGCTGGTGAAGCTTTTCGGCCGCGAGGATCTGGTCTACGTTGTCGAGCCGAAGATCGATGGCATGGCGGTCAGCCTCACCTACGATAAAGGCCGGCTTGTGCGCGCAGTCACCCGCGGGAGCGGAATCGAAGGCGACGATATCACCGCCAACGCCCGGACGATTCGAACGCTTCCGAAGACGTTGAAAGATACGGACGCCGCCGGACGCAGCGGGGTTCCGATCCCGGATATCGTCGAAGTGCGGGGAGAGATCTACATGGCGACCGCGGAGTTCGAGCGCATCAACCGCGAGCGTGAGGAGGCAGGCGAGGCGCTCTTTGCAAACCCGCGCAATCTCACCGCCGGAACGATCAAGCAACTTGACTCGCGCGAAGTCGCCCGACGCAAACTCGAGATCGTGCTCTACGGCCTCGGATTTTGCGAGCCGGCGCTGGACCAAAGCACTTCCTTCCGGGAGGAAGGCCATGGTGATTCACCGCGCGATGAGCCGGGTCCTGGCGGCACGCAGAGCGGACTGCATGGGATCATCAAGGCGTGGGGTTTGCCCACGGTGGAGCGGTTTTGGACTGCGCGGGGAATCGATGAGACGTGGAAGGCGGTCCAGGAGCTCGACAAATTGCGCCACAGCTTCGCCTATGCGACGGATGGCGCCGTGATCAAACTTGATTCGTTTGGGCAGCAACGCGAAGCCGGCAGCACGGCGAAGGCGCCCCGCTGGGCGATCGCGTACAAGTTTGCGGCGGAGCGGGCGGAGACCCGACTTAAATCGATCACTGTTCAGGTGGGCCGCACGGGGGTGCTGACACCGGTGGCCGAACTCGAACCGGTGCTGCTTGCCGGGACGACTGTTTCTCGTGCGACATTGCACAATCGCGACGAGATCGCCCGCAAGGACATCCGCGTCGGCGATTTCGTGCAGGTGGAGAAGGCTGGAGAGGTCATTCCGGCGGTCGTCGGCGTGAACACGGCGCGTCGGGCGCCGGAGTGCGTGTCCTACAGTTTTCCCGCCCAATGCCCGGCGTGCGGCACGCCGACCGTGCAGTATGAGGGGGAGGTGGCGATTCGTTGCCCGAACATCAACTGTCCGGCGCAGGTGCGGCGCCGCGTGCAGCATTTCGCCTCGAAATCGGGCGTCGACATCGAGGGGCTTGGCGAGGCGATGATCGACACGCTGGTCGAGAAAGGCTGGATCAGGGGCATTGCGGACATCTACCGGTTGCGGCGCGACGATCTTCTGACGCTGGGCAAGAGCGTCGAGAGATCGACCGACAATCTCCTGGCGGCGGTCGCGGCAAGCAAACGCGCGGAGCTCTGGCGCGTCATCAACGGCCTTGGAATCCCCCATGTTGGGTCGTCTGCGGCAAAGGAGCTCGCAGCGCGGTTCGGCAACCTCGAGGCGCTGGCGGAGGCGAAGCGCGACGATCTGCTGAACATCGGAGGCATCGGCGACACGATGGCCGACGCGATCATCGCCCATTTCAACGCGCCCCGGAATCGGGATCTGGTCAGCCAGCTGCTCAATCTCGGCCTGGCGCCGACGGCCCCCGTGCGTGCGGCGGGCGCCGGCATGGCGGTGCTTGCAGGGAAGACCTTCGTGCTGACCGGCACCCTGCCATCGTTGTCGCGCGAAGAGGCGACCGCGAAGATCGAGGCGGCTGGCGGCCGTGTGAGCGGAAGCGTCAGCCGGAAGACGAGTTACGTGCTCGCAGGCGAGGCGGCGGGCTCCAAGCTGGAGAAGGCCCGGTCGCTCGGGGTGTCGATCGTGGACGAGGCGGAATTCCTGCAGATGCTCGGCGGGTGATTCGAGAAGGCGCCGGGGGCGCGGCGCCTGCCAGGAGGATGTGCTGCGCGGGGATTTGTCCGTGCGTCCGGTCTTTCGGGAGGGGGAATGCCCTATATCGCGAAGTGCGATTGTCAGGTATGATCCCTGCGGGTTGAGTCGCTGCCTCCAATCGTTTCGGGTGGAGGGGGCGACGAAGACCGCTCAAGCGTTCGAGGCGACGTACCGATCGGCAACTGTAGAACACAGCCATGACTCGCGACCGTCCAGCTCTCTACTTCGGAACCCTCTTTCTGGTAATGGGGGTTTCGATGCTCTTGGTCATCTTCAGCGGTTGAAAGGCGAAACCGGAGGTGCCCTGTTGAGGTGACCGCAGCAGCGCGGTCTCCATGGCCCCGGCGTTTTCCCGTTGGACGACTTCCGTCCGGTTGTACGGGACGTTGCACCGCAGGATTGCGCGGGGAGGGATCGCCTGCATGCTCGGCCGGATTGGCTGAAACACCAATCACCCCAGGTTCCGCAGTTGAGGCGAAATCGGCTCGCTGGCGCTCGTCGCTACGAGGAGCCGAAGCGTCAACTGCGGAATTTAAGATCACCGTCGCATATCTCTTCACAACCTTCCCCAAGGCGTCGGAGGCGTTTCTGCAGCGCGATGTCGCTGCCATGCAGGCGCGCGGCGTCACGTTGCGGATCTATTCGCTGTGGGGAGGAGGAGGCGAGTTCCGCGGGACAAAGGTCGAGGCGCTTCCGCGCTGGTGGTTCTTCGTGGCGCTGCTGTGGTGGATTCCGTATGAAGCGGTGCGTTATCCGCGCCTGCTTTGGGAGCTCATCGTGAACACCCGCGGGCGGCGCGCGCCATCGACGCTCAATTTCTGGGAGAACATGCTGGGCGCGGGTTTCACAACATGTTTCATCCACCGGTTCCGCCGGGATCCGCCGGATCTCGTCTATGCGGCGTGGACGGGCGCACCGGCAACGGCGGCATGGCTGATCTGGCGGGCGATGGGAATCCCCTATTGCACGGGGGCTCACGCCTACGATCTTTACGAACACGGCGGCGATTGGTGGCTGATGGAAAAGGTTGCCCTGGCGCGCTTCGTCCACACCTCGACCGAGATGGGGCGGCGTACCCTGCTTGAGCGGGGCGCCGATGAATCAAAAGTCATTGTGGTGCGCCGAGGACTCGATGCGTTTCCGGATTACAAGCCATTGCGCATCCCGCGCAAGCCGCTGCGCCTGGTCTGCATTGCGCGTCTGGTGCCGAAAAAGGGACTTGCGGAACAGCTTGGAATTTATGCGGCGCTGCGTGACGCGGGCGTTGCGTTCTCGGCGCGGATCGTCGGAGGCGGCGAACTGCGCCAATCGCTCGATCGCGAGGCGGAGCGGCTTGGCCTCAGCGCGCTGGTGGCATTCACGGGCGAGGTTGCTCCGGCTGACGTGTGGAAACACCTTCGCTGGGCCGACGTGCTTCTGCATACCGGGGTGGTCACGGCGACGGGAGACCGCGACGGCCTGCCGAATGTCATTCCGGAGGCCATGGCGGCGGGCACTCTTGTGATGACATCGCCGACGGCTGCGACGACCGAGGCGATCCGGAACGAAGCGACCGGCCTGGTTGCGGACGTGACGCAACCGGCGCAATGGGTTGCAGGGTTGCGCCGCCTGGCGGATGACGACGCGCTGGCGGAACGCCTCCGCGCGGGAGCCCGAAGCTGGACCCTGGAGAATTACGATGCGCGGAAGAACGCGGCGCGGTTGCAATCCTGTTTCGAACAAGTCGTGCGGGCGAACGGCGGCCGCGCTCAAGCCTGCCTCGCTGCGGGGAAAGGAGCTGAAGCGTGATTTACTTCGATGTCACCAAGTCAGGCGGGGCCCGGCATCAATCGGGATTGATGCGCGTCAATGCGCGGTTGCGCGAAGAGTTTGGGCAGCAGGCAAGACCGGTGCGGTGGGACAACCGTCTGCGCGGCTGGGTTGCATCCGGCACGAAGGCACCCGTGCAGCTCACATCTGCCGACTGGCTGTTCACCGTCGAGCTGTTCAGCGAGGCGGAGCGTCCGGGCTTCTGGCGTTTCCTGCGTGAAAGGCCCTGCCGGATGGCGGCGGAGTTCGCCGATGTGATTCCGCTGCGGCACCCGCAGATCACCTGGCCGCAGAGCGTGGCGCGGCATCCGGAGTATCTGAGAATGCTCGCGACCTTCGATCGCATTTGGGCGGGTTCCGGGGAGAGCCGGCGCGATCTGGTGGAGTTCTGGCGCTGGCAAGGGGGGACTGTCCGGGCGACCGTCGACACGATTCTGCTCGGGGCGGATTTTGACCGGCGGCCGCGTGTTGCGGCGCCCGGGAAACCGCCTGCGGCGGGGCTGCTTTGCGTGGGAATCCTGGAGCCGCGGAAGAACCAGATGTTCCTGCTCGACGTGTGCGAGGCGCTGTGGGCCGCGGGGACCGAATTCGATCTGCATCTGGTTGGCCGAGTGAATCCCCATTTTGGCCGGCCGATTGCAGCGCGCGTGAATGCGATGCGGACGACGCATCCCCGGTTGCACCATCATGACGCCGCGCCGGACGCGCTGATGGAGCGCCTTTACGGGGAGGTTCGCGTCACGGCGTTTCCGACGATTGCGGAAGGGTGCGGGCTCCCGGTTCTGGAGTCGTTGTGGAAGGGCCGGCCGTGCGTCTGCAGCGATCTCCCGGTTCTGCGCGAAATCGCAGATGCGGGCGGATGCGTTGCGGCGGCGCCGAACGATCGCGCTGCGTGGGTCGCGGCGCTGCGCACGGTCCTGACGGACGACGCCGAGTGGGGGCGCCTTGCCGCGGCAGCGGCGGCCCGTCCGCTTCCGGAGTGGGCGGACACCGCGCGGATCATGCTCGCGGGGATGAAGTGAGCGATGCCGGCGCCAGCGGCGCATCCAGCCTCGCTGCGGAGCCGCGTCCGGCACCGGCGCGCGGGGCGCCTCGCTGGAGCGGATGCATTTCAGCGGTAGAGCCAGACGATGTCCTGCTGGCGGACCCATCCGGTCTGTCCGTTGGCAAACGCCAGGCGCACCCAGCCGAGAAACTCCTTGTCCACGATTGCGAGCGAGCCGGCGGGGAGGGACGATGTCTTTTGCTGGGTGTCGGCCTCGGTGGGAATCGACCGCAGCAGGACCTGGTGCCAGGCGATTGCCGCGCGCGGGTCGGCCGCGTCGCCGTAGAAATGGAGCGACATCAACGCGGTGAGAATGACAACGGATGCCAGTGAAAGCACCGCGAAGGACGCACGTCGCATCCAACCATTGGATACGTGTCGATAGGCGCGGACCAGGAGCAGCAGGAGTCCCGCGGCGAACACCGTTGCCGCCGCGACGAGCAGCCACTGCCATTCGGCGGGCGACGCCAGCCGGGCGAGCAGGTGCGGACCGGATGGGAGGGCAAACTCGCCCAGACCGGGCGGAGTGTAGTCGGCGCGTTCGTAACCGAGCCCAAGATGCCAGCGCACGGACTCATCGCGGGGATTGAGAAGAAATGCGGAGGTCCACTGCGCGGCGGCTTCGGGCCAGTGCCCCTCTTGAGCCAGCGCAAGCCCGAGGTTGTGGCGGGCGATCCAGTTGGTCGGCTCTCGGGCGATGGTTGCGCGCCAGCCCTGCGCGGCGGCGCCGAAGTCACCCGAATTGTAGGCATCGGCCGGGCTGGCGTAATACGCCGACGGCTTTGCGGCGGAGGACGTCTCCTCCTCGGCGGCCGCGAGAACCGGCGAGCGGATGCCCGCGAGCAGGAGCATCACGATGACTGCCGCTGCGATCTTGCCGGCATCGGCCCCGGACAATCGCGCAGGGAGGCTGGCGAACCACGGAAGCAGGTTGCGCAGTTGGAAGAGCGAGGACACCTGCCAGCCGGGCACGCCGGTGGCTTCCAGCGCCGCTTCGGCCCGCACCGTCCAGCCGTCGGGCAGATTGTTGCCCTTGCCGTAGAGGGCCTTTTCAGCGTCGGACCAAAGGCCCACCCATTGGTCTCTGCCGTCGCCTGGCGATTTGGATTCCGGACCTTGCAAAAGCCGCGCCACAAGTACCGCGGTTGGTGCGGCATGGGGAATGTCCAGCAGGATGGCGGCATCGTGTTGCCATGCGTGGAGCGCCGCGGTACGGGCCGCGGCATTGGAAGCCGGTGGCAGATTAGAGATCGTTTGGGCAAGACGCCGACGCGCCTCGCGCCGCGGGCGAAGCGGATCCGTCTGCTGCGAGCGCAGCGCGGCCATGATGAACCAGGCCGGGATCAGCCAGATCACGGAGGCCAGCAGCCAGAGATACCAGGCCCACGCGGGGAGCGGCACCCAAGCGGTGTCGGAATCGGGCAGGGGGTCGCGGGGGATCGCAGCCGGAGGGGCGGGCGACGCCGTCAGCTGCCGCGTGTCGGCGCTGGCGGCGGAGGTGGCGGGGTGCGCCGCGGTCGACGACGGTGGCGTGAACAGCTGGCGGCTGTTCTGCCCGCCGGTTCCGGCCGGCGAGACGGTGACGGTCACGGGCTCGGTCTTGACGGTTTTGTAGGCTCCGGTATGCGGGTCAAAATAGGAATAACTGACCGGCGGGAGCGTGTACGAGCCCGGTTTTGTCGGGATCAGCACGACGTCTTCGGTGAGCGTCGCGTCGAAGAGCTTGCCCTCGGCCGGAGTACGTTTGGCCTGCGGCTGCAGCACCTTGAAATCTTTGGAGACCTCCCGCGAGGGCAGTCCGTGCACGTCTGGCCAGTTGCCGGTTCCGCTTAATTCGAGCGTCCACGTGACCGGCTCGCCGACGCCAACGGCGGTGGGCACGACTTTCGATTTCAGGGCAAACTGACCGACCCCGCCGCCGAAATCCGCGGGCGCTCCGTCGGGGAGCGGCTTGATCGAAAACGTCGGCGCATTGCTGTTGATCGTCGGCTGGATGATCTCGTTTTGGAAAGAAAGGGAGAACGCGTCCCCATTCGACGGCACAATCAGGGCAGCCTGCTGGCTGGCAGGCTTCAGGTTGTCGGTGCCGGGAGCGCTGATGTATCCGCGTGTCTTGTACAGAATCTCATCGCGCGGTTCGCCGTCGCGATCGACGACGGTCTGCTCCGGCCGGGCCCAGTCTTCGAAGACCAAAGGGGCATGATCCCACTGGAGGGCTCCGACCCCGCGCAGGTGGAACCGTTGGGCCACGTCCAGTGTGTAGGTGACCGGGAACACTTCGCCGGCCCAGAACTCGCCGTCCGCAGGGGTCAGTCGCGAGGTCGCGGCCGTTTCGAGCGGGATTGCCGTCTGGCCGACCGTGGCATTGCCAACCGCGAACGTCGCAGCCGCGACGTGCTGGGCGCCCTTGTCAGTCGCAACATCGAAGGCCGGAATGCGAACCTCCGGGCGTTTGGTCGGGCGGGCGTCGAAGCCGAGCATGTGCTTCCGGGTGACGCTCATGTTGATCATCGAGAACGCGGAACTGGAGCCGGTGTATGCGAGTTCCAGTCCGTCGACGGAGGGCAGCTTCGGATCGCCGGTGGGCTCGCAATTCTCGAACACCAGCTGGAGCGGACTGGCCTGTTCGAACGCCAGCGAACCCGCGTTGGGCTCCCAGTAGACACGCTGGGCCGATGCCGTTGCGCATGACAGCGTCAACACGATCAGACTCAATCGGAGCCACAGGGACCCGATGCTCTGCTTGCCGCAACCGAAAGTGGCGCCGGTCTGTGACCGGCGATTGCGCCAGTCGAAGACTGGCGCCACTCGGAGGTCAGCCTGCGCGGACAACGGCGCACGGTCATCGCGCACCCTGGTGGACCTGACAGATAGTGACATTGAGAGCTTCACCAATCGCGACCTTTCTTCGGGGGAGGTTTGCGCTCGCGGCTGTCGAGCATCTGGAAGAGTTCGGCGGGCGAATCCTGATTGCGGAGCTGGTCCAGCTTCTGGATGGGCAGCACGAGGGACGGGTCGGACTTGGGACTTTGTTGCTGGTGCGTCTGGCCGCCGATCTTCTGGGTCTCGCCGGTGTTGGCCTGACTGGGCTGGGGCGGCGGCGGTTGGGGCTTCGGCTGCGTCTCCTGAGGTTGCTGTTGCTGCTGTTCCTTCTGCTGCTGCTCCTTCTGTTGCTGCTCCTGCTGCTGCTGTTCTTTCTGCTGCTGATTCTGCTGCTTTTGCTGCGGCGGAGGCTCCGGAGGCTTCTTCAGCAACTCCTCAAGCTGGCTTCTGTATTGGGGCCAGTCTGCCGCTCCACGGGCCAGCTTCTCGCCCGCGTCGACACCCGCAAGTGCGTCGCGCACCGGGCCGGGCATCACGGGCTGGCTCGCTTCGCGCAGCCGGTTTCCCCAGGTGACGGTCTCCTGGGCCAGGGAAGCGTAGTTTGCGGCGGACAGCTCCGGTTGCGCCGAAAGGTGTTCGACCAGATTGCTGAGCGGGGCCGCGTAGACAGAGGTATCCTCGGCGGTCCGTGCAACCGGCCTGAGCAATGCGACGGCGAAAATGAGAATCGAGATCACCCGGGCTGCCGGCCCGGCGACACTCTGAAACTTTGAGGCTTGAGGCGCTGGCGGCCGCGCCGCGGGCGCCGCAAGCGGCAGACTGCGCATCCGCGGGCGCACCGGGAATTCACGCCAGAGGCTGATCAGGAGGCATAGCAATGCCGGGGCAAGCGCCCACTGGAAGCGCTCAATCTGGCGCACCTGGATCCGTTCCTTGAATTCACCGCGATGCCCTGCTGCGACGGTTTGTTTCAGCAGTGCGCCGAGATCGACCCACGAGCTGGCGTCGGTGTACACACCGTTTGTCGCGGAAGCGAGTTCCTGCAGGGTGGAACTGTTGAGCTTCGAGAGAACCACGGCGCCGCGCTCATCCTTCACATAACTGCCCGTCTCATCCGCGACGAATGCGCCCTCCGCGGTGCCGACGCCCAGGCCGATGACGCGGATGTTCTTCTGGCGCAGGTCGGACACGAGATCCCGCCAGCTGTCGTCCTGGCTTTCGCCATCGCTCAGGATGATCAGGTAACGATCGGCCGTGCCGCTTGCGCCGAAGGCGTCGAGGGCCGCGTGCAGCATCGCCTCGTAATTGGTGCCGCCAACCGGCATGAACGCCGGATTCAGCGATGGCAGGAATTCATTGAGAACCTCGTAATCGGCGCTCAACGGCACCTGAAGAAAACCGGTGCCGGCGAAGACCACCAGACCGACGCGTTCACCGCGGAGTCCCTCAAGCAGACCCTGGATCAGGAGCCGGGCGCGTTCGAGGCGGGATGGTCGCACATCGCTCGCGAGCATGCTCCGCGAGAGATCGAGTGCGATGACGATCTCACGGGATTGATCGAAGACGGGCTCCTCGGTCCGGCCCCATTGCGGACGCGCGAGAGCGACGACTCCGAACGCGAGCCCGAGCCAGAGCAGAAGCCGTCCGCGCGCGCTGTGGTGACCGTTGCCGATCGCGGCCTGCCGTGCTCCCGCCCATGCGCGCAAAATCTTCGGCCATGTCCGGGCCGATTCGCCTCCTCCGCGCCGCACGGAATCTCCAAGCGCCAGCAGCAGGATGGGGGCGAGAAGCCAGAGCAGGTGGGGCCAGAAGAAATTCATGGCCGGGCCGATCGTCCGCCGACAGCCGGCGTCTGGGTTGAAACCGTGCTCCCACGAAGCGTCGGCCACGCCAGCGCGAGTCCGGCGATCAGCGCGCAGAGAAACCCGGGTGCGGCGAACCACGGGAAAAGTTCCGTCGTGAGCAAATACGATTTGGCGTCGAACTCGATCTTCTGCGCCTCGTCGATCGACTTGAACGCGGACTCGATTGTCCCCGCGTCGCGCCCCCGGTAGAAACGGCCGCCGGTTTGTTCCGAGATGTTGACGAGCGCGTTCTCGTCGAGATCCGCCATGATCTGCGTATAGGTGATTGTCTGGCCCTTTTCATCACGCACCGGCACGAAGCTGTAACCGTCCTTGCCGGCGCCGATCGTGTAGACGGGGATTCCCCGTGTTCGTGCGATATCCGAAGCCTGCTCCGGCGTGAGGACCCCGGCGTTATTGGAGCCGTCGGTCAGCAGGACGACAAAGGCTCCCTTGCGATGAGAGCCTACCTCGCGGCCCGCCTGTTCGAGGCGGGTTAGCGCGACGCCGAGCCCGTCGCCGATCGCGGTATGGTTTGCGTCAATCACGCCAACCTCGATGCGCTCAAGCTGGCGCGCAAGCCAGGCGTGATCGAACGTGAGGGGCGAAAGACTGTAGGCTTGCGTCGCGAAGAGCACGATCCCGATCCGGTCGTTCGGCCGGTTCTCGATGAACGCCTGGATTACGGGTTTGATGACCTGAAGGCGGTTTGGACCTTCACCCGGGCGGTGGTTGTCCTCAGCCAGCATGCTGCCTGAAAGATCGATGACCAGCATCAGGTCGTAGCCCTGCTGGTGAGCCTGCAGCCGGTCGTCGACTCGCTGCGGGCGCGCCAGCGCAAAAACGACCAGAATCAGTCCTGCCACCCCGATTCCGACTGGCAGGCGCGAAAAGGATGCCACCGCGGGACGGTACCAGGAGGCGGCAAACGGAACAACCAGCGCCGGCACTCCACGCCTGCCGCGAAGCCACGACACCAGCGGGATGATGGCCAGCGCAAGCAGCCACCAGGGATTATGCAATGTGTATCGGCCCCAAGTCATTCTAAAAAGGCGGGAAGGTCTTGGATGACAAAACGTCCAAATCCCAAACTCCAAGTTTCAAGGAGACCCGGGGCTCCAAATCCCAAACTCCAAATCCCAAAGAAGTTTCAATCCTCAAAACCAAAGGCGAATTCCCGAGAATCGGGCGCAAAGTCCGCTGATGCTTTTCACGAATTGACATTTGAGACTTGGAGCTTCTTTGGAGTTTGGAATTTGGAACCTGGATATTCACCCATGCGATCGTGTTTTCATGCGCGCATGGAAGAATCGGACCAGCGCGTCGAGTCGCGACTCCTCCGTGCCTACCACGAGCCTGCTGAGGGGATCGGGAAACAGGTCGCGAAATGCAGTATCGCGGCGTTTGACCCATTCCAGATGGCGGAGGCGTTGTGCTGCGGAACCGTCGAGCGTCACGAGGCGGCTGGCAAGCGGATCGTACGCCACGAGCGTCTCCCCGGTGGGAAGGGCGCGCTCCCAAGGATCGTCGACACGGAATCCCATCGTGTTGTAGCGCCGGCGAAGCATTCCCCATCCTTCTGGCGCCTCACGCGGCGAGAAATCCGACAGCCAGATGACAATGCTGTGGCGCGGCGCCGAGCGGGTCAGAAGTTGCCAGGGAATTTCCAGTTGCGGAGGCTGGGCGCTGGCTTGGCGATCGTCCGCCGGCTTCTCGGAGGTTCCGGCCTTCTTGCTGGCCGGTGGCGCGATGATCGGCGGCGTCGACATTACGCTCGCGACGAATGGCGGCACCGAGAGCCCGGTCGCGATGCCAGCCGAAGCCGACCGCCGGTACTGAAGACCAGGCGGTGGCATGCCAAGAAGCGTCGACGCCGCATGCAGGATCGGTCCGCGGCCGCGCACCGGCTCCTTCAATTGATAGCCGCCGGGGGCCGCATAAACGTAGCCGACCCGGTCCCGGTTGACCGCTCCGAGGAGCATCACGAGGCCGGCCAGCTCGAGCAGCGCCTCCCGCTTCGAGAGCTCGGAGGAGCCAAACTGCAGGCTTGGAGAATCCTCGAAGACGAGGAGGAGGGTCACTTCGCGCTCCTCGACGAACTTCTTGCGATAGGGCTCGCCGAGGCGCGCCGTGACGTTCCAGTCGATATCGCGGACGTCGTCGCCGAACTCGTACTTCACGACCTGGTCGAACTCCATGCCGCGACCGCGGAACGCCGAGCGATATTCGCCGCTGAGCACATTCTCAACGGCATGGCGGACGCGCCACTCCAGCCGGCGAAGCAATGCAAGGGCTGAATGACTGGAAAGCTGAACGGTGGAATCAGGACCTTCCTCGATGATTGTCCGGTTCATGTTTCAGCGAGGCGCCCCCACAGAGCGGGCTTGAGCCTTGATGTGACAAAGATGCTGGAGGCTGATCGAGGCCGGAGCCGGCGCAGCGCCAAATGTCCGCTGCGCGGACAAGGCGATCGATGGAGCGAGAACCTCGCTGCATCGAAAAAGCCGCCGCCTGAAGACTTGACCTGATTGCAACATGTTTCGGACCTCAAGGAATTCAGCCCTTCAGTCGTTCAGTTCTTCAGCCTTTTATCCCAGCAGGCACCGGTGTGCGCACGATGATCTGCCCGATGATCTTGTCGGTTGTGATCTCCTCGGCTTCCGCTTCATAGGTGAGGCCGAGGCGGTGGCGCAGGATGTCGGGGGCAAGTTCCTGCAGCAGGGCCGGCGACACAAAATCGAGGCCGCGGAGCCAGGCGAGCGCGCGGCCGGCCTGGAAGAGTGCAAGGGAGGCGCGCGGCGATGCGCCGAAGTTGAGCTGGCGCCTGGCGGAAGGGTTGTCGGTGCGCTCGGCCAGCATGCGCGTCGACCGGACCAGCGAAAGGATGTAATGGGATACCTCAGGGGCCACGTGAATGCGGTCGACCTCCTCGCGCAAGGCCAGAAGTTCCTTTCCACTGGAGACGGCGGCGAGCGCCGGCTGGCTCGTCACGAGGCCCCAGCGCTGCATCATGGTGCCTTCTTCCTCCGCGGACGGATAGTCCACAATCAGCTTGAAGAGAAAGCGGTCGGTCTGCGCCTCGGGCAGCGGGTAGGTGCCTTCCTGCTCGATCGGGTTTTGCGTCGCCATCACGAAAAACGGCGACGGGAGCGTCTGGGAAACGCCGCCGATTGTCACCTGGCGCTCCTGCATCGCCTCCAGCAGGGCGCTCTGGACCTTGGCCGGCGCGCGGTTGATCTCGTCCGCCAGCAGCAGGTTGGCGAAGATCGGTCCGCGGTGCGGGGCGAAGGTGCCTTCCTTGGGTTGGAAGACCATCGTCCCGACGACGTCGCTTGGAAGCAGGTCGGGCGTGAACTGGATGCGCTCGAATTGCACGCCCAGCGCCTGGCCGAGGGATTTGATGAGCAGCGTTTTTGCGAGGCCGGGCATTCCCTCGAGCAACACATGGCCGTTCGCGAGCAAGGCAACCAGCAGGCGCTCGACGATTGCGTCCTGACCGACGACAGCCTTGGCAATTTCAGTGCGAAGTTTTTGGGACCAGGCGGAACCGTTGGACATGGAGGGAAGATCAGTTTGATGAAGAACGACAGGGCCGGGTGCGGGCGTTGAACTTGTAATACGATTAAATTGCTGAGGCCGCGGAACATCGTTTGACTGCCACGAACCGCGCAAGTTTCAAGGTAGAGAAGCAAACCCATGACCGGATTTCCACCGCAAATCGAGGCTGATGTGCGCCGGAGGCTGGCCGCCCTGAGCGTGAAGCCGGACGAGATCGAGGAGCGTTTTGTCCGCGGCCGAGGCCCTGGAGGACAAAAGATCAACAAAACTGCCTCAACCATCTGGTTGCGGCATCATCCGACCGGGACGGAAGTTCGGAGTCAGCCGGAGCGCTCGCAAACGGTGAACCGGCAGCGCGCGTGGGAGCTGTTGTGCGGGAAGCTTGAAGTCCGGAGGGCGGAGGCGGCCGCGCAGGCCCGGGCGGAACGCGAGATGGAACGTCGCCGCACCCGCCAGAAAAGCCATGGCCAGAAGGTGCGGATGATCGAGGGAAAGAAGCATCGCGCCGGCATCAAATCCAGCCGCGGGCGGGTTGGTGCGGATTGAGTTGCGGGTGGGCGGATTTCCTCCAATATTCGCAACATGGAACAGACGGATCCAGCGTTGGAGGAGGCCCGGCGGGCGGGCATCGACCTCGACCTGCTGGATTCCAACCTGGCGCTGACCTACGAGGAACGCGCTCTGCGGCACGAGTCGGCTCTCGAAGTCGTGCTGATGTTGAAGGAGGCCCGGGCTGCCTATGAAAAGTCTCAACCTCCTTCTCCAGAGGCTCGCTGATGCCGGTCCAGAATTCGTGGTGATTGGAGGCTATGCGGGTGTCCTGCATGGCTCTTCGTATGTGACGAATGATTTGGATATCTGCGTGGTTCTGACACGCGAGAATGTGGCCAAGCTCCGGACGGCATTTGCGGATCTGCACCCTGTGCACCGATTGACTCACCGGAAATTGTCTTTCGCAGGGTATCCTCCGGCCGATCAGGAAGTGGCGAATCTCTATCTGGAAACGGACGGTGGCATCGTCGATGTTTTGGGCGATGTTCTGGGTATAGGCGACTACGCAAGCCTGCGCCGGCACGCTGTCGAGATTCCGCTTTTCGGCCGGCGTTGCTGGGTGATGTCGCTGGAGGACCTGATCCGGTCCAAGGAGGCGCTCGGGCGTGAGAAGGACCTGTTGACGGCGAAGGAACTCCGGGCAATCGCGGCCAAACGAAAGCAGGGCAAACCGGAAAATATCAGTTGACGGCCGGGAGGCTCAAACCATAGTCCGAAATTCCTTTTCGCGGGCGTAGCTCAGTTGGTAGAGCGCCACCTTGCCAAGGTGGTTGTCGAGAGTTCGAGTCTCTTCGCCCGCTCCATTTCAACGAGAGCCCTTCCAGGCAAAGGCTTGGAGGGGCTTTTCGTTTCTTGGTGCGTGATTTCAACGGTGACGGGAACGGCCATGGTGGCAACAATACGCCAATTGTCGCCCATGCTGCAGACAACGGCAACGATGCGAACCGGGCGATTCACCCATCAGCCCGTCACGTCGCGGCAGAGGGCGTCGAGTTGGCGGGCGATGGGATCGATCCGCTCCGGCGAGAGGGAGGAGGAAGATTCGGGCTTGGCACAGACGGGCACAGCGGCAATTGGGAAACCCGGAAACCCACCGTATGAATGACAAGTCACCGTTGATTCAGTCGGAACAGATCCAGCAGGTCATCCTGCTCATTCGCGGTCAGAGAGCAATGCTGGATCGCGATCTGGCTGCGCTCTATGGCGTCGAGACCAAGAACCTGAACAAAGCCGTCCTGCGCAATCTGGACCGGTTTCCGGCCGACTTCATGTTTCAGCTCACGCTGGACGAGGCGCAGGCTTGCGCCGCTTTAAGGTTCCAATTTGGAACCTTAAAGCGCGGCCAGCACGTCAAGTATCCGCCGCGTGTCTTCACGCAGGAGGGGTCGCGATGTTGTCGAGTGTGCTGCGCAGTCCTCGCGCCGTGCAGGTCAACATCGCGATCATGCGTGTGTTCGTGCGCCTGCGGGAGACGCTTGTCCTACACAAGGAACTCGCGCACAAACTGGACGAACTGGAGCGCACGGTTGAAGGCCACGACAGCAGCATCCGCACGCTGTTCGACGCCATCCGCGAACTTGCAGCCCCGCCCATCAAACCGCGCCGGGAGATCGGTTTTCACGTCAAGGAAGCCGGTGCGCCGTACCGCGTGAAAAGGAGGTGATCCCCGGACCTCATTTCTGTGCATTGTCAGCCCTCTTGGGGCCAATCCGGATTAGTGGTCACCAGGAGGCACAAGAGTCACAAGAGCTGCCAGAACCGGAACCAAACCCAATCCATTTAAAGGAGGTCGCGGAGGAAGCGGAGCAGTTTCCAGCTGCGTTGGAAACTGGGCGCTCCCCAACCATCAATCCGTCACGTCGCGGCAGAGGGCGTCGAGTTGGCGGGCGATGAGATCGATCTGCTCCGCCGAAAGGGTGATAGCCCCGTTTCCGCGCACTGCCGACGGGAGGCTCTTCGAATTCACGACCGTCACGGGGCCGCGGGCCTTTTGCTCAACCCATCTTCACGATCATGCGGATGATGTGGCGCGGAGTGCGAAACTGGCCGTTGGTGCCAGCGGTGTTGAGCCGGCTGAGGAGGTATTCGTAGAGGTCGCCCTGAACGTCCTGGTTCTGGGCAGGAAATCCGGTCACACGCAATGTGAACGTGTTCGCGCGAGTGCGGAGGCTCGAGTTTGGGAGTTGGGAGATCGCGCGGCGCCGGCCATCCAGCGGCTTTTTTATTGGCCGCGCGCGAGGAACCGGTATGGGTGGGTGCGTTGAAAGCCTCCGATTTCTTCACCCTGCCGCCTTCGCTCGCTGTCTTCGCCCCGTTTTTCCCTGCGGATGTTCCGCCTTGGGAATGGCTGAAATCGATCGGCCCCGCCCTGGCGGCATTCCGCTTCGATGCGCCGCCACCCAAACTGCCGCCGGCCGTGCACGCGGAGGGGCCCTTGTGGATCCATCCGAGCGTCAAGCTGCCGGCCTACGCCACGCTGATCGGGCCGGTCTACATCGGCGCGAATTCTGAAATCCGACCGGGCGCATTCATCCGCGGCAATTTGATCGCCGGCGAACGGTGCGTGATCGGTCACAACGCCGAGATCAAGAACTGCCTGCTCATGGACGGCGTGCATGTGCCGCATCAACCGTATCTCGGCGACTCGATCCTCGGAAATGGGGCGCACCTTGGCGCCGGTGTCGTGCTTTCGAATCTCAGGCTCGATCAGGGCGAGGTCCTGGTCCGCGAGGGCGACACGGTGCACCAGACGGGTCTGCGAAAGTTCGGCGCAATCCTCGGCGACAGGGCCGAGGTCGGTTGCAACGCGGTCCTGAATCCCGGGGCAGTCCTGGGGCCGCGCGCGCTGGTCGCGCCTGCCATCGCATTTGGCGGCTATCTTCCGGCCGGACGCATCGCCCGGGCGCGCTACGCGGTCGCCGACGAGGCCCGGCGCGGTTGATCCACCGGCTTGCGCTCGCTGCTGCAAAGCCTGCTTTACCGTGGCCGCGAGCGCCAGCGAGTGGATCGGGCGGCAATCGGCAGGTGTTTGGATTCAATCTTGCCCCGTTTCCCAATCCCGCGCTTGCTGATCGTTTCATTGCCGCAATCGAGAGCTGACAGGATCGCGTCAATGCACCTGATATAACATGAGGATACTATCTGGCAT